>Ga0209063_1000788_pt1 | contig 18566 bp, 12 predicted proteins | sample KloWWTmeKNB19Kit_FD_187177 | JGI IMG/M metagenome (GOLD analysis project Ga0209063, IMG submission 187177) | Active sludge microbial communities from Klosterneuburg, Austria, studying microevolution and ecology of nitrifiers - Klosterneuburg... | ecosystem: Engineered > WWTP > Aerobic digester >... | reverse complement strand
TTTTTGGAGGACTTTGAAGGACGCTGGCAAGGATTTCATTGCGAATGATCCCATGTCCAAAGCAGCGACGATCGCATACTACACCATCTTCTCGTTACCGGCCGTTATGATCATCACGATCATGGTAGCGGCCACATTCTATGATGAAGCGGCGGTGCGTCAGGCACTGTTGGACCAAGCCGGAAGATTGATCGGTTCGGGAACAGCGACCTCGATGCGCGAGATGTTGGAAAATGCCCAAGTAACGGAGACGAAATTCTTTGCCAAAGCCTTGGGTATTGGTGCATTGGTGATCAGCGCTGGCACTGTTGTCGCCAGCCTGCAGACCACCTTGAACAGTGTTTGGGGAGTGGAAGCAAAACCCGGCCATGCGGTTTGGAAATACCTCACTTCACGAATGATATCGTTGGCCTTGGTAGGCTGCATGGGCTTCTTGGTCTTGGTAAGTCTTGTCTTGGATGCGGGCCTGGCGGCATTCGGGGATCGCTTGGCCGTGATCTTCTCCGAAGGCACCGAGGTCATGCTGAAGATCTTGAACATCATTCTGTCGTTCGGGATCATCACCTTCATTTTTGCATTGATCTTCAGGGTACTGCCCGATGCGAAGATCTCGTGGGGCGATGTCTGGGGCGGCGCACTTCTTACGGCTGTTCTCTTCACTGCCGGCAAATTCCTCATCGGAACGTATATCGGGTTAAGTGGTGTGGGCGATACCTATGGTGCAGCCGGGGCTGTGGTGGTCATCCTTCTTTGGGTTTACTATTCCACGGTCATCTTGATCTTCGGTGCTCATTTTACGCGAGCGAACAATAGAGAGAAGAAGGCAGGGGTCGTACCATCGGATCATGCGCGCAAGGTCAGCGACACGAAGGGGCCGGTCATTCAAGATCGTAAAGGATGATGGATCGCACCCTCTTCATCGTGGTTCCTTTCGCATTTCTACCCGCGACCACCGTCCCCGGATTCTTGGATAGGGACAAAGCTTGATCCTACATGGAACAGCACGTAGATGATGAGCTGCGCATGATCGCGTTGTGCCACGTTCAACTCTCCTCACTTACCGTCCCGCTCTACGTTGTGAACACGTTGGAAGATTTCGGAGTTAAAGTGCATGCCGTGCTTGCTTCACCGGTTCTAGCCGTAAAGCGCGAACAACTTCCTGTAACAGAAAACCGACCTGTCGTCGTAAAAGCCGAGTTGCGTGATGTGCAACAACGCTCGGTGCAGTGTGCATAATGCGATAACGATCACGCGTCCAACCCTCGGGACTCGATCGATCGAGATGTAATGCAGAACCCGTTCAGACCCGACAAAGGATCAAAGCAACCACACCATCCTATACCGGTCATTTGGTCAAGGGCTTAGGTAGCAACATGCCTTTGGACCCTTCCTTCAATCCGGTCCAGAGATAATTGAATATCGCCCTGTTGCGTCGTCGTTCGATCTCGAATGTTCCGACCCGATCCTTGCCCTTCGCACCTTTACTGTCATTGCGCACAAGTGCATTGATCACAACTGAAAGAAGCCCGCTGACCGTGCGGTCCTTTTCAATGCGGCCGCCCGTAAGTTTGATCCCATCATAGCGCATCTTAACAGTGCCGTGTGCCTTGCGGTCATCCGCTTCCATGTGGAAAATAAGCGACTGTAAGACTCCAGCTGTGGCTTTCACATCAGCTAAAGGCGCCGATGCTTTGTTCACCACCGGAAAATACAACTGCCCCATAACGCCGTCGACCACAAAATGATCGGTACTGTCCTGAAGGTCCGTCGTCAAATGCATGGTGACCGGTGTACTGTCGAAGACATTGCTTTCGGCATCCACCACCATGGGAACGTTCGCCCCTGAATTATTTACAACTCCGGTGCAGATGGCGTTAAGCGCAGTGAACGGAATGACCCCAAAGCCTCTGTCACGATCCGCGCGCTCGTGGTACGTGGCACTCCAATTCGAAAGCACCACCGAATCAACCCCGGAACCCGGCGGCAATTTTCGGATCAGCTTACCCAACAAGGGACGATATGGTTGCGGACCATCACGCAAGGTCTTGTCGCGCATGACAATGACATCCGCATCCGTAACTTGTAATGCACGGGCACGTAGCGCCTTGTTCACATACATCTGTTCCAGGTCAAAGCCGAGAATGGAAATACTTCCGAATTTCATTTCAAAAGCATCTCGCTCGTGGTCCAATGTGGTGGCGAACTTCTGCAGGTCCATTGTAGGCCCAAATGCGATCTCCTTTACCTGCACATTTGCTGCGTTCTCATTGATACGCATTCTTGCTACCTGCAACGCATACCCGGAGGATCCGTTCATCCTGAAGCCACTAAGACCGATAGAGGAATTGAGGAAGTGGGGATATCGATCCGCACCGGGAGCATTCAACGTGAACTCACTTGCTTTCACCACTAACGAATCCAGGGAAAAGTGCGATGTATCGGAACCATACAGGTCGCAGGAAAGGGATGTGGAACTTATAATAAAGCTGTCGATAGAAAAGATGCGTTCCTTCTTCTTTCGTTCCGGCACTTCGTTGCCCACTAGTGTGTCCGCCTGATCCACCACGATGTTGAGTTCGCTTGTCCGGATCCGCACTTCATCTACATCAACTGAACGTTTGAAGAGAAACCGATATATGGAGAGGCCCGTAATTGCGAGCGAATCCAAATGGCCTGTGATCTTTCGGATCCGTTTTCCGGGGATAGCAGCTACTTGAATATCAGCGTTCTTCACGAGCAGATACCCGGCGATCAGATCCACGTAAACTTCCACATGTTGAGGGTTTGATACGTAAGGCTCAATAAAAGCCTTCACGCGGTGCTGAGCGTACCAAGGCACTGCGAATATCACGAACAAGGCAATTAGGACCAACGTGCTCAACCACGCGCCGATTCGTTTCCAGTTCATATGCTGTTGGTCTACCGCTCACGTGCGGGATCTACCGGACACCAATCGGTAGATGATCCCGATCACGGCCAAGACGAGCAAGATATGTATCAATGAACCAACGAGCGCGCCGAACGCAATAAAGCCGATCAGCCAGCCAACTACGAGCAAGACGATAAGTGTATTAAGCAGATTGTTCATGGGAATGTGTTTGGATCTCCCTGGGCATGCGGCGTGCCGAATGATCACTGCCCACTTCAGGCCTCACAAACACTGCTTCAAATGAGGTCGTCAGGGTGAACCGCATCTAATAAATGGGGCGAACACTCCCCATAGATGCGCTATAGCTCAATCCAACTTCAGCACCGCCAAGAACGCATCCTGTGGCACTTCCACGCTACCGACCTGGCGCATACGCTTCTTTCCTTCCTTCTGCTTCTCGAGCAGTTTGCGTTTGCGTGAAATATCGCCACCGTAACACTTGGCCGTAACGTCCTTACGCAGGGCCTTAACGGTTTCGCGGGCCACGATCTTGGCACCGATAGCGGCTTGGATGGGAATGTCGAACTGCTGGCGAGGTAAAAGCTCCTTCAGCTTGGTACACATCTTCTTGCCCAGCTCGTGCGCATGGTCGCGATGGATCAAGGCGCTAAGGGCGTCAACGTTCTCGCTGTTGAGCAGGATGTCCAACTTGATCAGATCACTTTCCTTGAAGCCGATCGGATGATAATCGAAGCTGGCGTAGCCGCGACTGATGCTCTTCAATTTATCGTAGAAATCGAAGACGACTTCACCGAGCGGCAATTCGAAAGTGAGTTCTACACGGTCCGTCGTGAGATAGTTCTGTCCGGTGAGCATCCCGCGCTTCTCGATGCAGAGCGTCATGATGGAACCCGTGTATTCGGCCTTGGTGATCACTTGCGCCTTGATGTAGGGCTCTTGGATATTATCGATGTGCATAACCGGAGGCAATTCGCTCGGATTGTGCACATTGATCACTTCGCCATCCGTTTTCGTGACGATGTAGCCCACGTTCGGCACGGTAGTGATCACGGTCATGTTGAATTCACGTTCCAACCGCTCTTGGATGATCTCCATGTGGAGCAAACCAAGAAAACCGCAACGGAACCCGAAACCCAATGCCGCACTACTTTCAGGGGTCCAGGTCAAGCTGGCGTCATTGAGCTGGAGCTTCTCCATAGCATCACGCAACTCTTCATATTCGTCGGTATCCACCGGAAAAATGCCGGCCCACACCATGGGCTTCACATCCTCGAACCCTTTGATCCCTTCGGCGCAGGGGCGATCCCGGTGGGTGATCGTGTCTCCCACCTTCACCTCGCTAGCGGTCTTGATGCCGCTGATGATATAACCCACATCTCCAGCACGCACCTCGGGTTGGGGCTTGATCTCCATCTTCAAACAGCCCACCTCATCGGCATCGTACACCACGCCGGTGTTGAAGAATTTCACTTTATCCCCTTTCTTCAGCACACCGTTCATCACTCTGAAATAGGCGATGATCCCACGGAACGGATTGAAGACGCTGTCGAAGATCAATGCTTGCAACGGGGCGGCAGGGTCACCTTTGGGTGCGGGCACGCGCTCTACGACGGCTTCCAAGATCTTGTCCACACCAGCACCTGTCTTACCGCTGGCGCTCAGGATGTCTTCCAGTTTGCAGCCGATCAGGTCCACGATCTGGTCCTTCACTTCTTCCGGATTGGCACTTGGGAGGTCCATCTTATTGAGCACCGGGATGATCTCCAGATCATGCTCCAAAGCGAGATAGAGGTTGCTGATGGTCTGTGCTTGGATCCCTTGTGTGGCATCCACAATGAGCAAAGCACCCTCGCATGCGGCGATGGAACGGCTCACCTCGTAGGAAAAGTCAACGTGGCCCGGCGTGTCGATCAGGTTCAGGATGTACTTCTGCCCGTTGAGGGTGTAGTCCATCTGGATCGCCTTGCTTTTGATGGTTATGCCGCGCTCGCGTTCCAGGTCCATATCGTCCAGGTTCTGCTTCTGCATATCACGATCGGCAATGGTGCCGGTCATGTGCAGTAGACGGTCGGCCAAGGTGCTCTTACCGTGGTCGATGTGGGCGATGATGCAGAAATTGCGAATGTTTTCCATGGAAAAGGCGGAGCCTTGGGTCGAAAAAGTTCGCGAAGGTAACGGTTAGCAAGGGGTCTATGGAATTGCCTTACCTTGCAATGGGTTCGGCGCTCAGCGTAAACCATTCGCACCGTCAAAGCGCCAGATCAGCCATCTACAGGCAACTTTCTCCCATGGGATCGCATCATACAACCCGGATGGCCCTTACGGATGAACAACTCGCAGCAGGTTGCGTCAAAGGCGATCCGGTCATACAAAAGGCGCTTTATCAGCAGTTTGCGCGAAAAATGATGAGCATTTGCATGCGGTATGCACACAATAGGGACCAGGCGCAGGATATCCTGCAAGATGGCTTTGTTAAGGTGTTCCAGAAGATGGACCACTACCGCGGTGATGGCCCCTTGGGAGGCTGGATCGCACGAACCATGGTCAATACCGCATTGGACCACATTCGCCGGAACAAACCATATGACCATAGCGTGGACCTTACTGTTGCCGAGCATTTGCACAGCGAGGACGAGCATGTATTGAGCGGCATGACGACGGACGAGCTCATGGACCTGATCCAGTCGCTACCTACCGGCTACCGTACAGTGTTCAACTTGTTCGCCATTGAAGGGTATCCTCACAAGGACATAGCTGAAATGCTGGGCATCTCTGAGAACACTTCGAAATCGCAGTTCATGAAAGCGCGGGCCTACCTACGAAAGCTATTGCCGAAGGAAGCTGCGGCCCAATACGGACACAACGAATGAAAGAGGGCATGAACAGCTTGTTCAGCGAACGGTTCCAGGGACATGAAAGTCCGGTGGACCCGGCTATTTGGTCCGGGATCCAAGAGCAGATGGCCATGAACTCCGCCGGAACAGATGGGGTTGGAGACTTGTTCAAGGAACGTTTCCAAAGCCATGAGAGCATGGTGGACCCCTCCGTATGGCAGGGCATCAGTTCGCAGCTGGGCCATGGAGTTGCAACAAGTTCCACCATTGGAACCATGGGCTGGGCAGCTGCCGGTGCGGCAGTGGTTGTGATCGGAGTAATGGGTTACTTTTTGGCGAAGGAACCTTCCACGGAAGTGGCAGGAGAGCCTATTGTGGAACTCGCTGTACCAAACACAGAACCTATCATTCAGGCAATTGCTGGGGGTCCAGAAGTGAACAAACCCACAGCCAACGTTGAGGGTGTTGAACCTTTAACAACCGCAGAAACATTGAAGACGGTATCCAAGGAGCGAAAAATTGCACCCCGTGCCGAACGAAATTCTTTGCAAAATACCAACATCGAGCACGCTGCAACAGTAGACGGTGACCCGGTCAAGCAACGAGAGACCATTATCCCGCTTCCACCGGAAACGACTGATGCGAGCATTTTGGACCGCGCGCCTGAACCGGCCACGTCCGTTGTAAATGCCCCCGAAAAAGTGGAAAGCATCATCCGTAAGCTCACGGATGAAGTGCAGATGGAAGTACTCACGAATCCTGCGCGGGTCCCAGTTGATGAAAATGCGATCAGCCCGATTGACGAAGGAACGGATGATGCGCTAGCAGTGGACCGTAGTATGGCTGTCTTGCCCAAGCTCTTCATGCCCAATACCTTCACTCCCAATGGCGATGGGGTGAACGACACCTATACGCTCGCTCGCGAAGGCTATCGGAGCATGATGGTGAGGGTGTACTCCATGAAGAATGACCAACTCGTGTTCAGCACGAACAATGGCGAAGCATGGACCGGGGATAAGTGTGAAGACGGCATGTACATGGTAGCAGTAGAGGCCGTTACGGACGATGGCCGGACCATGACCGAGGGAAAAGTGGTGTGGTTGACCCGTGTGCGATTGAATTGACCCACGGCGATACCGTGGAAAACGTAAGTTTGCAAGCCAACAACAGGATGGATACAATAAAGCAAGGGACTCTTCAAGCAAGGTCCATTAGTGCATCAGCCATGACCAATTCCGCTAACAGCCCACTTTTCGAAATGAAACGCTCCTCAATTATCCTTTGCGCGGTGCTAGTGGCGCTCTGCCTTCCTTTTACTGGCATTGCCCAAACGGTGATGATGAGCCCCGCCGACTACGATGCGGCAAAGCTCAATGGGTCGCTGCCTGAAGGCGCGCAACCGATACTTGCTCCGGTACCGGATGGTACGCGGCCGAGCTTGCGCGGCGGTGAAGAACGCGGTGGAGGCAACAGTTGCGGGTGCTGGGTGGAACCGGACGACACGTACACCTTGGCCATGCAGCCCAATGATGACGGTTCTTCGGACCTGATCAACTTGCCGTTCAGCTTTGACTTGTATGGCGAGAGCTACAACACGGTTTACATCAACAACAACGGTAACGTCTCCTTTGTGCAAGCCTTCGGAACCTACAGTTCCACTGGATTTCCGAATGCCAATAACAAGATGGTGGCTCCGTTCTGGGCCGATATTGACACTCGTGGTATTGGACAAGTGTTGTACAAGATCACCCCAACAGCCATGTACGTGAACTGGATCGATGTTGGGTACTTCTCTTCGCAAACGGACAAGGTGAACAACTTCCAATTGATCATAACTGACGGCACCGACCTCGTTATCGGTACGGACAAGAACGTGAGCTTTTGCTATAAGGATATGCAGTGGACCACAGGCAGCGCGTCCCAAGGCGTGAACGGATTCGGTGGAACACCCAGCACCGTGGGTGCCAACCGTGGGGACGGAGTGGACTTTATCCAGTTCACGCGGAATGACCAGCCCGGAAATGCCTACGACGGTCCGTTCGATCTCCCGGATGGTGTTGATTGGTTGGACAACAAGTTCTTCCTTTTCACTACGAGCACCAGCACGCAGAACATTCCACCGATCGCAACTGGACTTTATTTGTGCGACACCTTGGTAGCGTGTATAGGGCAGACGGCCTCCTTGGAAGTAACTTTCCTAAGCCCAGAAAATGGCCAGACCACAACAGCGACCAGCACTGCTCCAGGCATTCCGGATTGGGTGGAGACCAACAACGTTGCCGGCATCGCTGCTTCAGTGACCGGTCAGTTCACCCCTACTGCCGTGGGCACCTACATCGTGACATTCACGGGAACGGACGATGGCGTACCACCTTTGACCACCACGGTGGACATCATTATTGAGATCGTTCCTCCGCCCACGGAGCCGCCTACCATCAGTGGCCCTACGGTTTTCTGTACGGGCAATCCGATCACCCTCACTGCGGACGGTGTCTTTGATAACTTCATTTGGAGCACTGGTCAAACAGGTCAAAGCATTCAGGTATCCACTCCGGGGGATTATACCGTCTCCGCAGGCACAGACCTATGTCAACTTGCTTCGCTCCCCTTTTCCGTATTCGAGATCACACCACCTCCATTGGAGATCGTAGGAGAAGCCATCTTCTGCGGGGAACCATTCCCGGTGCTGGAAGCTTCCCCTGGTTATGAAAGCTACTTGTGGAGCAATAACTCCACGGACATCAGCACCACTGTTGATGCTGGAACGTACACCGTGACCGGAGCTTACCAAGGGTGTACAAATACTTCACAGCCCTTCACAGTAACAAATGTGGATCCGGGACCTCCTGTATTCACTGGCAACCTCCAATTCTGCGAAGGCGGCAGTACCACGTTGAGCTTTGATCCAGCTGCATACGATTTCTTCTTCTTCAGTGACGGAGGTTCCTCACCGAGCGTTGTTCTGGACAGCAGCCAAACGATCTCCGTATCGGCTTTCTACCTCAACTGCGCTTATGAAACACAGGTCACCGTTGAAGAGGTCGTTCTTCCGCCGGTTGCCGTTACAGGAGACACGTTGTATTGTGGTACTGCCTTGGCCAATCTCCAAGCCACTTTGGGCTTCGATACCTACACGTGGAACAACAACGCGTTCGGCCAAACGATCAATGTAACGGCAGGTACCTACTTCGTTACGGCCAGCATCGGTCCGTGTTCAACCTTCTCGAACACATTTACCGTTTCGGAAGCCCCGGCTCCCATGCCTGTGATCATAGGCCCAACGGCGAGTTGCAGCGGTAACGAGTTGGTCTTGACGGTGGACCAACCTTATGCCAGCTACTTGTGGTCAAACGGTGACACCGACCAGAGCACATCAGTACTTTCTGGAACGTATACAGTCACCGTTTCCACTGTGGACGGTTGTACGGGAACCTCAGCACCCCATGTGGTCGTGGTTGGTAACACACCAACTGCGGGCATCAATGCTGATCCGGCATCTCCTCAGCCACCGAACACCTCTGTGTTGTTCACGGATGACTCAAATGGCAATGGCTCCCAAATCGTCCAGTACACATGGATACTTGATCTTTTGGGCGATTCCACCATTAGCGGCAGCGGAACGAACATTTCAAACACGTACGATGTGCCGGGCACCTACGCCGTTACCTTGATCGTGACCACTGCGGAAGGGTGTAGCGACACCACTGCGATCGCCTACGTGATCCGCCCTCCGGAGGTGATCGTGTACAACGTCTTTTCCCCGAACAACAGTGGAGGCAACGAAACCTTCGTGATCGAGAACGGGCAGTACTACAATAACGAGCTTACGGTGTTCAACCGTTGGGGCCAATCGGTCTTCGACGCAACGAACTACAAGAACAACTGGCGCGCGACCGATGTACCTGACGGGACCTACTATTACGTGTTCAAGATCCCTGAGGATGGCCGTGAGTACACCGGGCATGTGACCATTCTGCGATAACAGGATCCATAACTACCAAGGAAAGGCTGTGCAACTGCGCAGCCTTTCTACTTTTGCGCCCGTCTTCTGAAAGCGAGGCCCCCTATAAGTTCATATGAAAGTCATTCAACATCTCAAGAACGCGAAAAAGACCCTGCTTTCGTTCGAGATCCTGCCCCCGCTAAAGGGCAAGGACATCAACTCGATCTACGAGGGGATCGATCCGTTGTTGGAATTCAAGCCAAGCTTCATCAACGTTACCTACCACCGCGAGGAGGTGATCTACAAGGAGCGTGGACAAGGCCTTCTCCAGAAGATCCGCGTTCGAAAGCGACCGGGTACCGTTGGCATTTGCGCCATGATAAAGGCGAAATACAACATTGATACGGTACCTCACTTGATCTGTGGCGGCTTCACCAAGGAGGATACCGAGGACGCGTTGATCGAGCTCAACTTTTTGGGCATAGACAATGTCCTGGCCTTGCGTGGCGATGCGATCAAAAGCGAGAGCAGCTTTATTCCAGAACGCGAGGGCCACGCGCACGCGGATGATCTGATCCGACAGATCACCGGGCTGAACAAGGGCTCGTACCTGCATGATGAGGAACGAGAGGCGGCACCAACGGACCTGTGCATCGGCGCGGCCTGCTATCCGGAAAAACACGCCGAAGCACTGAACTTGAACACCGACATCGCCTACCTGAAACGAAAAGTGGACGCCGGTGCCGAGTACTTGGTGACCCAGATGTTCTACGACAACGCGAAGTACTTCAACTTCGTGGAACTCTGTCGTGCGGAAGGCATCAACGTGCCCATCATACCGGGGATCAAACCGCTGACGACCATGCGGCACATCGCCTTCATACCAAAGACCTTCGGCATCGACCTTCCCCAACCCTTTGCCAAAGGCCTTGTGAAATGCAAGACGGATGCGGATGTTAAACAATTGGGGGTGGAATGGAGCATCGCGCAGACCAAGGACCTCATTTCAAAAGGCGCTCCCTGTGTACACTTCTATACTATGGGCAAGAGCGAAGCGGTGCGGCAGATCGTGAAGGAGGCGTTCTGAAGAGAATTGACCATTCTGGTCGGCGACCATCATACATGGCACGCCAAACCCACGGATCCTTCGTTACTTCGTAGAACGGATGCGTGTGACCCTGTGGCTTTCCTTGTTCTTCCCGTTGGTCGCTTCGGCGCAGCATTGTTCCGACAAGCAGTTGCTCCATGACCTTTCAGCACAGGAAGCGCGCCTGCCGATGGCGAAAGACCGGAGCGGGCCCGGCCGGGGGTATGACCTGACCTACCACCGCTTCGTGCTGGACCTGGATCCGTCCGTACGGGCGATCGCCGGTTCGGTAACACACCATTTCACGGCCTTGGAAGACTTGAGCTCGATCACCTTTGACCTTTCGGGAACATTGGCCGTATCGGGCATCGCGCATGATGGAGGGGGCGTAACATGGGAACAACAGGGCGACGAATTGAACGTCCAACTGCCCACGGAACTGTTGGAAGGTGAGCGGGATTCACTCACGATAAACTATGCCGGAGTGCCGCCCAATACCGGCTTTGGATCCTTCGTTCAGTCGCAGCACAATGGCGCACCGATCCTCTGGACACTTTCTGAACCGTACGGAGCCAAAGACTGGTGGCCATGCAAACAGGACTTGGGCGACAAGGCCGATTCCGTTTCTGTGGTAGTGACCGTGCCAACGGGGCAACGCGTGGCGAGCAATGGTTTGTTGGTCGAAGAAAATACTGTAGGTGCGGATCACGTTCGGTTCCATTGGAAGCATCGCTACCCGATCGCACATTACCTCATCGGCGTTGCGGTGACGAACTATGTTGTGTACAGCGAGCTGGTTCCCTTGCCAGATGCCGAAGTGGAGATCCTCAACTACGTATTTCCTGAGTCGTTGAACAGCGCTCAGCAGAATACCCCTCAAGCCATTGGAGCCATGCAATTGTTCAGTGAACTCTTCGGCACCTACCCTTTTGCTGATGAGAAATACGGCCATGCCCAATTTCTATGGGGGGGTGGCATTGAGCACCAGACCATGAGTTTTATGGGAGGCTTCTACTTCGAATTGGTAGTACACGAACTGGCCCACCAATGGTTCGGCAACACGGTAACCTGCGGAAGTTGGGAGGACATCTGGTTGAATGAGGGTTTTGCCACTTACTTGGCCATGCTCTGCTATGAAGAGTTCCAACCCGAAAATTGGATGCAGGTGCGTCAAGAGCGGCGCACGATCGGCACCTCACGGCGCGATGGAAGTGTGCGCTGCATAGATACCACAACGGTGGCTCGGATCTTCAACACCGAGCTCACCTACGTAAAAGGGGCATACCTGCTGCACATGCTGCGTTGGGTCTGCGGCGATAGCGCCTTCTTCGCCGGTTGCCGCAATTACCTCCACGACCCGGCGCTTCGTTTCGGTTCGGCCCGCACACCTGCGTTCATTGCGCACATGGAACAGGCCAGCGGACGGGACCTCTCGGAATTCTTTGCAGATTGGTACACTGGTGAAGGTTATCCGGAATGGTCCGTTACATGGGCGCAGTCCTTGGATGGTACAGTGCTTCTGGAGTTGGAACAATTTCCTACTCACCCCAGCGTGGACCTTTTCGAACTTCCCGTTCCGATCGAATTCAGCAACGGCGAACTGGACACGACCATCGTGGTGGATCAAACGGCGCGTGTGCAGACCTTCCAGTTTCCTTTATCGTTCCAAGCCTCGGCCGTTGTGGTGGATCCTGAACTGCACCTGCTGAGCAAACCGGCCAACATAACGCGTGTCCCGGTTGGGGCGTTCGGTGATCCGCGTCCGGTGTTGTACCCCAACCCCACCAGTGGTCAGGCCGTGATCTATTTCGATACCGCTTTGCAAGGTCCTGCGGAAGTCCGGATCCATGACAGAGCGGGAAGGCTGGTCCAGTCCTTCTCCAAGCCGATCCAGGGTCGCCAAATGGACCTTGACATCACTGCGCTTTCCGGTGGGTATTACCTGGTAGAAGTAAGAGTGGCGCGCACGGTATTCCGTGTACCCTTGGTGCGGTTGTAAGGATCTCACCGCGCCAACATCCGCTGCACATACTTTCCGATCACATCGTATTCGATGTTCACAATTCCACCGGGAACAAGTGTTCGGAAGTTGGTGTGCTCGAAGGTGTAGGGGATAACTGCTACGCTGAACGAATCCTGTGCCAAATCGGCTATGGTCAAGCTTACGCCGTTGATGCAAATGCTGCCCTTTTCCACCAGCATTTCGCCCTGCTCCGGCAACTTGAACGTGAACCATCGCGAACCATCCAGGTCCTTTACCGCAATACAAGGAACAACCGTATCCACATGGCCTTGGACCATGTGTCCGTCCAAGCGATCGCCCAAGCGTAGGCAACGTTCCAAGTTCACGGGATCTCCGACATTCAATGCCCCGATGTTGCTTCGTTCCAAGGTCTCCTGTACAGCCGAAACCATGTACTGATCAGGTTGCACCTTCACTACGGTAAGGCAAACACCATTGTGCGAAACGCTTTGGTCCACCCGGAGTTCCGGGGCGAATCGCGCCGCGATGACCAGATCCAAATTCGTCCCGCTTTTTGTGACGGACACCACTCCACCCACTTCCTCCACGATCCCCGTGAACATCAATTCAGCTTTGCCGGTGTGCTGCTTCCCAGGATCTGCACATGACCATTCAACTGATCCACCACGTTACCGGCCAAGCGGATATAGGTTACGGTGCAGAGGTAGTAATACACCCCATCTGCAAGCTGGTCGCTGGAATCCATATAGGTGCCCTTCCAGTTAATGTCAGGGTCGGTGGTCTTGAACACGACTTTTCCCCACCGGTTGTACACCTCCAGATCGATGGACTTGACACCCCGGTATGGGAATGGGCCGAAGAGGTCATTCTGTCGATCGCCGTTCGGGGTGAAGACGTTCGGCAGGGTATACAACGGACAATTGTCACCGCACACGGCCGTGACAAATGCGCTTTCATTGCCCAATGAATCCAACGCGGTGATCTGGTAGCAGCCCGCCACCGAAGAGCCATTGACGTGGGTAAAGCTGGTGTTCTCGGCACCGGTTATGGTTGCGATCAAATTGAAATCACCAGACGAACTATCAGCGAAGTAAATATGGTACTGGTAGGTGTCATCAGCACAGCTGTTGTTCGGGTTGTTCCAAGTCAGAGTGTTCAATGGGGTTTCGCAATCATTGTCCAGTTCCACGGTTGGCGGACAAGGTGGCGTGAGGTCCACGGGAGTGGCACACGTGATCTGGCTCCAGTTCAATAGGGGCGACGTGATCGTGGTATCACCATATGCACCACTGCTCACCACGTAATAGCAATACTCCTGACCGTTCACGATCCCGGTATCGGTAAAATTCATTGAGGTGCTCGTTCCGACCAGATCCCAAACGGAGCCGTTCTGCCGGTAGACATCAAAGCTCGTGTTGATCCACGGGGTATTGAAGGACCATGCCACTGTAACCAGTTCATCGCCGGGGGAAGTGGTGATGAAGACCGACGACGCTTCATTGCTGGACCCGATCACATCTGCGCCGTTGTCCCCTACCAATTCAACCCGATAGACGTTTGCTTGGTCCTGTGTATTCAGGTCGTTCACAACAAGGATCGTGTCGCTGTTCTGCAGAAATGGACTCGTGGTACTCGTCCAGATCAATTCATTCGCGCCGCTGGCACCATCGCCTCGATACAGGTTGAAGAAATAAGGACCCGGACGTGCGACGGTATCCAGATCGAGCGCGTTCGCCCATTGCACGGTATCCGCGCCCAACGCCAAGTCCGTAACGCCCACGCTCACTTTGGTGATCACCGGCACTTGGCGGTCGAGGATAGCACAGAACTCCACACTGGCATAGCTCTGCGCACCATCCGGGAAGATGGCCACCACCATATAGCAATACTGGCTGCCGATCACTAGACCGCTATTATCCGAGTAGCTGGTATTGCCCAGCCCTTCTAAAGTAGCGATCAGGCTGTAACCGGTATAGGCCGGCACTCCCGTCTCACAATTGTCAGGGTCGAAACCATACAAACCATTGCGTCTATAGACCTGATAACCTACGGCATTGCTACAAATGCTCTGGTCCCAACCCAGTTGGATGGAGCTACCGCTCGGAATGGCTTGGGGGTTCAAAGGGGCAGGTGCGACCACCGTGATGTTCATGGTCTCCAGATCCACCAGGTTCACGGGAACGCCATTGTCCGTGGCGGTGAACACAACTTGATAGGGCTGCAATCTTACGTGCGAACATTCCGTGGCCCAATTGAAGATCCCGTTCACCGAGTTGGCCGGTGCGGGTTCCACGAAAGAAGCGGGTGAACTGCTCACCACAAATGGTTGACCCAATCCGGTAAGGGTAACATCTTGTCCGGCATTGGGGTCGGTTGCTTGCACGTTGAAGCTCAAGAAGGTCCCGGCCTCCACACAGGTATCAAGCACTGCGGAAACCGAAGGCACCACGTTGCTGCATGGCACCACCGTGATCTGCATATCGCGGATCACATATCCTACCTCGATCCATCCACCATTGGGCAATCTTCGATATTCACGCACGATGAATGCGATATTGTACTCTCCTGCGAACTGCGGGGCATTCCAAGTGATCGTTCCACTGGTAGGGTCAATGCTGTAATTCGGACCTGGGAAACTATATCCCCCAATGGGTTCGCCGTTTATGCCCAAACACACGATCGGCGTGAACGTAAGGCTATCCCCGTCGGGATCGTAGGCCACTGGGTTATGGATCCAGGGCTGGCCGATGCAGGCATCTTGGATCGGCGATTGTTCGAAACGGACAGAGCAATTGCCACCAGTGATCGGAGAAATGACCAATTGTGTCTTGACACTAAAGGATTGGGCGATGGAATTGGGAATGTTCTCGACGCCACCGTTCCGGTTCTGATCATCCATCTGGAGGATGTACGTACCGGGCCCTGCGTAGGTGTGCTCGGCCACATACTCACTCCGGCGCAGGTCTTGGCCGGGGAAATCCTGGATATCTGTGCGCTGAATGGTATCCCAGATCGGCGAATCGCCCCAGTTGATCGGCAGTTCCGGCCGGTCCGCCGGTGCACTGAGCTTGGTATGCGTAATGATGGTGATGCGGTACACATTGGAGTTCCCGATCCGGCACGCAATGATCTCCCCGGCACGGTTGTGCGTTGCGCTGGCAAATGTTGACATCATCAACAATAGCAGGGAGAATAGGATCCGGTTCAGGTACATTTAGGCAAGTACAAAGGTCGGCATTCGCTGTGATCGAACGTAACCGTTCCTCAAACAATTGCCCCGTGGCGCAACGAGATGCGATAGAACGGACGCTATTCGGGGACAGCTATCTTTAGCCCCGGTCGTTCCCACCCGGAAAACCAGCTCCCACCGCCCATGTTCACATTCACAAAGACCTCCCGATCCAGCGCCTCACGCGATATCGTCGTCATCCTTGATTCATTGGCCCAACTCAGCAATTTGGATCTGGAGCGCAACGATAGACAATACCTCACTGAGCAGTTGCGCACCAACACGTCCATGGCGGTTTGTGATGTAAGCGGCAAACTGTTCCTGGCCCATTTGATCGAAAAGGGCGACCGCGACCGTCAGTTGGAGAATGCCCGCAAGGCAGGGGATTCCATGGCGGCCCGGTTGAATACGGCCAAACGCAAGGAGATACAGGTGATCAGCTTTCAACCCAAAGCGGAACTTACCCTCGCCTTGGTGGAGGGTATCGCATTGGGAAGCTACGGCTTCGGCAAATACAAAAGCGATAGCACTGGTGGTCCAACCTTGGTAAGACTTGGACTATTGGCGAAGGAAGTAACCCCAGCCGCCTTGACCGAAATGGCGGACATTGTGGAAGCAACATGTGCTGCGCGCGATCTGGTGAACGAACCGGTCAGCTTTTTGAACGCTGTACAACTTGGGGCCGAGATACGCACACTGGCCAAAAGTTCCGGATTCAAGGCGGAAGTGATGGATAAAGCGAAGATCGAAGCACTTGGCCTAACAGGGCTGCTCGCCGTGAACAAGGGCAGTGTGGATCCGCCCACCTTCAGCATTTTGGAGTGGAAACCGAAGAATGCCGTGAACAAGCAGCCGATCGTGTTGGTCGGCAAAGGGGTGGTCTACGATACGGGCGGTCTAAGCCTAAAGCCCACGCCCAACAGCATGGACCAGATGAAGTGCGACATGGCCGGCGCCGCTGCTGTGATCTGCGCATTTTCGGTGATCGCGAAACAGAAATTGCCTGTCCATGTAGTGGGTCTAATTCCTTCCACGGACAACCGGCCTGGAGGCAATGCCTACGCCCCCGGCGATGTGGTGCGCATGCACAGCGGCAAGACCGTTGAAGTGTTGAACACGGATGCTGAAGGCCGAATGATCCTGGCCGATGCGTTGAGCTTTGGCGAGCGCCACACCCCCGAACTCATCATGACGATCGCCACCCTCACCGGTGCCGCCGCTCGTGCGATCGGGCCTTACGGCACAGTGACCATGGGCACTGCTCCGGACAGCACGTTCGCTAAGCTGGAGAAGGCCGGGAACGCTGTTTTTGAACGGGTTGTGCGATTCCCGTTCTGGGACGAATACGGCGAAGAGATCAAGAGCGATGTAGCCGACATCAAGAACCTCGGCAGCGACTCCGGAGGAGCGCAAACAGCGGGCAAGTTCCTAGCCCACTTCACTACACACCCCTACATCCACTTGGACATCGCTGGGCCTGCTTTCCTTACCAAGAAAGACAGTTATCGGCCCAAAGGCGGAACAGGAGTAGGCGTGCGGCTTTTCTACGAATTCATTAAGCAACGTGGGAAGGCGTGAAAGATGGCCTCTGGATGATGGCCACTAGCTACAGGCTATTTGTCCGGTTCGGAACGAATAGACAGAAGCCAACAGCAAAAGGCCAGAAACCAGGTTCGTTCAACTCTCAACCCACAACTCCCGCAAATCAACAATGAACCAACCCCTCCGCATAGGAATCAGTTGTGGCGACCTGAACGGTATCGGCATTGAAGTGGTCCTGAAATGTTTTGAGGACACGCGAATGTTGGCCGATATTACGCCAGTGCTCTATGCCAGCTCCCACGCGGTCAGCTTCCACCGCAAAGCCCTGAAATTGGACGAAGTCCAGTTCCACGGGGTGAAGGATGCCCGAGAGGCCATTCCCAAGAAGTTGAATTTGGTGAACGTGTGGGAAGAGGACATTGAACTGGAGCTGGGAAAGCGCTCCGGTGCCTTGTCCGCCTACGCCATCAAAAGTCTTGAGGCCGCTGCACAGGACCTTGCCAGCGCCAAAGTGGACGTTTTGATCACCGCGCCGATCGATAAGAACAGCATGCAGCAAGCGGGGTTCGCGTTTCCGGGACACACCGAATTCCTGCAACAGATGGCCGGAGCCGATAGCGAAGTGCTCATGATCCTGGCGTGCGAAGGCCTCCGGGTGGGCACCGTTACCGGTCATATTCCGCTGAAGGACGTGGCTGAAGCCATTACCACCGAACGTATTGTGGCCAAGGCAAAGTTGCTGCACCAGAGCCTATTGCGGGATTTCGGTGTACAAGAACCACGCATTGCGATCCTGGGCCTGAACCCGCATGCGGGCGATGGCGGCACGTTGGGCAGCGAAGACAAGGATCGTATCCTGCCGGCCGTGCGCAAATTGGTGGATGAGGGGATCGGTGCGATGGGCCCATACCCGGCCGATGGCTTCTTCGGTATTGGATCCTATAAGCACTTCGATGGGGTGCTGGCCATGTACCACGACCAGGGCTTGGTGCCGTTCAAGGCCCTGAGCTTCGGTCACGGGGTCAACTTCACAGCAGGCCTTCCGGTCGTGCGTACC
>Ga0209063_1000787_pt1 | contig 18576 bp, 18 predicted proteins | sample KloWWTmeKNB19Kit_FD_187177 | JGI IMG/M metagenome (GOLD analysis project Ga0209063, IMG submission 187177) | Active sludge microbial communities from Klosterneuburg, Austria, studying microevolution and ecology of nitrifiers - Klosterneuburg... | ecosystem: Engineered > WWTP > Aerobic digester >... | reverse complement strand
CGACCCTCGCCGGATCGTCAAGGAAGCCCTGCTCGACCCGCTCGACGACGCGGTGGCGCCGGTGCGCGAGCAGATCGGTTCCGTGCGGGCGGCAGGCAAGGGGCTCACGGGTGGTTCAGCGGCTGCCGGTGCGGCAGCGGCCGGGGGCGCGGTCGCAGCCTCCGCCACGGCATCCGCGGGAGGTGGGGCGCCCGTGGTCGAGGAACCCTACATCTCCACGCGGGCCACGCCGCTGGAGTGGGACCCGGCACGGCCGACGCCCTACGACGTCGACGCCACCTGACCGTTCGGCCTCAGCGGCCGGCTGGGGTCAGGCCGAGCGAACGGCCCGCCAGCCCGCGCGAGCGCGTCGCCAGACCACGCGCGATGCCCCGCAGGGCAACGGCTGCCGGGCTGTCCGGGGAACCCAGGACGACCGGCATCCCCTCGTCGGCGCCGATGCGCAGGCGGGTGTCGAGCGGGATCTGGCCCAAGAGCTTGACCTCCGAACCGATCGCGCGGGTCAGTGAGTCAGCGACCTCCTGGCCGCCACCGGACCCGAAGATCTCCTGACGGGTGCCGTCGGGAAGCTCGAGCCAGCTCATGTTCTCGATGACACCGGCGACGCGCTGGTGGGTCTGGAGCGCGATGGCGCCGGCCCGCTCGGCCACCTCGGCAGCGGCCTGCTGCGGGGTGGTGACGACGAGGATCTCGGCGCCGGGGACGAGCTGGGCAGTGGAGATCGCGATGTCACCCGTGCCCGGGGGCAGGTCGAGGAGCAGGACGTCGAGGTCACCCCAGAAGACGTCGGCGAGGAACTGCTGGAGGGCCCGGTGCAGCATCGGCCCACGCCAGACGACGGGCTGGTTGCCGGGCACGAACATGCCGATCGAGATCACCTTCACGTCGTGCGCGAGCGGCGGCAGGATCATGTCGTCGACCTGGGTCGGGCGCCCTTCGACCCCGAGCATGCGGGGGATCGAGAAGCCGTAGATGTCGGCGTCGACGACCCCGACCCGCAGGCCCTGCTCGGCCAGGGCAGCCGCGAGGTTGGCCGTGACCGAGGACTTGCCGACACCGCCCTTGCCGGACGCGACGGCGTACACCCGCGTCAGCGACCCGGCCTTGGCGAAGGGGACCTCACGCTCGGCGACACCACCGCGCAGCTTCGTCTTCAGCTCGGCCCGCTGCTCGTCGCTCATCACCCCGAGGGTGACGGTGACGCCGGTGACGCCGTCGACCGCGGCCAGCGCCGCCGTGGTGTCCTTGGTCAGGGTGTCCTTGAGCGGACAGGCCGCCACGGTGAGCAGGATGGTGACGGCGACGTGACCCGCCTCGTCGGCGGCCACGCTCTCGACCATGCCGAGCTCGGTGACGGGCTTGCGGATCTCGGGGTCGATGACCGTCTCGAGGGCGGCGTGCAGGGCGTCGGGGCTGACCTGGGACATGCGCCCAGTCTAGGTCGGCGAGCCGGTGCCCTCGTCCGCGGCCGCGGCCGCACGCCCGGCCGAGGCGTCGTAGGCCGCCTCGAGCTCCTCGCGCCGCACGAGCACCAGCCCGCGCTCCTCCAGCTCGTCGAGCAGGTCGCGCAGCTCACCGCGCACGAAGTCGCGGGTCGCCTGGTCGCGCAGGGCGATGCGCAGGGCGGCGACCTCACGGGTGAGGAACTCGGTGTCGGCGAGGTTGCGCTCGTCACGGCTGCGGTCCTGCTCCAGGGCCACCCGGTCGCGGTCGGCCTGCCGGTTCTGCGCAAGCAGGATCAGGGGCGCGGCGTAGGACGCCTGCAGGCTCAGGATCAGGGTGAGGAAGATGAAGGCGTACGGGTCGAAGCGCAGGCCCTCGGGCGCCAGGGTGTTCCAGAGCAGCCACCCGGCCACGAAGAGGGTCATCCCGATCAGGAAGTACGGGGTGCCCATGTAGCGGGCGAACTTCTCCGAGAGCACCCCGAAGGTCTCCTCGGTGAACACGCTCGGCGGGTTCCAGCGGCGACGGCCCTCACGGGGCTGGTCGATGCGCACCCGGCGGTCGCGCTCAGCCACGACGCACCCCCTCGGGGGTCATCACGTCGTGGCGCTCCTCGCGCCAGTCCTCGGGAAGGATGTGGTCGAGCACGTCGTCGACCGTGACCGCGCCGAGCAGGTGCCCCTCGGCGTCGACGATCGGCAGGCCGACCAGGTCGTAGGTGGCGAGCATCCGCGCCACCTGGCCGAGGGTGGCGTCGGGCGCGAGCGGCTCGACGTCCTTGTCGAGGATGCCGCCGATCGACGCGTGCGGGGGCTCGCGGAGCAGCCGCTGGATGTGCACCATGCCGAGGTAGCGGCCGGTGGGCGTCTCGAGCGGAGCGCGGCAGACGAACACGGTGCAGGCCAGTGCCGTGGACAGCTCGGCCCGGCGCACCACGGCCAGTGCCTCGGCGATCGACGCCTCGGGCCCGAGGACGACCGGCTCGGTCGTCATCAGGCCACCGGCCGTGTTCTCGTCGTAGGTGAGCAGGCGGCGCAGGTCGGCGGCCTCGTCGGGCTCCATCTTCTGGAGCAGCTCCTCCTGGCGCTCCTTGGGCAGCTCGGCGAGCAGGTCGGCGGCGTCGTCGGGCTCCATCGCCTCGAGCACGTCGGCAGCGCGGCCGACCTCGAGCCCGGCGAGGATCTCGACCTGGTCGTCCTCCGGCAGCTCCTCGATGACGTCGGCGAGGCGCTCGTCGCCCAGCGCCGCGGCCACCTCGGCGCGGCGGCGGGGGGTGAGGTCGTGGATGACCTCGGCGAGGTCTGCGGGCTTGAGGTCCTCGTAGGCCTCGACCAGCCGAGCGGCGCTCTGCGCACTGCTCGACGTGCGCAGCCCGACGACGTCCTCGATCGCCACGAGCCTGGTCTCACCCCGCCGGCGGGCCAGTCGACCCAGGCCGCCACGGGGGGCGCCGGTGCGCACGAAGGCGCGGGCCACGCTCCAGCCCCGGGAGCCGTGCTGCTCGATGCCGACGTCCTCGACCGTCGCCGCGAGCAGCCCACCCTCCTCGGTGCGCACCTCGACGGGGCGCTCGAACAGCTCGGCGACCACGAGCGTCTCGTTCCCGCGCTGCTCGAACCGGCGCATGTTGACCAGCCCGGTGGTGATCACCTGACCGCCCTCGACGGAGGTGACCCGGGTCATCGGCACGAACACCCGCCGCCGGCCGGCCACCTCGACGACGAGCCCGATGACGCGCGGACGGGTCCGCGCGACGTTGAACGTCACGACGACGTCGCGCACCCGGCCGACCTGGTCACCGAGGGGGTCGAAGACGCTCAGCTCGGTCAGGCGGCCGACGAAGGCGCGGGTCGGCGTGCTCACTGGCACAGGCTATCGGGGTGTGGAGCCGCCGAGGCGGTCAGGCGGGCGGGGTGTTGCGGCGGGCGCCGGCCCGGCCGCGCCAGTGCCACGGACGCCACCGAGCGGTGGTCCCCGGCCCGGACGGGACCGACATGCTGCCGGAGTCGGACGGGTACGCCCCGGGCCCGTGGACGAGCCTGCCGTGGGGGGTGAGCACGTGGATCGTGCACCCCTGGGCCCATCGCTGCGCGACGTCTCCCACCGCATTGAGGCGCTCAGGGCGCAGGACCTGCACCGCGGCATCCCAGTCCTCGTCCGCGGGAGTGAGCTCGCGCGACGTCGCGCGAACGCTGAGCAGCAGCCCACCGCTGTCCTTGCTGCGCAGGACCAGCTCCACCTCGTCGGGCAACCACGGCAGGCTCTGCTCGCCGGGCCCGGACACGACGTAGGCAGCCGGCCCCGTGCCGCGCTCGTCGCCGTCGTCGTGCCACACGTGCCAGACCGGGTGGGTGCCGGCGCCGGGCACGCGGATCCAGAGCAGGCCCGACTTGCTCGCGGCCTCGTGGATCAGCCGGGTGACGTTGGTGGTCGGGGCACCCGGCGTGACCTGCGTGGAAGCGTCATCCGTCACACCGTGAACTCTCTCACAACGCCCCACCGGGCGGCGCTGCTAGCGTCCCGGCCAGACCTGCATCTCGCCGACCTCGTGGACAAGGGACCCCCGCATGCGCAGCGCCAAGGACTTCTTCACGCCCCTCGCGGTGGGCGCACCCGTACCCGTGCGGGAGGTGCCGGCGCGGCCAAGCCGGATGATCCACTTCTTCGACCCCAGCAACCCGCGGATGGCGGCCAAGGTGCCCCAGCTCGTCGGGACGGTCGACGTGCTTCTGGGCAACCTCGAGGATGCCGTCAAGGCGGAGAACAAGGATGCCGCCCGCGCCGGCCTGGTCGAGATCGCCCGCGCCACGGACTTCGGCGAGCACACCCAGCTGTGGACACGGATCAACTCCCTGGACTCACCGTGGGTGCTCGACGACCTCACGACCCTCGTCACCGAGGTGGGCGACCGCCTCGACGTCGTCATGGTGCCCAAGGTGCAGGGGCCGGAGGACATCCACTACGTCGACCGGCTGCTGGCCCAGCTCGAGGCGAAGGCGGGGCTGACCCGGCCGATCCTCGTCCACGCGATCCTCGAGACGGCCCGCGGCGTCGCGAACGTCGAGCAGATCGCGGGTGCCAGCCCCCGGATGCAGGGCATCAGCCTCGGCCCCGCCGACCTCGCCGCCGACCGCCGGATGAAGACGACCCGCGTCGGTGGCGGACACCCCGGCTACCTCGTGCGTGCCGACCCCGTCGGCGGGGACATCACCGGCTCCCGCCCCACCTTCCAGCAGGACCTATGGCACTACACGATCGCCCGCATGGTCGACGCCTGCGCGATGCACGGGATCTTTCCGTACTACGGCCCCTTCGGGGACATCGCCGACGTCGTCGCCTGTGAGGACCAGTTCCGCAACGCCTTCCTCCTCGGCTGCGTCGGCACGTGGACCCTGCACCCCGCGCAGATCGCCATCGCCAAGACCGTGTTCAGCCCCAGCGCGCAGGACGTCGCGCACGCGCGGCGGGTCAAGGAGGCCATGGGCGACGGGACAGGGGCGGTCATGCTCGACGGGAAGATGGAGGACGACGCGAGCCTGAAGCAGTGCCTGGTCATCCTCGAGCTCGCCGACCGGCTCTCGGCCAACGACCCTGAGCTCGCCGCGCTCTATGCCGGTGCCGCGGGCACGACGGATGCCGGGGCGCAGGCATGAGCGCCGCGACGGACTACCGGCCTCGTCGATCGGTGCTGTACATGCCGAGCAGCAACGAGCGTGCCCTGGAGAAGGCCAAGACCCTGCCCGTCGACGGCCTCATCCTCGACCTCGAGGATGCGGTGGCTCCTGACCACAAGGCCACGGCCCGCGACAACGCGTGCGCGGCCGCGCGCTCGGGTGACTACGGCCAGCGCGAGGTGACGATCCGGGTCAACGCGAGCGGCACCCAGTGGCACGACGACGACCTCGCCGCCGCCTGCGCCGCCGGCCCTGACGGGATCGTCGTCCCCAAGGTCGACTCGGCGCAGGAGGTGCTCGACCTCGTGGCCGCCATGGAGCGGCACGGCGCACCCGAGCACACCCGGTTGTGGGCCATGATCGAGAGCCCCGCGGCGGTGCTCGCCGTGGGTGAGATCGCCGCAGCGTCACCTCGACTCGCTGCCCTGGTGATCGGCACCAACGACCTCGTCAAGGAACTCGGGGCCCGGCACGTTCCCGGCCGAGAGCCACTGCTGACGTCGTTGTCGCTCGCCCTGCTCGCCGCCCGACGCTCGGGGGTCGCGATCCTCGACGGTGTCTACAACGACGTCACCGACCTCGACGGGTTCTTCGCGGAGTGCCGCCAGGGCGCTGACATGGGCTTCGACGGCAAGACGCTCATCCACCCCGGCCAGGTCGGGCCGTGCAACGAGGTCTTCGCGCCGTCACCGGTCGAAATCGAGGACGCGCACGCTCTCGTGGCGGCTTGGGATGCCGGTGCCGGCAGCGGTGTCGTCACTCACCGTGGGCGCATGGTCGAGCACCTGCACGTCGAGATCGCCCGCCAGGTCATCGCGACCGCGCAGGCCATCGCCGACCGCGCCTGAGGGGGGCGCGCACCGCCGCGTCGGACCTCAATCCGGCCTCGATGCCCTCACCTGAGGGATGATTGGCACCGTTGGTCGGTTCGACACGTCTGGAGTTTCGCTGATGCCTGGTCACCTGAGCGTTCGCGCGGCGACGCCCGGTCTGGCCCTCGCGGGTGCGCTCGTCCTCGGGGGATGTGCGGGGCTCGGCGCGTCCTGGTCCTCCGACGCGGCCGCACCGCAGCAGAGCACGACCAGCGCGGCCCCGCCGTCGGTCGCCCCGGACACGCCGTCGCCGTCCGTGTCCAGTGCCGCCCCGTCGGTGAGCGCCCCGACGGCATCCACCCCGGTGCCCACGGTGACGCAGAGCGCGTCGTCCGCCACCCCCTCACCGACCACCAGCGCAGCCCCGAAACCATCGCCGAGCACGACGAAGGCTCCCAAGCCGTCCCCCAAGCCCTCGGCGAAGCCGTCCGCGAAGTCCAGCCCTTCCCCGTCGCCGACGGCCAAGCCGCGCACCACCTTGCGGCTGGGTGATCGGGGGCCCAAGGTGCTGGCCACCCAGCAGCGGCTCACCGAGCTCGGCTACTGGCTCGGTACGCCGGACGGCCACTTCGGTGCCCTCACCCAGCAGGCGGTCTTCGCCCTGCAGAAGGCTGCCGGCCTCTCACGTGATGGTTCGGTCGGCCCCAAGACCGCCAAGGCGCTCGCCGACGGCATCCGACCGCGGGCGACCCTGTCCGGCAACGGGGTCGAGATCGTGCTGGACCGCCAGCTGCTGCTCGTCGTGCGCGGTGGCACGGTGAGGACGATCCTCAACACCTCGACGGGCAACCGTGAGGAGTACACCTCCACCTCGGGCAACCGGGCCATCGCCGTCACGCCGAAGGGGACCTTCAAGGTCTACCGCGGGGTCGACGGGCCGCTGACCAACTCGCTGGGGCAGCTGTGGCGCCCTCGCTTCTTCTACCGCGGCATCGCCGTGCACGGCTCGCCGAACATCCCGCCGTGGCCGGCCTCCCACGGGTGCGCCCGGTTGAGCAACGCGGCGATCAACATGATCTGGGACAAGAACCTCATGCCCATCGGGAGCACGGTCGTCGTGCGCTGACGCCCCGGCGACCTCGTGCGCTGACGCCCCGGTGAGGCGTCACTCGCCGGGGTAGACGACCCCGACCTGACGGCGGGTCTCGTCCATGGTGGCCATGACGCGACGGGTGGCGTCCCACGGCATCGACCACGTCTGCGTGCGCCCCGCCGCCAGGGCCCGCGCGAACTCCGCGGCCTGGTAGCGGAACCCGTGGTCGAGCACCGGTGCGACGAACTCGTCGAGGACGGTGTCGTCCGGTGCCACGAGGCGCACGCGGCTGTCGACCGCGTAGAAGACGCCCGAGATCTCGAGCCGTGCGGCCGTGCCGACCACGCGTGCGGGGCACGCGGTGGCCGCGGCCATCGAGCACCACAGCCGGGCGAGCTCCCCGGAGGGGCCGCGGCCGTCGATGGTCGTCGTGGCGTCGACCCCGAGGTCGGTGAGGACGCCACGCGCCGTCACGTCGGCGAGGCTGCCGAGCACGTGGTCGGCGAAGGAGACGGGGTAGACGCCGAGGTCGAGCAGGGCCCCACCGGCGAGCTCGGGCTGGGACAGGCGCGCCGGGCCGTCGGGGTAGAGCAGCTGGCCGTGGTCGGCCTCGACGACCACGACGTCACCCAACGTGCCGGCGGCGACCGTGCGGGCGATCACGTCGTAGTGCGGCAGGTAGCGGCTCCACATCGCCTCGGCCGTGAGCAGGCCACCTGCCTGCGCGGCGTCGAAGACGTGCTCGGCCTCGCGCAGGCTACGGGTGAAGGCCTTCTCGACGAGCACCGGCTTGCCGGCCCGCAGGGCGAGCAGGGCGTGCTCGTGGTGCTCGCTGTGCGGGCTGGCGACGTACACGGCATCCACGTCCGGGTCGGCGACGAGGTCGGCGTACGACCCGTGGGCGCGCTCGACCCCGTGGCGCTGCGCGAACTCCCGGGCCCGATCCAGGGACCTCGACCCGCAGGCGACGACGCGCGACCGCGTGCCCGTGGCCACGGCATCCGCGAAGGTGTTGGCGATGCCGCCCGGGGCGAGGACGCCCCAGCGGATCGCCGGGGCGTCCATCGGGTCGGGAACCGTGGACGCGGCGAGGGTTGCGGGGGCAGCGGGGGCGGACGACATGCGGCTGATCGTATGCCGTCCGCCCACCTCAGAAGCGGGACGTCGCCTCGGCCACGAGGTCGCCGACGAACTCGCCGGCGTCGACGTCCAGGCCACGCCGGGTGAACCACGTCGCCATCGTCGTCGCGTCGCGGGCCAGGAAGTCGAAGCCCTGCGGGTTGCCGATGACGTCGACGATCTGGGGCCAGTCGATGATGACGAGCCGCTCGTCGTGCAGCAGCACGTTGTAGGGCGACAGGTCGCCGTGGGCCCACCCGTGGTGCGCGAGCGTGAGCACGGCGGTGCGCAGCTGCTCGAAGAGGTCGGCGAGCAGGTCGGGATCAGGCCTGGTCGCCACGAGCCTGGGGGCGGCCACGGGCGTCGGGCCGCTGACGTCACCGACGAACTCCATGAGCATCTCGGTCTCGTCGAGCTGCACGGGGTAGGGCACCGGCAGGCCGAGGGCCCAGAGGGTGCCGAGCGCGCTGAACTCGGCCGCGGCCCACTGCCCCGAGATGAGCTGCTTGCCGAACTCGGTGCGGGTGGCCATCGCACGCATCTCCCGACTCTTGCGCACCCGCCGGCCCTCCAGGTAGCCGGCATCGCGGTGGAAGAGGCGGTGCTCGCCGCTGCGGTAGCGCTTGGCGGCCATGGTGCTGCTGCGCTCGGTGCCCGGGACCCACCGGCGCAGCACGTGCACGTCGGCTTCCTTGCCGGTCTTCAGCACGCCGAGATCGGCCTCGACGGCGCCGAGGTCGGTGATCACCCAGGACGGGCGCGGCTTCGGGCCGTGGGTCGCGCCGTCCCAGGTGGACCAGCGCTCGCCCTCGGTGGGGGCGTCAGGTGAGGTGTCGGTGGCGAAGAGCTCCTGCTTCGCCGGCAGGTGGAACGGCTGGTGTGCCACGGGGGTGCTCCTGATCGAGAGAGGGAAGGAGGGGCTCGGTGTGGGCCCGGACAGTCGTCGACATGTCGGCCTCCTCTTCCGGATCAGGGTCTGGTGCTCAGCGACGGCGGATGCCGTGTGCTCACCTCCCAGCGTGCCGCACCCCCGGCGCCGGTCGCCACTGGTTTTCCCGCGTCATGGCGATCGCGTGGTCAGGGGAGTCGGGACAGCGTGGCCAGCACCGGCGTCGTGGGGACGAGCGTCAGGTGGGCGCCGACCGGCAGGTGGTCGGCGTCGGTGGACCTCGTCGGGGCGACGCGGTGGCTGCGCAGGATCAGCGCCAGGGCGAGCACCGACTCGACCATCGAGAAGTGTTGGCCGATGCACGCCCGTGGACCCCCACCGAACGGCATCCACGCATAGCGGTGTGCCGGCTGCGGCCGAGGTCCGTTCGTCGTGAAGCGCGACGGGTCGTAGATCAGGGGATCGACCCAGAAGTCGGGGTGGCGGTGGATGGTCCACGGCGCCACGACCACGGAGGTACCCGCCGCCACGGGGTAGCCCATGATCTCGTCGTCCTCGACGGCGAGCCGACCGAGGACCGGCGCCGAGGGGTAGAGGCGCATGGCCTCCTTGAGCGCCGCCGTCGTCTCGGGGAGTGATGCCGCGTCGGTGGCGGAGGGGCGCCGCTCCCCGAGCACGTCGTGCACCTCGGTGCGCAGGCGGTCCTGGACGTCCGGATGACGACCCAGCAGGTGCAGTGTGTAGGTCAGGGCGCTGGACGTGGTCTCGTGCCCCGCGAGGAGGAACACCAGGGCCTGGGCGCGCACCTCCCCGTCGGAGAGCAGGCGCTCGCCGTCACGCGCCGTGAGCAGGTGGCCGAGGAGGTCGTCGCCCCCGGTGGTGCGACCGCTGCGGCGGGCCTCGACCATGGCGTCCACGAGGTCGACGAGGTCGGCGCGGGCCGCTCGGGCGCGCCGAACCCCGGCGGTCGGGATGGCGGCCGGCAGGCGGAGTGGCGTCAGGCCGCGGGAGATGATGGCGGCGGAGAGAGCGGGGAAGGAACGGCGCACGCGCTGGGTCGCGTCCGACGCGGACTCACCGAACAGTGCCCGCAGCACGACGCGCAGGGTGAGGTGCTGCATCCGCTCGCCGAGGTCGACCGGGGTTGGGGCGGCGGCGACGGGCCACCCTGAGATGACCGACTCCATCTCCTCGACCATGAGGTCGGTGTAGTCGTTGACCGCGGCGTGCGTGAACACCGGCTGGAGCACCCTGCGTTGTCGTGTCCAGTCCTCACCCTCAGCGGCGAGCAGCCCTCGCCCGAGCCAGGTGGCGATCTCGTCGTAGACCTGGTCACGTTTGGCGAAGGACCGCCAGGACGCGCCCGAGAGCACCTTGGCTGCTGCGTCGGGGTGGTGCAGCCACCACATCTCGCGGTCCAGTCCGCGGGGGCCCACCACCATGCGCACCACGTCCCCGTGCTCCTGCCAGGACCGCTGCGCGAACTCCACGACGTTGCGGCGCAGGGCCAGGGCAGGCCGCAGGCGACCTTCGACGGTGGGCGGGTGGCCACCGTGCGGGTGGGCGGGAGCACGGGCTGCCATGACTCCATCATCGACCCGGAGGTGGTTGGTCTCACACCGGCTGAGCGGTCAGCGTCGGCCAACCCGACGGCATACTCGGTGGGCAGACCCATCCCGAGCCAAAGGCGGCGATCACGCATGTCCCGACTCCAGACCACGGACGGCCTCTCCGAGGAACAGCACGAGCTCATCAAGCTGGTGCGCGAGTTCGTCGAGGAGCAGATCCTGCCCGTCGCCACCGAGCTCGAGCACCGCGACGAGTACCCGACGGACATCGTCGAGGGCATGAAGGAGATGGGGATCTTCGGCCTGATGATCCCGGAGGAGTACGGCGGCCTGGGCGAGTCGCTGCTCACCTACGCGCTCGTCGTCGAGGAGATCGCGCGGGGCTGGATGTCGGTCAGCGGCATCATCAACACGCACTTCATCGTCGCCTACCTGATCCTCCAGCACGGCACCGAGGAGCAGAAGCAGCGCTACCTGCCCCGGATGGCGACCGGCGAGGTCCGCGGAGCGTTCTCGATGTCCGAGCCCGGGCTGGGGTCCGACGTCGCGGCGATCCGCACCAAGGCCGTTCGAGAGGGGGAGGAGTGGATCGTCACGGGCCAGAAGATGTGGCTGACCAACGGTGGGTCCTCGAACCTCGTCGCCGTGCTCGTGCGCACCGACCTCGGTGAGAGCGAGAGCCCCTACAAGAACATGAGCACCTTCCTCATCGAGAAGGAGTCCGGCTTCGGGGAGACCGCGCAGGGCGTCACCGTGCCGGGCAAGATCGAGAAGATGGGCTACAAGGGCGTCGACACGACCGAGCTGATCTTCGAGGGGCACCGCACGACCGATGCGCAGCTGCTCGGCGGAGTGCCCGGCAAGGGCTTCTACCAGATGATGGACGGGGTCGAGGTGGGCCGCGTGAACGTCGCCGCCCGGGCCTGTGGCCTGTCGCGCCGGGCGTTCGAGCTCGGCATCGCCTACAGCCAGCAGCGCGAGACCTTCGGCAAGAAGATCGCCGAGCACCAGGGGATCCTCTTCCGCCTGGCCGACATGGCGACCAAGGTCGAGGCCAGCCACCAGATGATGGTCAAGGCCGCCAAGCTCAAGGATGCCGGGGAGCGCAACGACCTCGAGGCGGGCATGGCGAAGTACCTCGCCTCGGAGAACTGCGCAGACGTCGTCGAGCAGTCCTTCCGCATCCACGGCGGGTACGGCTACTCCAAGGAGTACGAGATCGAGCGGCTCTACCGCGAAGCACCGATGCTGCTCATCGGCGAGGGCACGGCCGAGATCCAGAAGATGATCATCGGTCGCCGCCTGCTCGAGGACTACAAGGCCCGCTGAGCGCGAAGGTCAGGAGGTCGGCACGGCCGGGCCCGTGGGCAGGCAGGGCCGTTGTCCGGGGGATAATGGCAGACATGACCAGCCAGCCCATGCGCCCCGGCCTGCGGGCCGCTCTCTCGCTCCAGTACCCGATGTCCCTGGGCGTGTACGACTCCTACGAGGAGGCCCAGAAGGCGGTCGACTACCTCTCCGACAACGAGTTCCCCGTCCAGGACGTGCTCATCGTCGGCACCGACCTCAAGCAGCTCGAGCGCGTGACCGGGCGCCTCACCCGGGGTCGGGTCCTCGGCGCGGGCGCCCTGTCCGGCGCGTGGCTGGGTCTGTTCGTCGGGACGATCTTCGCTCTCTTCGACCCGAGCGGGTTCAACATCCTCAACGTCGTCAGCACCGTTGCCTTCGGTGCACTCTTCGGCATGGTCTGGGCAGCCGTGGGGTACCGCCTCACCCGGGGTGAGCGCGACTTCACCTCCGTCAGCCAGGTCGTGGCGGCCAAGTACGAGGTCCTCTGCGAGCACAAGCACGTGCAACGCGGCCGCGAGCTGCTCACCGAGATGGACCCGATGCGCGCCGCCATGCAGGAGGTACGCCGGGCGCAGGAAGCCGAGCGGGCTCGCGCCGACGAGGCGTAGTTTGGCCCCATGACTGACGCACGCCCCCACCTCGAGCCCTTCGAGGGCGAGTTCGCCCGCGTCCTGTGCGTCGTCGCCCACCCGGACGACATCGAGTACGGCACGGCTGCGGCCGTCCACCGATGGGTTGCCGAGGGCGCGACCGTGAGCTACTTCCTGCTCACCCGCGGCGAGGCGGGTATCGACACGATGCACCCTGACGAGGCCGCAGTGGTCCGCGAGGCCGAGGAGCGCGAGAGTGCACGGCGCGTCGGCGTCGATGTCGTGGAGTTCGGCGGGTTCGCCGACGGAGCGATCGAGTACGGAGTTGCGCTGCGGTGCGCCATCGCCCGCGCCATCCGTCGCGAGCGCCCCGACCTCGTCGTCACCACCACGTGGGACGAGCGGTTCGGCACCGGCATGGTCAACCAGGCAGACCACCGCGCGGTCGGCCTGGCCACGTTGGATGCCGTCGCGGATGCCGGCAACCGGTGGTTGCACACCTTCCTCGCCGAGGAGGGGCTGGAGCCGTGGGGCGGGGTCAAGGCGCTCGCGGTGGCTGCGAGCAGCTCCCCGACCCACTTCGTGGACGTCTCAGGCGAGCACTTCGAGGCGGCTGTGCACTCACTGGAGGCCCATGCGGCCTACAACGACGCCCTCCCGGAGGACTTCCCCAAGCCTCGGGCGCTGCTCCAGATGGTTCTCGGCGGTGGGGGCCAGGCGGCCGGCGTCGAGCACGCGGCCCTGTTCGACGTCATCCGGCGGGGCTGACCGCACGACACTCTGACCGCTCCGCGCGGGCTTCACCCGGGAAGCGCGAGGTTCGCACGGGAATGCATCCCTTGCGAACCTCGCGCTTGCCTCATGGGGAGGAAAAGTCAGGAGGTGCGCAGGCGGGCGATCCAGGCCTCGACGTCGGCGGAGCTGCGCGGCATGCCCGCCGAGAGGTTCTCGCAGCCGTCCTGCGTGACGAGGATGTCGTCCTCGATGCGCACCCCGGTGCCGCGGAACCGCTCGGGGGCGAGCAGGTCGTCGGACTTGAAGTACAGGCCGGGCTCGACGGTGAGCACCATGCCGGGGCGAAGCTCGGCATCCATGTACTCCTCACGCGTCGCGAGGGCGCAGTCGTGCACGTCGAGGCCCAGGTGGTGCGACGTCCCGTGCACCATCCAGCGGCGGTGGTACTGCCCGTGCTCCTTGTCCAGGGTGTCCTCGACCGAGACGCCGTCAGGGAGCAGCCCCCAGGCGTGCAGGTGCTCGGCGATGACCCGGATCGCTGCTGCGTGGACGTCGGAGAACTTGTTGCCGGGCTTGACCGCGGCGATGCCGGCCTCCTGGGCGGCGTACACGGCGTCGTAGATCTCTCGCTGGGCGTCGGTGAACGTCCCGGAGACCGGGAAGGTGCGGGTGACGTCAGCCGTGAACAGGGAGTCGACCTCGACGCCGGCGTCGATGAGCACGAGGTCGCCCTCGCGGACCTCGCCGGTGTTCTTGATCCAGTGCAGCGTGTTCGCGTGGTCCCCGGCCGCGCAGATGCTGTCGTAACCGACGCCGTTGCCGCGGTGGCGTGCGTGGAGCGCGAAGGTGCCCTCGAGCCACCGCTCACCGCGCTCGACCGTGGCTGCCGTCGCGAGTTCGGCGACCATCGCGTCGAAGCCGTGGTGCGTCGCGGCGACCGCGGCGCGCATCTGCCCGATCTCGTAGTCGTCCTTGCACATCCGCAGGTGGGAGATGTCGTGGGCGAGCGCGGCGTCGCTCTCCTTCAGGCCCTCCTGCTCCGCTCCGTTCTCGACCCGAGCGGCATCCAGCTGTGCCGTGAGGGCGAGGTCGGCGTCGCGCACGACGCGCACGGTGACCTCGCCGGCATCCTTGGATGCCGCCGCGGGGAACTCGTCGATGTGGCGGGCCGTCAGGCCCAGCTCGAGCTCGATGTCGGCGATGGAGGGTCGGGCGCCGACCCAGAACTCGCCGTAGCGCGAGTCCGCGAAGAACTCGTCGCTGTCGCGGTCGGCCAGCGGCCGGAAGTACAGGACCGCCTCGTGACCGCCGTCAGTGCCGTCGGCGCCGGCCACGGGTTCGAGGACCAGGACGGCATCGGGCTCACGGTCCGCGCCGAGCCCGGTGAGCCAGGCGAAGGCCGTGTGCGGGCGGAAGACGTAGTCGCAGTCGTTGCTGCGCACCTTCAGGCCACCTGCCGGGATGATCAGCCGCTGGCGGGGGTACGCCGCGCTGATCAGTGCCCGGTGAGCCGCCGCCGGGGCAGCCGCGGGGCTCGGCCCGGTCACGGTGGGGCGACGTGGTGCCCACCCGTCGCGGACGAAGGCCCGGAACTCGTCGGTCGTCGCCCGGGCGCGGTTGTCTGCCTGCTGCTGTTCCTCACTCACCCGACCATGCTCCCACGGGCCGGACGCGCTGCGTTCTCGTCGTAGCCTGCTGCCATGGGTCAGGGCGTCGTGGATGTCGCGGGTGAGACGCTCGCCGACCGTTTCCGGGCACACTTCGGCCCTGAGGACCACCTCTACGCGGCGCTCCTCGCACGGATGGCCGACGACTGGGAAGCCGGCGGAGTCACCCGCGAGATCTTCGACGGCTGGCAGGACGCACCGGCGCAGCTGATGCCGCACCTGCGGATGCTCGCCGGTCTCTTCAGGATCGTCCTGCGGGGCGAGGCCCCGCAGCTCGAGGGGTTCTACCCCGCGCTGGGCGGTGACCTCGACCCTCGCGACGCGTGGGATGCCGTGCGGCCGGTGCTGCTGGCGCGCCGTGACGAGCTGCGCTCCAGCCTCGCGGTGGCACCGCAGACCAACGAACCGGCCCGCACCCTCGCCCTGCTCATCGGCGTGTCCGACGCGGTGCACCGAAGCGGGCTGAACCGGGTCCGACTCCTCGAACCCGGAGCCTCCGGAGGTCTCGGGCTGCTCGTCGACCGCTACCGCTTCGTCGGTGAGGGGTGGTCGGCGGGCCCGGTCGAGGCGACGCTCGTCGTGCCCGGATGTGGTGCAGAGGGGTTCCGGCCGGAGTCCTTCGAGGTCGTCGAGCGGCGGGGATGCGACCTGGCCCCGGTCGACACCTCGTCTGCCGAGGGTGGCGAGTACCTGACCTCCTTCGTGTGGCCGTGGCAGCGTGAGCGCCACGCACGACTCACGGCGGCCCTCACGGTCGCGAGGGAGCACCCGGTCGTCGTCGACCGGGCCCCGGCCTCGCAGTGGGTGGCCGAGCGGCTCGCCGAACCGGTGCCTGACGGCGTCCTGACCGTGGTGTGGCACTCCGTCACCCGGATGTACTGGCCTGCCGAGGAGACCGCCGCCGTGGACGACGCGGTTCGGGTGGCGCGAGGGCGGATGCCGCTCGCCCACGTCGCGTTCGAGCACGACTGGGCAGCGGCCTCGGGGAGCGGGTCGCCCGGGCTTCCCCGGGTGGAGCTCGACGGTGAGGTCCTCGGTGTCGGCGATCACCACGGCCCGCCCGTACGCTGGTCCTGATGACTGCTCCGCAGCGCCCTCGCGACCCGCGACGGGCCGGCATCCAGCGATCGCGGCGGCCGTCGCCCGAGGTCATCGCCCGGCGCCGGCTGGTGGTCGGGGGTGGAGCCCTCCTCGGGGTGGGGGTGCTGGGCCTCGGGGTGCGCGAACTGTTCACCAACGATGCCGTCGCATCCCCAGCGATGGTGACGACGGCGGGGCCGACCACCGTCGACGGGTCGGCCGGCGAACCCGCCGGTGCCACGGCATCCCCCTCGCCCAGTGCGACTGCGAGCGCCTCAGGTGTTCCAGGGGGCCAAGCCTCACCGGTGGAGGCGCCCAAGCTCGCCAACCGGCTCGAGGAGTACCTGTCGGGACGCAGCGGGCGGCTGGGGCTGGAGATCGTGGACCTGCGCCGGGGGCAGAGCTTTCGTCACGAGGCGAGCGAGGGGTACTGCTACAGCACCATCAAGGTGTTGGTGCTCACCACGGTGCTCCGGCAGGCCCAGGAGGCCGAGGTGGAGCTCACCGAGCGCGAGCGCGACCTCGCCACGCGGATGATCACCCGCAGCGACAACGGGGCCACCGAGACCCTGCTCGCCCAGGTGGGGCGCGATGAGGTCGAGCGGGTCGCCGGGCTCGTCGGGATGACGAAGACCCAGATCGACTCGGGGTGGTGGGGCTTCTGGCGAACCGTCCCCGGCGACCTCTCGCTCATGGTGGATGCGGTGCTGTCCTCTGATCGGGTGCTCGACGGGGGGCGCCGCACGATCGCCCGCATGCTCATGGCCGACGTGGTGCCCCAGCAACGCTGGGGGGTCTTCGCCCCGGAGTCACGCAAGGTCCACGTGGCGGCCAAGAACGGCTGGGGCCCCCTGCCCGACGGCTATCGCCTGAACTCGACAGGGTGGGTGAGCGGGGCGGACCGGGACTACGTGCTGAGCATCCTGTCGCGAAGCACCGCAGGGTTCAGCCATGGTCGGCGCACCGTCAACGAGGTGGCCGACATCTGCCACAGCGCGATGGCCGACGGCCTCGCCTGAGTCACTCGACGTCGACCCACCCCAAGGTGCGCTCGACCGCCTTCTGCCACCCGGCATACCCGTCGCGGCGCTGGGCGTCGCTCCACTGCGGTTCCCATCGTCGCGCCTGGGCCCAGTTGGCTCGCAGTTCGTCGGTGCCCGACCAGAAGTCGGTGGCCAGCCCCGCAGCGTAGGCGGCACCCAGGGCCGTGGTCTCCGGCACGACCGGCTTGGACACCGGCACCCCGAGGATGTTGGCCTGCAACTGCATGCACAGGTTGTTGGCGGTGATGCCCCCGTCGACCTTGAGGGTGGTGAGTGTGACCCCGGAGTCGGCGGCCATGGCGTCGACGACGTCGCGCGACTGGTAGCAGATCGCCTCGAGGGTGGCTCGCGCCACGTGGGCGTTGGTGTTGAACCGGGACAGGCCGACGATGGCGCCGCGGGCGTCGCTTCGCCAGTAGGGGGCGAACAGCCCACTGAACGCCGGGACGAAGTAGACCCCGCCGGTGTCCGGCACGGATGCCGCGAGCGACTCGACCTCGGAGGCACCGGAGATGATGCCGAGCTGGTCGCGCAGCCACTGCACGGCGCTGCCGGTCACGGCGATCGATCCCTCGAGGGCGTACACCGGCTTGGCGTCGCCGAAGCGGTAGGCCACCGTGCTCAGCAAGCCGTTGCTGCTGCGCACCAGTTCCTCGCCGGTGTTGAGCAGCAGGAAGTTGCCGGTGCCGTAGGTGTTCTTGGCCTCGCCCGGCTCGAAGCACACCTGACCGACGGTCGCCGCCTGCTGGTCCCCGAGGACACCGGTGATCCGCACGCCGGCCGCGCCACTGCGGTCGCCGGTCGTGACCCCGTACGCGGCGGCGTCACTGCTGCTGTGGATGCTCGGCAGCATCGCCCGGGGGATGCCGAAGAAGCCGAGCAGCTCGTCGTCCCAGTCCAGGGTCGTGAGGTCCATGAGCATCGTGCGGCTGGCGTTGGTGACGTCCGTGGCGTGGATGCCGCCGTCAGGCCCGCCCGTGAGGTTCCACACGACCCAGGTGTCGGGGGTGCCGAAGAGGGCATCGCCCCGTTCGGCGGCGGCGCGCAGGCCCTCGACGTTCTCGAGCAGCCACTGCACCTTGCCCGCGGAGAAGTACGTGGCCGGGGGCAGACCGGCCTTGCGCCGGATCACGTCGCCTCGCCCATCGGCATCCAGCGCCTTGGCGATCGAGTCGGTGCGGGTGTCCTGCCAGACGACGGCGTTGTACCAGGGACGACCCGTGCGGCGGTCCCACACGATGGCGGTCTCGCGCTGGTTGGTCACCCCGATCGCAGCGAGGTCACTCGTGGCCAGGCCAGCGCTGGTCAGCGCGCTGCCGATGACGGTCTGCGTGCGCTCCCAGATCTCCAGCGGGTTGTGCTCGACCCACCCGGCGCGGGGAAGGATCTGGTCGTGTTCGAGCTGGTGGCTCGCGACGGGCATCCCGTCGTGGTCGAAGACGATGAACCGCGTGCTCGTCGTTCCCTGGTCGACCGCTCCGATGAAGTCCGCCATGGCGGAAGCCTAGTCGGG
>Ga0209063_1000786_pt1 | contig 18576 bp, 14 predicted proteins | sample KloWWTmeKNB19Kit_FD_187177 | JGI IMG/M metagenome (GOLD analysis project Ga0209063, IMG submission 187177) | Active sludge microbial communities from Klosterneuburg, Austria, studying microevolution and ecology of nitrifiers - Klosterneuburg... | ecosystem: Engineered > WWTP > Aerobic digester >... | reverse complement strand
TCCTGGTCGGCCTGTTGCTGTGGCTGATGTACCTGGGGTTCGTCGCCCTGGCGCGGCAGCAGCCCGAGGACGAGGCGATCCAGGTGGAATTCATCGGCCGTGGCAACGTTGCCGAAGGCGGTGGTGCGCTCGCCAACGCCGGTGCCGAGTCCGCCGCCGCGGCTGCCGCGCCGGCAACCCGCGCCACCACGCCTGCGCCCGCCACCGGTCGCCCCGATGCGCCGCTGGAAACCATGGCGGTGCCGCCGCAACCGCAGGTGGCGGCGAGCAGCGAAGCGCCGCAACGCGTGCGCGAAATCGCACCGCCGGTCGCCGTCGAAGCGGCGCAAACGCTGACGGTGAGCGAGGTGCGCGAACCGCAACCGCAAGCCTTCCAGTTGCCGCCGCCGAAACTGCGCGACGTGTCGCAGCCGCAATTGCAGGTGCGCGAGGTGCAGCCACGCGAGCAGGTGGAGGAAGTCGCCACCCTGCGCACGCAGCCGCAGCGGAGCCTGCAACCGCGCCTGCAGCCGGCGGACGTGCGGGTCCCGGAACTGCGCGACCAGCCGCAGGAACTCGAGGTGCCGCTGCCGCAGCGGATGGCGACCGTGCAGGCGCGCAATGCGCCGGACCGGGCCACCACCACGGCGCAGCTGCAGGTGCCCGAATTGCGCGGCGAAGTGCGCGACATCCCGCTGCCGCCCGGCGGCGCGCCCACGCCGTCGGCCCAACCGGGTCGCGGCACTGCGGCGCAGGCGAACGCGGGCAATCCCGGTGCGGGTGGCGAACGCGGCAGCGCGCCCGCCGCGGGCCAGGCGCCGGCGGGCACCGGTGCCGGCGCGAAGCCGGCCGCGCAGGGTGGCCGCGGGGTGGCAGCAGCCGGCAGCGGTGCCGGCCCCGCCAGCACGCCGGCACCGGGTGGCTGGCCTGGCCCGGCGAAGAGCGATGACTGGGGCGCGTCGCGGCGCAATGTCGCCGGTACCGGCACTGGCAGCGGCAACAAGGGTGATGGCGCGGGCGGTCCCGCCCTGTTCGGCGATGATGGCGCGCCGCGGCTGCCGGACGAGTGGACCCAGGCCAGCGGCATCGATGTCGATCGCGCCGGCACCTGGCTGAAGCGACCGGGCCTGGAATACCGCGGGACCCGCTTCGACCGCTACTGGGTGCCGCAGGGGTCGCTGCTGCAGGAATGGGTGCGCCGCGGCATCCGCAAGGTGTCGATCCCGATCCCCGGCAGCAAGCGGCGGTTGGAGTGCGTGGTGTCGCTGTTGCAGTTCGGCGGCGGTTGCTTCCCGGTCGATCCCGACGTCAACGAGCAGCCCGCGCGCGCGCGGCCGCCACCGGACATCCCGTTCAAGCCGGCGTTGCAGGAAGACAACGGCAGCGCGAAGCCGCCGAAGTAGGCTTGGCTGCGTTCTTGCGCGTCATTCCCGCCTGCGCGGGAATGACGATCCGCCGGCAACGAAAAAGGGGCCTCGCGGCCCCTTTTACAATGCGACGCCCGGTGCCCTCAGTTGGCGCCGTGCAGGTCCTTGAGCTGGCCTGCAACGCCGCCGAAGTATGCGGCGAGGTCGGCGATCTGCTGGTCGCTGAGGTCCTTGGCCTGGACGGCCATCAGGTCGGTGGTGGCGCTGCCGCTGCGGTCGCCCGAACGGTAGGCCTGCAGCGAATGGGCGATGTAGTCGGCGTACTGGCCGCCGAGCTTCGGGTAGGTGTCGATGATTGGTGCGTTGCCATCGACGCCGTGGCAGGACACGCAGCTCGCGCCACCGTCGACGCCCTCGTTGGCCAGCTTGCGGCCGTTGTCCGCGTTACCGGTGGGCAGCCCGGCAGAAGAGGACGTGGCCTGGTGGCCGGCCGTGGCATCGGCGGGATGTTGTTCGCCGCCACCGCAGGCCGACAGGGCGAGCGCGCAGGCAAGCGCGAGCAGGGTCATGGAAGTCTTGGTCATGGCGCGGCTCACTTGATGCTCGACAGGTAGGCGGCGATGTCGGCGAGGTCCTGTTCGGAGAAGCTCTCCGCCTGTGCCTGCATCGTCGGGTGCTTGCGCTTGCCTTCGCGGTATTCCTTCAGCGCGTTGTTGAGGTACGCCGGCGACTGCCCGCCGAGCTTCGGCACGTGGTAGTTCGGGTACGCGTTCTTGTAGCCGACCACGCCATGGCAGCCGCGGCAGGTGTAGGTCAGGCCCTTGCCGCGGGTCGCGTCGCCGGTGACCGCCGCGGGTTCGGGCGTTGCGGGGGCGGCCGCCTCGGCAGCCGGTGCTGCAACCTCGGCGCCGGCGGCGGCATCGGTTGCGGGAGCGGCGGCATCCTGTGCGGTGACGGCAGTGGCGGCGAGCGCGAGGGCGAGGCTGGCGGCGATCGGCAACAGTCGCTTCATGGTGTGCAGTATCCAGGGTCCGGTTTGCAGACGCGTGCCACGGATGCGACACGCAAGCGCGCAAGTATAGCCATTGAATCCATTTCCTGACCTTCCCCGTATGCACGCCGTCATTGGGGATGATTGCGCGGCTTTTGCCGCCCTGAGCATGACCTTCGGCGCATGACGACCGCCGAAGGGCGGGTGATATACTTGACTACAACACCAGATAGGTTATTTCCCATGCGTGACGCAACCCCGGCCATGTCTCCCCGCAGCGGCCGCTTCGGACCGGTCGCCCGCACTGGCTTCCTTGCCCTGGTGATGGCGCTGGCCGCGTGCAAGGGCGGCAAGCCCGACCCGGGCAAGGACGGCGCGGATGCCGCCGACAAGGGCCCGGAAGCGGTGCCGGTGGAGGTGGCCACGGCTGCGCGTCGATCGATCGCCGCCAGTTACATGGGCACCGCGCCGCTGGAGGCGCGTGCTGAATCGCAGGTGGTCGCCAAGACCTCCGGCCTCGCCCTGCGCGTCTTCGTCGATGTCGGCCAGCAGGTCCGCGCCGGCCAGTCGCTGGTGCAGATCGACCGCGACCGCGCCGCGTTGCAGGTTGCCCAGGCCGACGCGCAGGTGCGCAAGCTGGAGGCGAACTACCGCCGCGCCTCGCAGCTGGTCGAGCAGAAGATGGTCAGCGTCAATGATGTCGACCAACTGCGCTACGACCTCGAGAATGCCCGCGCCAGCCTGCGCCTGGCGCGCCTGGAGCAGTCCTACGGCACCGTGACCGCGCCGATCTCGGGCGTGGTCGCCGCACGCAACATCAAGCCCGGCAACCTGGTGCAGATCAACACCCCGATCTTCACCATCGTCGACACTTCGCGGCTGGAAGCCACCCTCAACGCGCCCGAGCGCGAGATCGAGACCCTGAAGGCCGGGCAGACCGTGCAGCTCAGCGTCGATGCGCTGCCGGGCAAGACATTCGAGGGCCGCATCGACCGGGTGGCGCCGGTCGTGGATTCGGGCAGCGGCACCTTCCGGGTGACCTGCACGTTCGAGGGCGGCGGCATGCTGCAGCCGGGCATGTTCGGCCGCATCCGCATCGAATACGACCAGCGCGCGAACGCGCTGGTGATCCCGCGCACGGCGCTGCTGGAGGACGGTAACGCACCCGCGGTGTACACCATCAAGGCCGGCAAGGCCGCGCGCACCGCGCTCAAGCTTGGCTATGTGGATGGCGGGTGGGTCGAGGTCCGCGAAGGCCTGGGCGAGGGCGATGCGGTGGTGATCGCCGGCAAGGCCGCGCTGCGCGAGGGCAGTGCCGTGCAGGTGCTCGGCGCCAAGGCTGCGGCCGCGCCGGCCACGCCGCGGGCGTCCGCGCAATGAATCCGGCGCAACCCGGGCCGGGCGGCGCGCACGATCCGCTGGCCGCGCCTGCCGGCTTCAGCCTGGTCGAATTCGCCACCCGTCGCCGCGTCACCGTCGCGATGATGACGCTGACCCTGGTGCTGTTCGGCCTGATCGCGCTGGGCAGCCTCAAGGTCAACCTGCTGCCCGACCTCAGCTATCCCACGCTGACCGTGCGCACCGACTACACCGGCGCCGCGCCGGCGGAAATCGAGACCCTGATCTCGCAGCCCGCGGAAGAGGCGCTGGGGGTGGTCAAGGGCCTGCGCAAGCTGAAATCGGTCAGCCGTACCGGGCAGTCGGACGTTGTGCTGGAGTTCGCGTGGGGCACCGACATGGACCAGGCCAGCCTGGACGTGCGCGACAAGATGGAAGCGCTGCAGTTCCCGCTGGAAGCCGAGCCGCCGGTGTTGCTGCGCTTCAATCCGTCGACCCAGCCGATCATGCGCCTGGCGCTGTCGCCGAAGGATACGGACACCGGCGCCGTGGAGGAAATCCGCAGGCTGATGGAATTGCGCCGCTTCGCCGACGACGACCTCAAGCGCAAGCTGGAGCCGGTCGATGGCGTGGCCGCGGTGAAGGTGGGCGGCGGCCTCGAGGACGAAGTGCAGGTCGACATCGACCAGCGCAAGCTGGCGCAGCTGGGGCTGTCGCTGGAAAGCGTGGTGCAGCGCCTGCAGCAGGAGAACATCAACGTCTCCGGCGGGCGCCTGGAGGAGGGCACCCAGCGTTACCTGGTGCGCACCGTCAACCAGTTCGCCACCGTGGAGGAGATCGGCAACATGCTGCTCACCACGCGCGCGGCGGCGGCGGGCAGCGGTGCCTCCGACCAGGCGATGCGGGTGGCGGCGGCCAGCGGCGACGCCAGCGTGATGGCGGCCCTTTCGCAACAGGGCGGCGGCAACAACGCCGTGGCCGGCGGCATGGCCTTGCGGCTGAAGGACGTGGCGGTGGTGCGCCAGGGCTACAAGGAACGCGAGGCGATCATCCGCCTCGACGGCCGCGAGGCGGTGGAACTGGCGATCTACAAGGAAGGCGACGCCAACACCGTGTCCACCGCCGATGCGCTGGAGGCGAAGCTTGCGGCGATCCGCGCGCAACTGCCGCGCGACATCGAGCTGACGGTGATCGAGGACCAGTCGCAGTTCATCCGCCATGCGATCAGCGACGTCAAGCTGGACGCGGTGATTGGCGGCGTGCTGTCGATCCTGATCATCTTCCTGTTCCTGCGCGACGGCTGGAGCACGTTCGTGATCTCGCTGTCGTTGCCGGTGTCGATCGTCGCCACCTTCTTCTTCATGGGCCAGCTCGGGCTGAGCCTCAACGTGATGTCGCTGGGCGGGCTGGCGCTGGCCACCGGGCTGGTGGTGGATGATTCGATCGTGGTGCTGGAGTCGATCGCCAAGGCGCGCGAGCGCGGGCTCGGCATCCTCGAGGCGGCGATTACCGGCACCCGCGAGGTCAGCATGGCGGTGGTGGCCTCCACCCTCACCACCATCGCGGTGTTCCTGCCGCTGGTGTTCGTGCAGGGCATCGCCGGCCAGCTGTTCCGCGACCAGGCGCTGACGGTGGCGATCGCCATCGCCGTCTCGCTGGTGGTGGCGATGACCCTGATCCCGATGCTGAGCGCGCTCAAGGGGCGTCCGCCGATGGGATTCCCGGAGGAGCCCGGGCATCCGCGCTGGGTGCCCGGCAAGGCCTGGCAGAAGCCGGCGATGTACGCCGGGCGCGGCCTCGGCGGATTGTTCCGGCACGGCTTCTTCGCCGTGGCCTGGGCGATCACCCGCCTCTGGCGCGGGATCGCGGCGCTCGTCGGCCCGGTCATGCGCAAGGCCAGCGACCTGGCGATGGCGCCGTATGCGCGCGCCGAGCGCACCTACCTGCGGATCCTCCCGAATGCGCTGGCGCGGCCAACCCCGGTGCTGCTGGTCGCCAGCCTGGCGTTCCTGCTGACGATGGCGGCGGTGCCGCTGCTGGGCACCGACCTGATCCCGCAACTGGCGCAGGACCGGTTCGAGATGACCGCCAAGCTGCCGCCCGGCACTCCGCTGGCGCAGACCGACGCGTTGATCCGCGAGGTCCAGGGCAAGCACGCCAAGGACGACGGCGTGCGCGTGCTGTACGGGGTGTCCGGCACCGGCACCCGGCTCGACGCCAGCCCGACCGAGAGCGGCGAGAACATCGGCAAGCTGTCGGTGGTGATGGCGGACAACGACGCCGAAGCGCGGCTCACCGATGCGCTGCGCGCGACCATGCAGGCGAATCCATCGGCGCAAGTCGACTTCAGCCGGCCGGAACTGTTCAGCCTGTCGCCGCCGCTGGAAATCGAGGTGGAGGGCAACGACCTCGAGTCGATCCGCGCCGCCGGCGCCAAGCTGGCCGGGATGCTGCGCGGCAACCCGCACTATGCCGACGTCAAGTCGACCGTGGAGCAGGGCTTCCCGGAGATCCAGATCCGCTTCGACCAGGAACGCGCCGCCGCGCTGGGCCTGACCACCCGCCAGATCGCCGACGTGGTGGTCAACAAGGTGCGCGGCAACGTGGCCACGCGCTACAGCTTCCGCGACCGCAAGATCGACGTGCTGGTGCGCGTGCAGGAGTCCGATCGCGCATCGGTCGAAGACATCCGCCGCCTGATCGTGAACCCCGGCCGCGGCGCGCCGGTGGAACTGGCATCGGTGGCGGAGGTGGTCTCCACCACCGGCCCCAGCGAGATCCACCGCGTCGACCAGCGCCGGGTCGCCATCGTTTCCGCCAACCTGCGCGACGTCGACCTCGGCACCGCGATCAGCGAAGTGGAGTCGATGGTGGGCGCCAATCCATTGGGCGCCGACATCGACATGCGGATCGGCGGCCAGGGCCAGGAACTGGACGAATCGATCCGCTCGCTGCTGTTCGCGTTCGCGCTGGCGATTTTCCTGGTGTACCTGGTGATGGCCTCGCAGTTCGAATCGCTGCTGCACCCGTTCGTGATCCTGTTCACCATCCCGCTGGCGCTGGTGGGCGCGGTGGCCGCGCTGTTGCTGACCCGCTCGCCGGCCTCGGTCGTGGTGTTCATCGGCCTGATCCTGCTGGTCGGGCTTGTGGTGAAGAACGCGATCATCCTGATCGACAAGGTCAACCAGCTGCGCGAGGCCGGCGTGGCCAAGCGCGCCGCGCTGGTCGAGGGCGCGCGTTCGCGCCTGCGCCCGATCATCATGACCACGATGACCGCGCTGTTCGGCTTCATGCCGCTGGCGCTGGCGTTCGGCGAAGGTTCCGAGGTGCGTTCGCCGATGGCGATCACGGTGATCGGCGGCCTGCTGGTATCGACCCTGCTGACCCTGGTGGTGATCCCGATCGTGTACGACCTGCTGGACCGCAAGCCGGACGAGGCCTATGCCGAACGCGGCCGCAGCGCGCGCAGGGATGCGCAGGCGGTGGCGGAGGTGCTGTCGCACGAACACGATCCGCTCGGCCATGGCGGCGCCGACGACGGCGCGAAGGCGTGAGCGGGCGATGAACATCACCGAGCTGTCGATCCGCCGCCCGGTCACCACGATCATGATCTTCGTGTCGCTGGTGGTGATCGGCCTGATCGCCGCGTTCCGGCTGCCGCTGGAGTCGCAGCCGGAAGTCTCGCCGCCGTTCTTCTTCGTGCAGTTGCCGTACCCGGGTTCGACACCGGAAGAGGTGGAGCGCAACCTGGTGCGGCCGGTGGAGGAAGCCCTCGCCACCATGCCCGGGATCAAGTCGATGAACGCGAACGCCACTGCCGACGGCGGCGGCGTGTTCGTGCAGTTCAGCGACTGGAGCCGCGACGTGGCGATCGCCGCCTCCGAGGCGCGCGAGCGCATCGACGTGGTCCGCGACGAATTGCCGGACGACTTCCGACGCTATTTCGTGCGCCGCTGGAGCACCGGCGACCAGGAGGCGATCTCGCTGCGCCTGACCAGCGACGACGACCTCACCGCCCGCGGCGACCTGATCGAGCGCAGCCTGAAGCAGCGCCTGGAGCGCCTGCCGGGCGTGGCCCGGGTGGAAGTGGAGGGCGTGCCGACCGAGGAGGTGCTGATCGCGATCGAGCCGGACCGCCTGGGCGCCAACGGGGTCGGGCTGAACGAGCTGGTCGCGCGCCTGCAGGCGTCGAACTTCTCGGTGTCCGCCGGCCAGATCACCGATGGCGGGCGCCGCCTGCAAGTCCAGCCGAAGGGCGAGCTGGTCGACCTGCAGGCGCTGCGCGACCTGCCGATCGCCGCCAACGGCACCCGCCTGTCGGACATCGCCGAGGTGGTGATGCAGCCGCAGCGCATGAACTACGTGCGCCAGATCGACGGCAAGCCGGCGGTCGGGGTCGACATCTACAAGGAGCGCGCCGCCAACCTGGTGGAGCTGTCCTCCGCCGTGCGTCGCGAGGTGCAGGCGCTGCAGCGGGACCCGGCGCTGCGCGGGATCGCGATCGAGGTGACCGACGACCAGGGCAAGGAGGTGACCAGTTCGTTGATCGCGCTTGCCGAGGCGGGCGGGATCGGCCTGCTGCTGTCGATCGCGGTGCTGTTCTTCTTCCTCCGCCACTGGCCCTCCACCCTGATGGTGACCACGGCGATCCCGATCTGCTTCGTGATGACCCTGGGCTTCATGTATTTCGTCGGCATCACCCTCAACATCCTGTCGATGATGGGTTTGCTGCTGGCGGTCGGGATGCTGGTCGACAACGCGGTGGTGGTGGTCGAGAGCATCTACCAGGAGCGCGAGAAATACCCGGACCAGCCACGCCTGGCCTCGGTGATCGGCACCCGCCACGTGGCGATCGCGCTGAGCGCGGGCACCCTGTGCCACTGCATCGTGTTCCTGCCGATGATGTTCGGCGAGACCAACATGATCACCATCTACCTGACCCAGCTGGCGGTCACCATCTCGGTGTCGCTGCTGGCCTCGTGGCTGGTCGCGATCAGCCTGATCCCGATGCTGTCGGCGCGCATGCAGACCCCGCCCGCGGTCAAGTCGGGCCTGATCTCCCGGCTGCAGGAGCGCTACGCGGCGGTGTTGCGCTGGACCCTGGGCCATCGCGGCTGGAGCGTGCTCGGCATCGTCCTGATCAGCCTGCTCAGCATCATCCCGATGAAGATGGTCAAGGGCGACTCCGGCGACGAGGAGGATCCCAGCGAGATCGCGATCTTCTACCAGTGGCGGGGCTCGTACTCGAAGGAGGAAATGGGCAAGGAAGTCGCCAGGGTCGAGGCGTTCCTGGAAGCGAACCGCAAGCGCTTCCAGGTCGAGCAGGTGTTCAGCCGCTACAGCGAGCAGGGCTGGGCGCAGACCCGGATCGACATCGGCGTCAACGACCCCGCGGAGAGCAAGCAGATCCAGGAGGCATTGCGCGAAAGCCTGCCGAAGTCGGCGCGCGCCAACATCGGCATCGGCCGCCAGGGCGGGCTGGGCGCAAGCGACAAGGGCATCCAGTTCAGCCTCACCGGCGACTCCACCGAAACCCTGCAGGAACTGTCCGCCGACATCATCCCGATCCTTGCGCGCGGCAAGCACCTGCGCGACGTGCGGGTGGACACCGGCGACAGCAACAGCGAGCTGTCGGTGCGGGTCAACCGCGAGCGCGCCGCCGCCTTCGGCTTCAGCGCCGACCAGGTCGCGCAGTTCATCGGGATGGCGCTGCGCGGTTCCTCCCTGCGCGAATTCCAGCGCGGCGACGTCGAGATCCCGGTCAACGTGCGCTTCGCCGGCGCCGAGCACTTCGGCGCGGCCGACCTGGAGTCGTTCACGGTGCGCGCGACCGACGGCCGCACGGTGCCGTTGCTGGCGATGGTCGATGTCAGCACGCGGCCCGCGTCCACCACCATCCAGCGGATGAACCGGCAGACCATGCTCAAGGTCGAGGCCGGGCTGGCCAGCGGCGCGACCATGCCGGAGGCGAAGGCGGAGATCGAAGCCACCCTCGGGAACGTGCAGTTCCCGCCGGGCTACGGCTATTCGTTCGAGGGCGGCGGGTTCGGCTTCAACATGGATGCCAACGCGCAGATGTTCCGCAACATCGGGATCGCGCTGGTGCTGATGTTCATCGTGATGGCGGCGGTGTTCGAATCGCTGCTGTTCCCGCTGGCGATCATGAGTTGCGTGCTGTTCTCGGTGTTCGGCGTGTACTGGCTGTTCTGGCTGACCGGCACCGAGTTCAACATCATGGCCATCATCGGCATCCTGGTGCTGATGGGGGTGGTGGTGAACAACGGCATCGTCATGGTCGAGCACATCAACAACCTGCGGCGGCGCGGGTTGGGCCGCACCGATGCACTGGTGGAAGGCAGCCGCGAACGCCTGCGTCCGATCATGATGACGATGGGCACGGCGATCCTGGCGATGGTGCCGATCGCGTTGTCGGACACCCAGATCGCCGGCGAGGGACCTGCCTATTACCCGATGGCGCGCGCGATCGCCGGTGGCCTTGCGTTCTCCACCGTGGTCAGCCTGCTGTTCCTGCCGACCATCTACGCGATGCTGGACGACCTGCGCGCGGGCAGCGCCAACCTGATCCGGAAGGCGCGCAGCACGCGGGCGCAGCGGCGGGCGTTGGCGGCGGCCGCCAGCTAGCCAGCGGACCGCGCGGGATCACGAAAGCCGCGCGGCAACCATGCGCGGCGGTGGCACCCGTGCCGCGCGGCTAGACCAGCTTGCCGATGATGGCGGCGCCGGAGATCCACACGCCCACCATGCTGCCCAGGTTGGTGAGCAGGAACACCAGCACCGCCCGGCACACCCGGTTTCGGTACCAGCCACCCAGTGTCTGCGTGTCGTCGCGCAGGGCCAGGAAATCCGGGTAGGCGGGCTTGCGCAAATGCACTTCGGCCAGCGCGCTGAACATGCCGGGCGGTACGCCGGGTCGGAACGGCTTCAGCGGCGCCGAGACCGCCGCGGCAAGGATGCTCAGCGGGTGGCCGCGTGCAAGCAGGGCGCCCAGCCCGGCCAGGCCGGCGGTCCACGCCACCCATTGCAGCAACAGGTCCTTGCCCAGGTCGGCGCCGCCCTGCGCGTAGCCCCAGGCGATGCCACCGCAGATCAGCAACATCAGCGCCAGCGTGATCCACGGGATGTTGCGCTTGCGCCGGACATGCGAAAGCGCGCCGGTGAGTTCGGCCGGCGCGCGTTGTTCATCGGCGAGGTATGTCGCCATGCCCTTGAGGTGGCCCGCGCCGACCACCGCCAGCACGTGGCTCGCGCCATCGGCGCGCTCGCGCAGTTTCGCGGCCATGTACTGGTCGCGCTCGTCGATCAGGGTGGCGTACAGCGAGGGCGTGTCGCGCGCGAATTCGCCGAAGCTGGATTCGAGCATGTCGCCTTCCTTCAGGCGCTCGATGTCCTGCTCGGACACTTCTTCGCGGTCGAACAGGCCGCCGGCCACGCCGGCGATCAGCTTGGTGCGGTCCCACCAGCTCAGGCCCTGCAGGATGCGGCGGAAGGTGATGCCGACATCGCGATCGATCAGCTGCAGCGGCAGGTTGCGCGCGGCGGCTTCGACCGCGGCCGCCTTCAGTTCGGCGCCGGGCTCGATCCCGAGCTGTTCGGCCAGCCGGCGCTGGTAGGCCGCCAACGCCAGGTTGGCGGCGAACGGCGCAACCTTGCCCTCCCGGATCACCTTGACCAGGTCCAGCTGCGCCAGCGCGTCCGGGTTGGTCAGCGCCTTGTGCCGCTGTTCGTCCAGTTCCACCGCGACCGCGTCGAAGCGGCCGCTGTCGATCGCCGCGAGCACCGCATCGATGCTGGCCTTCGAGACGTGCGCGGTGCCCAGCAGGGTGTAGTGCACGCCATCGCGTTCGATCTCGACGATCGGTTGCCCGGCGAAACCGGTGTTCGCCGGCAGCGTGGCTTCAGTCACGGTAGCGCTTCGTCAGGTCGGCGTAGGCGTCGATGCGGCGGTCACGCAGGAACGGCCAGATCCGGCGCACGTGCTCGCTGCGCTGCATGTCCACTTCGGCCAGCAGCAGGGTGGGTGAGGTGCCGGCCTCGGCGATGAATTCGCCCTGCGGCCCCAGCACGTGGCTGTTGCCCCAGAAGTCGATGCCGGACGCGCCCAGCGGCGACGTCTCATGGCCCACGCGGTTGCACGACAGCACCGGCAGCCCGTTGGCCACCGCGTGCCCGCGATGGCTCAGCACCCACGCGTCGCGCTGGCGGGTTTTCTCGTCCTGTGCATCCTCCGGGTCCCAGCCGATCGCGGTGGGATACAGCAGCAATTCGGCACCGGCCAGCGCCATCAGGCGCGAGGCCTCGGGATACCACTGGTCCCAGCACACCAGCACGCCCAGCCGGCCGACCGACGTGTCGATGGGGGTGAAGCCCAGGTCGCCCGGCGTGAAGTAGAACTTCTCGTAGAAACCCGGGTCGTCCGGGATATGCATCTTGCGGTACTTGCCGGCGATCGAGCCGTCGGCTTCGTAGACCACCGCGGTGTTGTGGTAAAGCCCGGCAGCGCGCTTCTCGAACAGCGAGCTGACCAGCACCACGCCATGCTGCTTCGCCAATGCCGCCAGGCGCGTAGTCGAAGGGCCGGGAATGGTTTCGGCCAGGTCGAATTCGTCCACCGACTCGTGCTGGCAGAAATAGGCGCCGTTGTGCAGTTCCTGCAGCAGGACCAGTTTTGCGCCCGATTTCGCGGCTTCGGCGACGCGGGTCTCGATGACCGCAAGGTTGGCCTCGGCATCGCCGTGGTTGCGCTCCTGCACCAGTGCGACGGGCAGCTTGTTGTACCTGGACATCAGACCAGACCCTCCGGCAGTTGCATGGTGATGCAGTGCAGGCTGCCGTTCTGCCAGATCAACGGCCGGCACGGCACCTGCACGATCTCGCGGCCGGGGAACGCCTGCGCCAGCACCGCGGCGGCGGCATCGTCGGCGGGGTCGCCGTACGCCGGCATCAACACCGCACCGTTGACGATCAGGAAGTTGGCATAGCTGGCGGCCAGCCGGCGCCCTTCGTCCAGGACGGGCCGGGCCCACGGCAGCGGGAACAGACGGTAGGGATTGCCGTCGCGGGTGCGCAGCGCGGCGATTTCCTCGGCCATCGCCTTGAGGTCGGCGTAATGCGAATCCGCTTCGTCATCGCAGGCCTGGAACACGATCGCGTCGTCCGGCGCGAAGCGGGCCAGGGTATCGATGTGGGCGTCGGTGTCGTCGCCCTCCAGTGCGCCGTGGTCCAGCCACAGCACCCGGTCCTGGTGCAGCCACGCCGACAGCTTCGCGGTCAGTTCCTCGCGGCTGGCATCCGGGTGCCGTTCGTGCAGGCAGCGCCAGGTGGTGAGCAGGGTGCCGTGGCCGTCGGTCTCGATGCCGCCGCCTTCCAGCGCGAAGTCGATGCGCTGGCGCGCGGCATCGCCGAACACGCCCTGCGCGGCCAGGGTTTCCACCAGCAGGTCGTCGAGGCCGGCTTCGAACTTGCCGCCCCAGGCGGTGAAGCGGAAGTCCAGCAGGTTGAAGCCGTTGCCGGCACGCAGCGTGATGGGGCCGGAATCGCGCAGCCAGGTGTCGTCGTAGGCCACGGTCACGAAGCGCACCCGCGCCATGTTGACCCGGTTGGAGCGCAGGCGGATGTCGGCATAGGTTTCGACGTCGTCGTCGGCCACGCAGACCAGCACCGGCTGGAAGCGGGTGATCGCCTGCACCAGCGCGATGTAGGTGTCCTCGACATCGCCCAGGCGGTCGGCCCAGTCGGTGCCGGCATGCGGCCAGGCCAGCAGGATCGCCGACTGGGGTTCCCATTCGGCGGGAAAGCGCGGGGACTCGTGCATGCTGGACTCGGGGGCGGGACGACGGCGATGGATTCTATGCCGGATGCGCGAACGTGCAGCGACGTGGCGGCACGGTATCGCCAGATACGCAAAAGGCCGCCTCGCGGCGGCCTTCGGCAGCACGGCCCGGATCCGGGATCAGCGCTGGCGCGCCTTGAAGCGCGGGTTGGACTTGCAGATCACGAAGACCTTGCCACGACGGCGAACCACCTTGCAGTCGCGGTGACGGGTCTTCGCCGACTTCAGGGAGGACAGAACCTTCATGACAGAACCTCGGAAAAGTGGGTTGGGAACGGGTGCGGGTGAAGCGAAGCCGCGCATTGTAGCGGGCTTTGTTCCGCCGAATCAACAGCTTGAACCAAATATGTCGCGGGCCGCGGCAGTTGCGGCGAACCCGGCCATAATCTGGCGCCATGGACAGCGCCGCACCCGTACTCACCATCGATGGCCCCTCCGGTTCCGGCAAGGGCACCATCAGCCGCATCGTCGCCCAGCGCCTTGGCTGGCACTACCTGGATTCCGGCGCGCTGTACCGGGCGGTGGGCGTGGCCGCCGGCTGGGCCGACCTCGACCTCGATGACGGCGGCGCGCTGGTCCGCTGCACCTTCGACACCGTGGTCGCCTTCCGCGAGGACGGCGATGGCGAGTTGCGGGTGCTGATCAACGGCAACGATGCCACCGACGAACTGCGCACCGAGACCGCCGGCGCGGCCGCCTCGGCGATCGCCGCGATCCCCGAGGTGCGGGCGGCGCTGAAGGACCGCCAGCGCGCGTTCCGGCAGTTGCCGGGGCTGGTCGCCGACGGCCGCGACATGGGCACCGTGATCTTCCCGGATGCCGCGCGCAAGGTGTTCCTGACCGCAAGCGCCGAGGAGCGTGCCGCAAGGCGCTATAAGCAGTTGAAAGACAAAGGGGTTTCGGTCACACTTGACGGTCTGCTACGGGAGATTCTCGCCCGCGACGCCCGCGATGCCAGTCGCGCGGTGGCGCCGTTGCGGCCGGCCGAAGACGCCATCCGCATCGACACCACCGGCCTGCCCATCGAGGACGTGGTCGCACGGGTGCTGGACGTCGTGTCCCGTTCCGCCGGCTAGCCGGCGCGTTTCACCCGTCGCAGAACCGTTCCGTGGGCGCCCCGTGGCTGCCCGCGGTTTTCCTCCATCCACCCACACATGGCCACGCGCGTCCTGCGCCGGTGCCAGACCCAAGGTGGGCCACCGCATCCTGCGGCCGGCCTGTGTATCCACCAGAGATCCTCAATGAATTCCGTAATGACCGAATCCTTCGCCGAACTGTTCGAAGCCAGCCAGGCCAATTGGGCCAAGATCAAGCCCGGTGCCATCGTCAAGGGCATCGTGGTCGCCGTCACCAACGACGTGGTGGTGATCAACGCCGGCCTGAAGTCCGAAGGCATCGTGCCGATCGAACAGTTCCGCAACGACGCCGGTGAAATCGACGTCGGCATCGGCGACGAGGTCAAGGTTGCCCTTGACTCGCTCGAGAATGGTTTTGGCGAAACCGTGCTGTCGCGCGAGAAGGCCAAGCGCGCCATGGTGTGGGACGAGCTGGAAGAGGCGCTGGAAGCCAACGCCACCATCGTCGGCCGCATCAGCGGCAAGGTGAAGGGCGGTTTCACCGTCGACATCAAGGACGTCCGTGCGTTCCTGCCGGGTTCGCTGGTCGACGTGCGCCCGGTGCGCGACCCGGTGTACCTGGAAGGCAAGGAACTCGAGTTCAAGCTGATCAAGCTGGACCGCAAGCGCAACAACGTGGTCGTCTCCCGCCGCGCGGTGGTCGAGAGCGAGCATTCGGAAGAGCGCGAGCAACTGCTCGAGAAGCTGGTCGAGGGCGCGGTGCTGAAGGGCGTGGTCAAGAACCTGACCGATTACGGCGCGTTCGTGGACCTCGGCGGCATCGACGGCCTGCTGCACATCACCGACATGGCCTGGAAGCGCGTGCGCCATCCGTCCGAAGTGGTGGAAGTGGGCGCCGAGCTCGACGTGCGCGTGCTCAAGTACGACAAGGAGCGCAACCGCGTTTCGCTGGGCCTCAAGCAGCTGGGCGAGGATCCGTGGGACAACATCGCCCGCCGCTACCCGGCCAACAGCCGCGTGTTCGGCAAGGTCAGCAACGTCACCGATTACGGCGCGTTCGTCGAGATCGAGCCGGGCGTGGAAGGCCTGGTCCACGTGTCCGAGATGGACTGGACCAACAAGAACGTCAACCCGGCCAAGGTCGTGCAGGTCGGCGACGAAGTGCAGGTCATGGTGCTGGACGTGGATGAAGAGCGTCGCCGCATCTCGCTGGGCATCAAGCAGGTCACCAGCAATCCGTGGGAAACCTTCGCCGCCATGCACAAGAAGGGCGACAAGGTGTCCGGCCAGATCAAGTCGATCACCGACTTCGGCATCTTCATCGGCCTGGACGGCGGCATCGATGGCCTGATCCACCTGTCCGACATCACCTGGAACTCCACCGGCGAGGACATCGCCCGCAACTACAAGAAGGGCGACACCCTGGAAGCGGTGGTGCTGGCGGTCGATCCGGAGCGCGAGCGCATCAGCCTCGGCGTCAAGCAGATGGAGCAGGATCCGCTCGGCCAGTTCATGGCGACCAACCCGAAGGGCACCAAGGTCACCGGCACCGTCAAGGAAGTGGACGCCAAGGGCGCGACCATCGACCTGGGCGATGGCGTGGAAGGCTACGTGTTCGCGCGCGACGTCGCCGACGAGCGCGTCGAGGACGCCAGCCACTACCTCAAGGTGGGCCAGCAGGTCGAGGCCAAGTTCGTGGGCATGGACCGCAAGGGCCGCAGCCTGCAGCTGTCGATCAAGGGCAAGGACGATGCCGAGGCCGCCGAAGCGATGGCCGAGTACCAGAAGGCCTCCGCCGACGCCGCCAGCGGCACCACCAAGCTGGGCGCGCTGCTGCGCGAGCAGCTGAACAGCAAGTCCGAGTGATCCACCCGGCCTAGCAGCACGTGGCGGCCCGGCTTCGGCCGGGTCGCCATTTTCATGCGGCCGCATTCCCCGCCCCACGGTTCATGACCAAGTCCGAACTCATCGAATTGCTGGCCCGGCGCCAGCCGCACCTGAAGGCCGACGACGTCGACCTGTCGGTGAAGTCGCTGCTGCAGATGATGGGCGCGGCCCTCGCCGGCGGCGACCGTATCGAGGTGCGCGGGTTCGGCAGCTTCTCCCTGCATTTCCGGCCGCCACGCACCGGCCGCAATCCCAAGACCGGCGACGCCGTCGCGTTGCCCGGCAAGCATGTTCCCCATTTCAAGCCGGGCAAGGAATTGCGCGAGCGGGTGACCACGGTCGTGCCGCTGCCGATGGACGACTGATCCGCGGCCGTCCGTTAAGCTAGCAGGCGATCCCGGAGTTCCCGATGCGCCTGATCCGCCTCATCATCGCCGTCACCTGCATCCTGCTGGGCGCCATCGTGGGCGCACTCAACACCCAGCCCGTGCTGCTCGATATCGGCTTCGCCAGCGTGCGCGCCAGCCTGGGGCTGAGCGTGCTGGTCGCGTTGCTGCTGGGCGTGGTGGTTGGCGGTGGCATCCTCGCGATCGGGGTGGTCGCGCCGCTGCGCCGGCGCCTGCGGCGTGCCGAGCAGGCCCGCCCGGTTGCCGCCGGCAGCGCGCGCGCGGAGACCTGACATGGGCAATTTCGACGTCTGGATCTGGTTCGTGGTGCTGGTGCCGCTGGCGGCGCTGGCGGGCTGGGTGACCGGTCGCCGCGGTGGCGAACGCCATCGCGACAGCCAGGTCAGCAAGCTCTCGACCACCTATTTCCGCGGCCTCAACTACCTGTTGAACGAGCAGCCCGACAAGGCGATCGAGCTGTTCCTGCACATCGCCGAGCTCGACAAGGACACCTTCGAGACCCAGGTGGCGCTGGGTCACCTGTTTCGCCGCCGCGGCGAGGTGGACCGTGCGATCCGCCTGCACCAGGCGCTGGTGCAGCGCCCCGACCTGAACGACGCCCAGAAGGTGCAGGCACTGCTTGCGCTGGGCGAGGACTACATGCGCTCGGGCTTGCTGGATCGCGCCGAAACCGTGTTCAGCGACCTTGCCCGGATCGACCAGCGCGCGCCGCAGGCGCTGCGCCACCTCATCAGCATCTACCAGGCCGAACGCGACTGGGAGAAGGCGATCGAGAACGCCAGCCGCTACGAGGCCGCGACCGCCGAGCCAATGGGCAAGCTGGTCGCCCAGTTCGAATGCGAACTGGCGGACCGCCAGCGCTCGGCAGGCGAGATCGATGCCGCGCGTGCGGCGATCGCGCGTGCCTACGCGGCCGATTCGACCTCGGTGCGCGCCGGCATCAGCGAGGGCCGGATCGAAGCCGAGGCTGGCAATCCCGCCGGCGCGGTGCGTGCGTTCGAGCGCGCCGCCCGCCACGATCCCGACTACCTGCCGGTGATCCTGCCGGCGCTGCTGGAAAGCTACGGGAAAGTCGGCGAACGCACCGGCGCGCGCGCGTTCCTCGCCGAGATGAGCGAGCACTACCGGGGGATCTCGCCGGTGCTGGCGCTGACCAAGATGGTCGAGGCAGAAGAGGGCGTGGGTGCGGCCCGGCGCTACCTCGGCCAGCAGCTGAAGGACCGGCCGTCGGTACGCGGCGAAGCGGCGTTGATCGACCTCACGCTTGCCGAGAACGCGGATGCCGAGGCGACCCTGCACGACCTCAAGCACATCACCGACCAGTTGCTGGTGCGCAACCCCAGCTATCGCTGCAACCGCTGCGGTTTCGGCGCGCGCAGCCACCACTGGCAATGTCCCAGCTGCAAGGAGTGGGGAACGGTGAAGCCGCTGCTGAACTATGCCGTGGTCTGAGCCGGCGATCCCGACGCCGGTGGTGCTGCTGGCGGCGGCGTTGGCCGCGCTGCTGGTGTCGATGCTCGGCAGCCGCTGGGCAATCCTCCACGCCCGCCGCGAAGGCCTGGTCGACCAGCCCGGCGAACGCCGCAGCCATGCGCTGCCGACGCCGCGCGGGGGCGGCATCGGGATCGTGATGGCGTGCCTGGCGGCGTTGCTCGCACTGGCGGGGACGCAGCCGGACGCG
>Ga0209063_1000783_pt1 | contig 18613 bp, 17 predicted proteins | sample KloWWTmeKNB19Kit_FD_187177 | JGI IMG/M metagenome (GOLD analysis project Ga0209063, IMG submission 187177) | Active sludge microbial communities from Klosterneuburg, Austria, studying microevolution and ecology of nitrifiers - Klosterneuburg... | ecosystem: Engineered > WWTP > Aerobic digester >... | reverse complement strand
GGTCACCGAGCGCGACGGCCAAATCGCCAGTCTGAGCCAAGCGGTCACCGAGCGCGACGGCCAAATCGCCAGTCTGAGCCAAGCGGTCACCGAGCGCGACGGCCAAATCGCCAGTCTGAGCCAAGCGGTCACCGAGCGCGACGGCCAAATCGCCAGTCTGAGCCAAGCGATCACCGAGCGCGACGGCCAGATCGCCAGTCTGAGCCAAGCGGTCACCGAGCGCGACGGCCAAATCGCCAGTCTGAGCCAAGCGGTCACCGAGCGCGACGGGCAAATCGTCAGTCTAACAGATGAGACTGTGAGTCGTGGGGAATGGGCCTTGAGGTTGGATGCAGAATTGCAAGACTTGCGAGCGAAGCTTTTGGCCGTGACCCGCAGCAATTCCTGGCGCCTGACTTTACCTTTGCGTGAGGCGCGGCGTTGGCTTTCATCTCCAGAGCAGCAAGCAAAACGCTACACAAAAGTAACATTAAAGTTAGCAAAGCGCGTGTATCAGTCCTTGCCACTTAGCTATCAGACCAAAGCTAGACATCGCCAACTCATTGCTAAGTCCTTCCCTCGCCTTTTGTTGGCAGCTGGAACGCCAGCGGCGACTATTCCTGCGTTTGCCGTCCGCCAGGTGTTGCCAGAGCATGATTTAGTAGGTGATTCGGCGTTGGCTTCAATCGATGCGGCAACTCGTATCGCGAGTTTTGTAATTCCTACTTCAGATTGTCCAGAGATCTCGATCATCATCCCGGTCTACGGGAAAATTGATTACACATTGCATTGTCTCCGATCAATAGCAAGCAATTCGCCCCAAACTGCCTTTGAAGTGATCGTGGTGGATGACTGTTCTCCCGATGACTCGTTTGATGTCTTATCAAGGGTTCAGGGCATCCGCTTGTTGCGCAATGAACATAACCAAGGCTTCATTCTGTCATGCAACAACGGTGCAACATCGGCACGTGGTCACTATCTGCATTTCCTGAATAACGATACCGAAGTCACCCACGGCTGGCTGGACGAATTACTTCGTACCTTCCGCGAATTTCCGGGTACGGGGTTGGTAGGATCAAAACTGGTATATCCCGATGGCCGCCTGCAAGAGGCCGGTGGCATCATCTGGCAAGACGGTAGCGCGTGGAATTTTGGCCGTTTTGAAGATCCACAGTTGCCTATTTTTAACTACGCCAGGGAAGTCGATTACTGCTCAGGTGCATCCATCATGGTGCCCAAGGCCCTGTTTGATGAGTTGGATGGTTTCGACGAATACTACCTACCCGCGTACTGTGAAGACAGCGACTTGGCGCTCAAGATTCGCGACAAGGGGTATCGCGTTATTTATCAGCCCTTGTCGACTGTCATCCACTTTGAGGGCATCACATCGGGCACCGATACCACTCAGGGCGCCAAGGCTTATCAGGTTGAAAACAGCAGAAAGTTATTCGAGCGGTGGCAAGATTGCTTACAAACACACCAAGCGCCAGGAATGAATGTGGATAAAGCGAAAGACCGCCGGGTTTCACTGCGTGTCCTAGTCCTCGACCACTGCACCCCCACGCCCGACCAAGATGCTGGCTCGATAACGGTATTTAATCTTCTGCTGTTGTTAAGGGAGATGGACTTCCAAGCCACCTTTATCCCCGAAGACAATTTCCTTTACATGCCCGAGTACACCACAGCATTGCAGCGGGCAGGCATTGAGGTGCTCTACGCTCCCTATGTCACCAATGTGGAACAGCACCTGAAAGAGTGCGGTGCACGATATGACCTAACATTCCTTTTCCGGCCGGGGGTCGTCGAGCGCCACCTAAAAATCGTTCGCAAATATTCCCCTAAAGCCAAGGTGCTCTTCCATACCGTGGACCTGCACTTCCTGCGCATGTCGCGCGAAGCTGAGCTCCAATCAGATAATGCCAAACAAAAGGCAGCGGACGAAATGAAGCAGCGCGAGCTGGCAGCGATTCGTGCCGCAGATGCCACCATCGTACACAGCACAGCCGAACTGGAAATCCTCTGCCCTCTGTTGCCCGAGGCCAAGCTTCATGTATTCCCCTTGATCATGGACGTCAAAATGTCGAGCAATAACTTTGCAGAGCGAAGGGATATCGTCTTTGTCGGCGGCTACCAACATACCCCTAACGTCGATGCGGTGCAGTACTTCGTTACAGAAATCATGCCCTTGCTGCGAAAGCAACTGCCGAAGGTTCGTTTCTATGCCGTTGGCAGCAAGCCACCTGCCGCTATACAAGAGCTGGCAGCGGAAGACGTTATTGTCACGGGCTTTGTAAAAAACCTGACTCCCCTGCTCGACAGGATGCGTGTCTCGGTTGCCCCTCTGCGTTATGGAGCTGGTATTAAGGGAAAGATCGGCACTGCAATGGCCGTTGGGTTGCCCGTTATAGCCACCTCGCTGGCGGCAGAGGGTATGTCGCTCACCGATGGTGAAAATATTTTGGTGGCCGACGGCGCAGAAGCCCTTGCTGGTGCGATTGCCAGAATCTACCAGGATGAAGCGCTGTGGAACCGCATTAGCGAAAATGGGGTGGCTTTTGCCGAGCAAGCGTGGGGAGCCGAGGCGGCTTGGAAGATTCTCGCGGGAATTCTTTGTGAGTTGGGTTTTTCATCATTACGCGGAAACAGACGACTAATTCTTTATGAGACCGATCGTGGTGATGTAAAAAAAGTTGCAACGACAAATTTTACGCAGCCAACCTTGGGGGCGTGCGTTGCTGATGATGAGTATCGCAAAAAAGTCCAACAAGAACTGGCCATCTATGAAAAGCAAGTTAATGTTCACGATCTTCCAGACATTTACCATTATTGGTCCAACAAATACCTGGCTCCAATATTTCGTGATGCTGGATTTTCGACGATAGCCGAATTTTTCTCATCTAATCTTCTAGTCGCTGCAGCTAGAACATGTTGTACCAAAGCCTATTTTGTTAGCGTGGGGGCTGGCAATTGTGATTTAGAGGTTTCTATTGCCAAAAACCTACTCCAAGCCGGCTTGAGTGAATTTATATTAGAGTGTCTTGAGATAAATCCTGTGATGCTTGAACGGGGTAGGCAGATAGCCAAAGAAAATGGTGTCTTGGATAAAATGATTTTTGTTGAGGCTGACTTCAATACGTGGCGAGCAAGCCGTGAATACCATGGGGTAATGGCGAATCAATCACTGCATCACGTAACCCAACTCGAAAATTTATTTGATCAAGTAAGAAATGCTCTGCATAGAGATGGCAGCTTTGTGATCAGTGACATGATTGGTCGAAACGGCCACCAGAGATGGCCAGAAGCGCTAGATATGGTTCAGAGGTATTGGAAGGAACTGCCGGATACAAAAAAATACAATCATCTTCTTAATAGATTTGAGGCTGAGTACGACAACTGGGATTGTAGTAAAGAGGGCTTCGAAGGGATTCGTGCAGAAGATATTCTGCCCTTGCTTGTTCAAAGATTTGAGTGCGAAAAGTTTATCGGTTTTGGGAATGTCATTGATATTTTTGTCGACAGATGTTTCGGTCACAATTATAGCCGTGAATCCGAAGAAGACAAGGCCCTTATAGATAAAGTTCATGCAGAAGATGAGGCTGGATTTGCTTCCGGTACATTAACTCCGACGCACATGATGGCAATTTTTTGTAAAACGTTGCATTGTGAGCCATTTTATTCACGAGGAATCAAGCCGCATACCGTATTAAAGTTCAGAGAGTCGGCGTGATGAGAAACAGCTCGACCTTCTTCATAGTAGGTGCTACAGGCTACGTCGGTAGCGCCTTATTTGCGAATGCAAACAAAGCTGGCTTTACCCTTGGTACGTCATCCTCTGGCGGGAACAACTTCCTGTCGCTCCGTTTGGATGCGCCATCTGATTTTGATTACGGCAAGATCCGTCCCGATGATGTCGTGTTGCTGACAGCCGCCATTTCAGCGCCCGACATCTGCGCTCGCGAGCACGACCGGGCGTGGGCAGTGAATGTAACCGGTACGTCGAGCTTCATCCAGAGCGTTATCGAACGAGGTGCCCGCGTGGTCTTCTTTTCCAGCGACGCCGTCTATGGCGAGCGCGAGGACGAATTTGATGAGAAAGCTGCATGCAATCCGGTAGGCGAATATGCAGAAATGAAGCGCGAGGTCGAGCAACGCTTTTCGGGCAATGTGTCATTCAAGGCGATTCGTCTTTCGTACGTATTTTCTCGAGAAGACAAGTTCAGCCGTTACCTGACCAAATGTGCCGAGCGAAATGAGGAAGCCGATCTGTTCCATCCATTTTATCGAGCTATTGTTCATCGCGATGATGTGGTCGAGGGCGTATTGGCACTGGCGGCTCGCTGGAATGAAGTGCCGGAGCAGGTCATCAACTTTGGGGGGCCGCAGGTGCTTTCCCGGATAGAGTTTGCCGAATGCCTTCGGGAGGCTTACCTTCACGACCTGCGCTTCAATGTGACGGAGCCTGGCGCGGACTTCTTCAAGAATCGGCCACGCGTCATTGCCATGACCTCCCCAGTTTTTTCCAGACTGCTTGGACGGCCGCCGCGCTCGCTTTGTCAGGCTGCTCGTATGGAGTTTGCGTCGTCTTCGAATACTGAGAGATTCTTATGACCAAAAAGATATTAATCACTGGAATCACCGGGCAAGTAGGCTCGCAGTTGGCTGACTTTTTACTCGAGAACACGTCGTTCGATGTTGTCGGCATGATGCGATGGCAGGAGCCGATGGATAACCTCTATCATCTGACTGACCGCATCAATCGTAAAGACCGCATCAGCCTTCACTACGCCGATCTGAATGACTACTCGGCCCTTGCGCGCATGCTCAAGACCGTTCGGCCGGATTACGTCTCGCATTTGGCCGCCCAATCGTATCCGAAGACCTCGTTCGAAATTCCGATCGAGACCTTACAGACCAACATCATCGGTACTGCCAATTTGCTCGAAGCCATCCGCCAGCAAAAGGAGGCTGACGGTTACGACCCAGTCGTGCATGTCTGTTCTTCGAGTGAAGTCTATGGGCGCGCCAAGCCAGGGATGCCGCTTGCAGAAGATACGCCCTTTCATGGAGCGAGCCCCTACAGCATCAGCAAGATCGGCACTGATTATCTGGGCCGCTTTTACGGCGAAGCGTATTGCTTGCGCACCTTCGTTACTCGCATGGGTACGCATTCCGGCCCCCGGCGCAGCGATGTGTTCTTCGAGAGCACCGTGGCGAAGCAGATCGCACTGATCGAGGCTGGATATCAGACGCCGGAGATCCGCGTTGGGAATCTTTCCAGCACCCGAACATTCCAGGATGCACGAGATGCGGTCAGGGCCTACTTCCTTTTGTTGGAAGCGAGCGCTCAAGGCAAGATAGTCTGCGGAGAATATTTCAACATCGCCGGTGAAGAGGCTTACCAGCTGCCTGAAGTGATCGAGATCCTGCTAGGGTTCAGTACCCGTACAGACATCAAGGTCGTGATTGATCAGGATCGTTTAAGGCCGATCGATGCCGACTATCAAATGTTTGATAACACCAAAATTCGGGCAGCGATCGATTGGAAGCCAGAAATTCCTGCCAGAAAGATGTTTGAGGATTTGTTGAACCATTGGCGCAGCGAAATTGCCAAGGGACGAATTCCACTGAATCGCTAAACGGAGAGAAATGATGCCTGTAGTTCGAGCCCGCGCACCTCTTCGCCTTGGACTGGCTGGTGGTGGCACTGACGTGTCTCCATATTGCGATATCTATGGTGGTTTTGTGCTCAATGCGGCCGTTGACCGCTATGCCTACGCGGTAATCAGAACCTTGGACGAGCCCGTCGTCCGTTTTGTTGCGACCGACCAGCAAGTAGAGAAAGTCCGGCCGGCGGAAGCACCTTTGCCGCTAAATGGAAAGTTGGATCTGCATAAGGCGGTGTACAACCACATTGTGAAAAACTTCAACGGCGGCAAGCCGATCTCGCTGGAGTTGAGTACCTTCTGTGATGCACCGGCCGGTTCTGGTTTGGGGTCTTCCTCCACGTTGGTGGTGGCGATGATCCGCGCCTTCACCGAATTGCTGAATTTGCCACTCGATGACTACACCATCGCCCATATGGCTTATCAAATCGAGCGGATGGATTGTGGGTTGCAAGGTGGGCGACAGGATCAGTATTCGGCGACCTTCGGTGGCTTCAACTTCATGGAGTTTTATGCTGACGAGCGGGCAGTTATCAATCCGCTGCGCGTCAAGAATTGGATCCTTTGCGAGCTTGAGGCTTCCTTGGTGCTGTACTTCACCGGAGTGTCGCGTGAGTCGGCGCACATCATCGCGGACCAGAGCAGCAATGTGAAGTCCGGTGCGACAGATGCGCTGGAGGCGATGCATGGCATCAAGCGTGAGGCCCTTGCGATGAAGGAATGCTTGTTGAGGGGGGACTTTGAGGGCTTGGTGGAGTCTATGCGCCTAGGCTGGGAAAACAAGAAACGTTCGGCTAAAACAGTATCCAATCCACACATTGACGCGATCTACGATGCTGCGATGCAGGCAGGTGCTTTGGCGGGAAAAGTGTCCGGCGCAGGGGGCGGTGGTTTCATGTGGTTTTTTGTGCCCACGGAAAGACGCATGGATGTGATTCGTGCCTTGAATGACTTCGGTGGGCAGGTCAGTAACTGTCATTTCACGAAACACGGTACACAGGCATGGAGAACTACATGAGAGATTACATCACTGGTCAGATTCAGGAGACCCAGCGGGTCGTGTCGGCCATGTTGGCGGACGATTCGCTACTGGCGCGGGTGGCGGCGGCTGCTGAAGCGTGCATTGCGTCCCTGAACAACGGCGGCAAGATTTTGCTTGCCGGAAATGGCGGCAGCGCCGCTGATGCACAACACATTGCCGGTGAATTTGTCAGCCGGTTTGCTTTTGATCGTCCTGGTCTGCCTGCCATCGCGTTGACCACAGACACGTCCATTCTTACGGCGATTGGCAATGATTACGGCTATGACAAGCTGTTTGCTCGTCAGGTGCAGGCACATGCCCAAAAGAGCGATGTCTTCATCGCCTATTCGACCTCTGGAAAGTCTCCCAATGTGATTGCTGCGCTCCAGGAGGCGAAAAGCCGTGGCGTCATCTGCATTGGCATGACAGGTAACCGTGGAGGTCCGATGAAGGAGCTGTGCGAATACTACCTCGACGTTCCGTCGGCTGACACGCCAAAGATCCAGGAAGGGCATGCCGTGTTGGGCCATATCCTGTGCGGCTTGGTTGAACAGGCACTGTTCAAGGCGCCCGGCTGATGGAGGCAATTGTTCTGGCCGGCGGGTTTGGCACAAGGTTGCGCCAAGTGGTGACCGATGTGCCCAAGCCGATGGCGCCTGTTGCTGGTCGCCCGTTTTTGGAGATCTTGCTCGGCTTGCTTGCGCAAAAGGGCTTTTCGCGAGCGGTTCTCTCGCTGGGGTTCATGGCTGAAAAGATCTCCAGCCATTTTGGCTCCAGATTTGCGGGATTAGAGCTCGCATACGTGATGGAAGACACGCCGCTCGGCACTGGGGGCGCCGCTCGGCTTGCAGTGGAGGCCTGCGATCAGGATCACGTGTTTGTTTTCAATGGCGATACCTATCTCGACCTTGAGGTCGAGTTGCTAGAAAAGCAATGGCAAGCCAAGCGGTGTCCCATCGTTGTTGGTAAGCAGGCGCAGGATACTGCGCGCTATGGGCGTTTGATCGTGGATGGTGGCCGGATTACCTCTTTTGCTGAAAAGGGAATCTCAGGCACAGGCCTAATCAATGCGGGGTGCTATGTGCTGGCAGTAGATGCTCTGAAAAGATTTCCTCTGAACAAACCTTTCTCCATCGAGACGGACTACCTGATACCGGAGGTTGCGCGTGCAATGGTGGAGGTGTTCGTGACCAAGGGAATGTTTATCGACATTGGCATTCCAGAGGACTACTCTCGGGCGCAGACTTTGCTGGCGGATCGATGAAGAGACCGGCGCTGTTTCTGGACCGGGATGGCGTGATCAATGTGGATCACGGTTATGTACATACGCCAGAGGGTTTTCAGTTCGTTGATGGCATTTTTGAGGTGGTGGCCACCGCCAACCAAGCGGGATATCTCGTCGTTGTTGTGACCAATCAGGCCGGTATTGGTCGGAGCTACTACAGTGAAACGCAATTTCATGCGCTGACAGATTGGATGAAAGAGAGATTTGCCGAGCGGGGTGGGCAAATCGATGCCGTTTACTTCTCTCCCTATCACCCTGAGCATGGTATTGGCCGATACAGGCGCGAGACCGATTGCCGCAAGCCTGGCCCTGGTATGTTGCTGCGGGCTGAGCGTGAATTGGATGTTGATATGGGGCGCTCAATCTTCATTGGTGACAAGCCCTCCGATATGGCGGCGGGTCGTGCTGCTGGGGTTGGTACCTTGTTGTACTTGGATGGTGAGGCAAATGACGAAGGTTGCTTGACGATCAAACAGCTTTCCCAAGCACTCCCCTATTTGTCTGCCGCACCAAAGTAATCGTTTATCTCAGCGACTGCCTTTTCGGCATTGGTGATATTGGATAATTCTGTGTCTGAGGGAGCCCAAATAAGATCTTCTCCATTTCTTGTTTGAAGGGATAAAAACTTGTGATTGGTATACGATAGGTTTTTTCCTCCATTTGTTTGGTAACCATAAATATCAAGTTTAGCGCGGCATCTGGATTGGGGAAGCTATTGACATGTTGTGTGGTTTTTCGTACCTCCTTATTAAAGCGTTCAATCCAGTTGGTGGTATATAGCATACGTCGCAGTTGCACAGGATAGTTTAAGTATTGGTGGTAATAACGCCATTGATATTCAGGTAATGATCCACGGATACTGGGATAACGTTTACCTCACTGGTCGATGAATCGGGTGAGTCGCCGTTGAAATTGCGCCGGAGTATGAAAGGGACTATCTAAATCCAGCACTTCATGCTAATCAGAAATCAGGTGTGCTTTATCCTGGTGACGCACATAGGCAATCAAGCGTCGTGCTTTGCGCACCAGACAACATTGAATCGAGCGATGTGGCAAATACTGTTCCAATGCAACTTCGATGCCGGACAACTCGTCACAAAGCACCCATCCTACTTGGCTTAAGGCCACGTTGTTTTAGATCGCGAAACACTTGTTTCCAGCCTTCGGCTGATTCTCTGGGTAAATGGTATAAGCCCAATATTTACGGTATAGGTTGCCTCTTGTGCAACATCATCACGTCTGACTGAATGATAAAGCGCGTCGATTAAAATAACGTGATAGTGTGATGAAAGTCCAGGATAATCGTAGCGGCTCAAATGCTTTGATCCATTGCGATAGCTTCCCAGGACGATAATGGGAAGAAAACAGATCCTTAAAAATAGGACTGACGCCACGATGGGAAACACCTTGGCTATAGAGGGATAGTGCCAGTTGATCCATACGGGCGCTATCTTGTTTGATGATTTCCAGCGTCAATGGATAAAACTGACCGCGTCGATCTCTTGGAATCGTAATTTCAAAGCGACCTTGCAGGTGATTGATAAAACGACTGTAAAATCCATTACCCTTGTTTTCCGGCGATTCATGTAGAAATACGGCCCGTTCCGATTCCATGAGGCTTTCAAATACTTGGCAAAGTATGGTTTGCACATCCAGTCTTTGTCCTTGATGCAAATTCTTTATCGTTTCATCTAAAAATTCTTGGTATGCTTGCTTTACAGGCATGTTAGATCCTTTGCGTTTAATTACGTGATTTCTTGTCAAAATCAGATCTTACTTGCCTGACTAACAGACACAATTAAATTTACACTACCACAGCGACGCTTGAACGCTGGCGAAACAAAGGTATCGGTCCAAAATTCGTACGGCTGCCTGGCAGGGTTGTCTACCGCTTGTGGCGACATTGAAGTCTACGAAAATGAGTGTCTGGTGTCGTCAACAACAGAGTTACGAAGCACCCTCACGACCCGGTCCTGTTGTTCATCAGACAAGCCAACCCACAGCGGTAAACGGACCAGTCTTTCAGACTGCTGATTCGTAACATCTAAGTCGCCATGCGGCCGACCATAACGCTTACCGGCCGGGGATGAGTGAAGTGGTACGTAGTGGAAAACCGACCAGATTTCATTTCGCTTAAACGAATCAAGAACCTTCTGACGGTCGATTTCCGGCGCTAGGAGAACGTAATACATGTGGGCATTGTGCTCACAGTCATCTGGGACAATCGGGCGCCTCAGTATTCCCTTGGATTCCAGCGGTTCCAGAAGCTGGTGATAACGCTGCCAGCTAGCCAACCGCTCTTTAGTTATTCGATCCGCTTCTTCAAGTTGTGCCCAAAGGAAAGCGGCAATCAGTTCCCCGGGCAAGAACGACGACCCCACCTCTTGCCAGGTGTACTTATCAACTTCTCCTCTGAAAAACCGGCTGCGGTCGGTCCCTTTCTCGCGGATGATCTCTGCGCGAAGGCTCATGTCGTGGCTATTGACGAGCAGCGCACCTCCCTCCCCAGAGATCACGTTCTTTGTTTCGTGGAAACTGTAGGCTCCCAGATCACCAATACTACCCAGCGCCCGCCCTTTGTAGGTTGACATCACCCCCTGCGCTGCATCCTCAACGACCTTCAATCCATGCTGTCGGGCGATGGTCATGATCGTATCCATCTCGCACGCCACTCCCGCGTAATGAACGGGAGCAATGGCACGGGTACGCGGTGTAATGGCAGACTCAATCAGCCGCTCGTCTAAATTCAGCGTGTCTTCTCTGATATCGACAAATACGGGAACACCGCCACGAAGTACAAAGGCATTGGCGGTCGAAACAAAGGTGTACGACGGCATGATGATTTCGTCGCCGGGCTGAATATCCAACAACAAAGCAGCCATCTCGAGTGCCGCCGTGCAAGAGTGGGTAAGCAAGCCCTTATTGCATCCAGTCCGCTCCTCCAACCAGCCATGGCAGCGCTTGGTGAAAGGTCCATCACCTGCCAAACTGCCGTTGAAGTGCGCTTCAGTGATGTAGTACAACTCCTTGCCTGTCATGTGAGGCCAATTGAACGGGATGCGATGGATTGATTTTTTCATTAATTTCGCCCTGCAACGATTAATCTAGACCCACCAACTGGAAAATTCATACCTGCCCGAATGCCCGTAAGTTCTAACTTCATTAAACCGTAAAAGAACTTATTCAAAGCTGCGTTGATCTTGAGTTCGCCGGCAGGATCGAACTCTTTTGTTCTTTGCTTCTGCCACACTCGTGAAACCATCATCGCTGGCAAAAGGCTCGTCACAAAAGAGCTGCTCCTTAAAAGCCCAAAGCCAGCCGTAAAAACCTTCTGCTCAATCTCCTTACACGTATACCGACGCACATGACAGGCATACTCATCAGAAGCGCTCCACAACCAAGGGTGCTGAGGAACGGTTAGTAGCAAAACACCGCCTGGTTTGATTGCGCGATAGAGTTGAGCCAAGACTTTTTCGTCCTCTTCAATGTGTTCGAGCACATCAAAGGCGCCAATAGCATCAAACTCTTCCACAAAAGGCACCCGTCGAGCATCCATCTGAATGAAGTGTGCGGCGGGAACGCGTTTGGCCGCATGAGATAAGCCAGCCAAGAAAATCTCGCTACCACTTAATGTAAGCTTTGGAAAGGTACGAGCGATACCCGATAGCACAAAGCCAGTACCGCAACCCACCTCCAAAAAAGTGCTTGCGTTAGGCTGGTACTTGCGCAGAGCCCAGAGAATCAGCTCGTTACGCGCCTGAAACCAAAAATTGGAGCTCTCTAGCTGGGCCAATTCGGAAAAATATTCTGCCTTGAATCCTCCACCGGTGTTTGCGAACTCCGGCGCGTGAACTTCCATGTCATTCAAACGTGCCGGCTCGTAACCACACGCGGAGCAAATCCACCCATTGGACGAAAACACTTCGTCGCATTTAAGACATATTTTCATGATCGCATTGCTCCATTTTCAGGCAGCTGCGGAGCAAATACGAAGAACCGCAATAAAACAAACAAGAATATCGCTACCACAACAATTGCTACCGCTTGGACGAGTTGATGCGCAAAACCCAGCCTGTCCACAAACAGCACCAGCAGGCTCAAATTGAGTAAATAACCAAGCAGTTGTGCGAACATATATCGCATGCCGGCCACACCAATACGTCCATCATGGCAAAACGTGAAGCGACGATTAGCAAAGAAACCAATCAGAGCGCCAGCGGAATACAGCACTGTCATTGTTAACTTAGGTGAACTCCAGAGGTAGGTCAGGAAAAAATACAGGGCATAACCGAGAAAATTGGTCAAAAGACCAATCATCCCGTATCTAAAAAGCTGGCGTAAGGTTTTACTTTTTAATGGGCCGAAATATTTAGAAGCCATCCAGAACCGCCAAACCAAAACCTGTTTTTCCATAGCCATTGCCGTTGTAGAGCATGTAGCGGGCGCCATTGTGATCGAAGACAAATGGGTATTCGATCATTTCAGAATCCCAACCGCTCGGAGAGACGTCAATTCCAGCCCTCTTCAAGTTCAAAGTCCAATTTGTTCCATCACTAGATCGGGCGTAACCAATACGGTATTTCTCGCCAGCGCCGCTACGAAAAGAAAACCACATCTCAAAATCGCCACTATCATCAAGTACGATTGTTGGCCTTGAAAAGGCTTGAGCAAGTCCAAGCTCGTATGGCACGGCTAGACCAGTACGATTCCAATTGCTACCGTCATCAGATGAAGCATGTTGAATTACATGCAGCATCTCCCCATTGCCCGTATCCCATGTGAGTGTTGATCCGTACCACATATCGAAACCACCCGATGGCCTTGCTTGCACCCACGGGTAAGACAAGCTGATCGGGTCCGTTGAGTCGCTCCCCATAAAGGGCTCTTCGCTGTTCATTTGAAGAAAGAGCTCCGGAGTCACGATCAGTCGGCCGATATCACCTCTCCAATGCCCACTTGGTGGATTTTGCCAACCCATGAATAACATATATCGAACCCCATTCGCCTCGTAACAGTTGCCAATGCTTACCCCATCAGAATAAAAACTTCCAACTGGCCCGTGCTCGAAAAAAGGATAGTGATGCTCAGTGATAATTTTTCGCTGAACGATGTCGACATCCACTGCCCCCACAGAGGACCTATTCTGATCGTCGCGACCACTAAAAAAGATGCGATAAACATCTCCCGCCATATGGACCGGTAATGGATTGGCGGCATGTGAGATCAGCTTTGGATGCTGGCTACCTTCCCTGGGAACATAAAGCTGACCAAGTTTTATCCAACGCCTTGTCATATGCCTCTCAACCTTGTACTGGGCACCTTTGAACGCTCGGTAGCGGTGCCAATATAAACACCTTCGGGTGCCGCATCTGAGAGCAGTAGCGCTCCGGCGCCGACAACACACCTATCCCCGATTTTGATGTGATCACGCAATGTCGCGTTCACCCCGACGAAACACTGTTCGCCAATTTCGACCCCACCCGAGACAACCACATGCGATGCAATAAAGGTGTGATCGTGAATTACTGAGTGGTGACCGATGTGGTTACCACTCCACAAAGTCACATTGTTGCCTATCTTTACGAACGGTTGAATAGTATTGTCTTCAAAAATGAAGCAATTCTCACCGATTTTTCTTTCATTGAGCACGGTCGCGTGTGAGCTGATGAAGCTCACCAGTTTGTAGCCCCTCTCCTTTGCGGCGAAGAACTTTTCTTTACGGACAGCATTCACTTTCGAATAACCCAGCGCAACAAAACAATCATGGGAATCGGGTGGGTAATTTTTCGCGATATCCTCAAATGCCACAACTGGCAATCCGCAAAATTCAGATTCCTTGATGTAGTTCGCATCTACCGTGAAGGCAACGACCTCGAAGTTGGAGTCCTTGCTAAAGTAGTAATGTGCGAGTTGAGCGACTTCGCCAGAACCAAAAATTACAAGCGGTTTTTTCATGGCATATTCCTTACCAGAATCGTAAACTCATAAAGTCCATAGTCATGAAGCAATGCGACCTGACGGAAATAGCGATGCTTGCACAAGTCAAACAATCCACACGGGTCTGCGTAATAGAGACAGTCGCGCTTTTTGTCCTCGTCTGAATACGAGGTCAGGCAATTGAACGCGAATCCAAGACTGCTGGTTCGGTCAAGAACGTCCAAGGTGACCTGTAGATAATCATACCACTCTGCATCCGATCGCCCCAGGCGCACATTAAAGATACCACTGGCTAAGCCATAGTCAGCCACTTCGTCTGGCTCTGCCGAGGTGATGAAACGAGCTCGATCGGCAGCAGCGTGCCGTTGCTCTGCAACCTTGATCATCTCGTGGGAAACATCTACGCCAAGATACGAACACGCATGGTGCTTGCCTCGTAGATGGTCCAGCAAGGCGCCATAGCCACAACCCAGATCGTTTAGGGAGAAAGCAAGCTTTTCGAGATCGATTAACTTACACAGCTGTTCAAAACGAATGGTTTGGCTTTCTTCTCCGTTCCAGTCAACCCCCTGAGGGGTATCCCCATGTTCTGCGAGTTTGTTGGCATAGTACGACGCCACCTCGCTAAGCAACTCGGTCTTTTTGCTGTGCATATATTTGCCTTACTATGGTATAGGGTCGCTGCTTGGTTTCAGAAAATATCTTGGACAAATAAATGCCAACTACGCCGATAAATGAGATAACCATGCCACCAAGCAGCCAAATGGATGCCATCACAGAGGTCCATCCGCTCAACGGCTTTGCAAGAAAAAGCCAATTCATAACCAGATAGGTGATATAAGCCGAGGCAAATAGTGAAATTGAGACCCCGATATAAAAAATGCTTACCAATGGTGCATTACTGAATGAAGTCACCGAATTGACCAGCAGAGACATTTTCCTGCGAAAAGTGTATGTGGTTTTACTTGTGCTATGTTTCTTGATCACTTGGGCACTTTGACCAAATCCGGTGATATGCCACAAACCTGCCATGAATACTTCGCGCTCTTGATGAGACAACAAAGCATCAACATAGCGACGCGACATCAAGCGAGTGGTAACAACGTTTTCCGGTAATGCAAGTCCCGTGAGTGCTTTGAAAAAGCGATAGAACCACTGACCACTCCAGCGCTCGAACCAATTCCCTTTCCTGCGCCCTTGGACTCCGTACACCACATCACAGCGCTCCTGCTTCATCTGCTTGTCGAAGCTCAGTAGCCACTCAGGCTCTTCTTCAAGGTCGCTGTCGATCAGAAAAACCAGCTCTCCTTTGGCGTGTGCCAGGCCCGTCATCATCGCCTTGTGATGACCAAAGTTGCGCGACAAATCAACTACAACAACATGTGAATCCTGTTCGGTGAGTCTGATAGCTAGATCCAGGCTGTTGTCCGGTGATCCGTCATTCACAAGCACAATTTCATAATCGTCGCCAACCAGCTGCTTTGCAGTGGCGGTCGCACGTTCATGAAATTCGTTAATATAAGGAGCAGACTGGTAGAGGGTTGCGACTATTGAAAGCTTCATGTCACACACCTCATGTATCGAGGACTGTCTTTGCCACAGTTAAACAGAAGATCAAGGATCGTAACGCCATGAGTGAATTCACCCCAAAGCTGTGGATATGCGGGGTATCCAGCGTAGTCGAACCACGTCAGCTTAATTCCCAAGTCCGAAAATACCTTTTCATCAACATAGTCCTTGGCTGCTGGTCCTGAGATATACTCGGTGCCGCCTGCTTGCACACACAGATCAGCAAGTCGCTCCGTCTTCCCATCAAGCAACGTGTAGCCCCATGAGTTTGTAATGACAGTTTTTATTGCCAGGTAATTGCAGATGGCTTCAATAAAACGACGGTTCAGTTGCGAAATATGCGTGAAATCCTGTTCAAGGTAGAGTGGCTTCAACCATGAAGCGATTTCCGGGAAATGGGAGGCGCGGCGATAGTTCTGTAGTAATGCTTTCCAATGTGCAGCGGCCCAGTCAGTGCCGTCAATCTCGGTTTCTCGTATCTTTTGGTGGTACTTACCTTTCACCAGCACAGGAACCGTGAGCCACTGAACCCCTTGGGGGGTTTTGATCTGGTTTCGATTGCGCCAGTCGCGGCGCGTGTACTGCATGTCATCGTACAGAATGAATTCATCGACAGCTGCAATCATGTCGAAGTAGCCCTTCCACGGTATGTAGTTGGATTGCAGAATTGCTATCCTCTTGGATTTCATTCCGCATCCACTCCGCTTAAACCAATAAGAAACAAGACCGCGATATCCATTAACGACTTTCTTTTATTTAACATCGATCTCACCAACCAATATAGTTGATCCGCTCGCAAGGTTGCTAATGGTCAACCGCTTCTTGCCTGCAACCGAAAATATCTTTGGATCAATAGATGCTGTCATAAGCTCTTTTTGAATATTTATTTTAACCGCAGGACGACCGTCAACCATTAATTGCAGGTTACCCTGAAAATACCCATCTTTTAATTTAATCCAAATTCCAGATGTACCGTCTGGCTGCGGATTCGGAACCACATCAACCATAGTTTCTTGTGGCCCCCAGTTTTCAATTTTTAACACGCTTAGATCATTGGCATTTGCTAGAGAACTTCCGTATGCTGAGCCTCTTTCAATGAAAAATTGCGATAATAATCCAGTAGAACCAGAGTTGCTTGGTTGAAAACCAACAGCAAAATCTGAAACCGGGATTTCCTTTTTTATAGGCATCACGCAATATCTACTACAAGTCCAATCACTGCGAGCAATTTCTTTAAGTCGCAATCCATTTGTCTTGTTAAACAAAACACCGGCACTCGGTCGAGAAGAAAGCAGGAACAAATTAGAAAAAATATTGCTTTTGATTTCTCCAAAGACAACAACAGGGCTACCATCCGGGGTCGGAAAATATTCAACCCGGACTCCGTTATCCCCTAATTTGTTCGCCGCATTTGAAAAGTATATTTTTTCACCAAGAACATATTTTGAATACAAGGTCCAGTAATTTTCATTATTAAAAGGACTGTCTCCGGGTATTGAGCTCACTCCATTAGCAGTCCAAAAACCGGGAGCATAAAACAGACTTCCTTTAAGGTCAGGACGATCGGTTCGTGTGAATGACACAACAAGCTCCATGGCATCCCATTTTTGCGAATTCGCCATCATGATCTGCCGATTTGCATTGTTGTAGGCAAACGTAACTGCACCGTACAAAGCAAGCAAAACCGACATTACAAGAACAGACGCAAACTGTGCTTTAAGTTTCGTTTTGTTAACTACATAAACGCACCCCAGGAAAACAAGACCTGACATGCCAAGGTGTGAATAAAATGTAACCAGATGTCCCTGGAGCCATCCATTCAAAACGATTTTCTGATAATGAGCAGATGCTGAAACAATAAAAGAAGGAACTACTGCAATTGTTAATAGCACAGTAGCGACAACGAGCGATGATCTTTGACTTAATTTCTGAGTACGTAGAATCACAAAAAACAACATTAGAAATACAGAAAAAATAATAGCAGCTGGGCGCCAGCCCCCAAAAGCACTCCACATGCTCATATAATCGAATGCGGAAGGGATATCTGGAACCCCCTCTGCAATAACATCAATCCCTCTTATTAAACCTGCCGGCAGAAATGCTTTTTCCTGCAATACAAGAAAAGTCTTTAACCACGCAGATAAATCTAGGGAAAAAGTAACTCGCCCATAAGCGTCTCCGCCTGCATCTCGCGAGATAACTGAAAATACAAAATAAACACCTATGGACGCCAACCATCCAAGTGCGTAGGGCCAACTCAGGGAAATTAATACTTTAAAGTTTTTTCTCTTTTCAACAAAATAAAATACAAACAAAAGAAAGGCAGGGTGCAAAATAAAGTTATATTCCGGCCCCCAAAGAGAAAAAGTAAATATAATCCCCGATCCTACAAACTTCACATTTCGTGGATTTCTTATGTGCGAAGCAAGCATTCCAGCCGATATTAATGCAAACATAAACCCATAAGAGCCCATGACCGGATAGCCCTGTGGAAAGGTAAAATAATAGTGCAGCGGGAAAACTATTACTGCGAAGGCCCCGAAAAGAATAGCGCTTTGCCTATCAATGAATACCGATAAAAAATAAATTATCGATACAAAGAGGCAGGCAAAATTTAAAATGTTTATTACATCAAAAAACAATGAGTCCTGGAATCCATTTGTCCACAAAATTAATGGCATATTTAGAAACGCTTGGACTCTAGCTTGCTTTAATGCAGTAAACTCGGCAAATGAGAAATAATCACCCGAAAATACATAAGAATATAGTTGAAAATAAATGTCATCATGATTCTGAAATCTAATTCCGATAAGCTGCCAAGAAATATATGCCAATGAAAGGATTGCAATAATCCAAGGCATCTTGGGTGAAGGCAGACTCTTTGTTGAAATCATGTAACGGACATCTCCATGTTTAGTGCTCGATTAAGCACCTATCGTTTCCGTATTTTATATGGCGGGGGGGGGGGTACGTCACCCTTTCTGAATGGCTTTGCGGTAGTGTAAATTTAATTGTGTCTGGTAGACCGGCAAGTAAGATCTGATTTTGACAAGAAATCATGTAATTAAACGCAAAGGATCGAACATGCCTGTAAAGCAAGCATACCAAGAATTTTTAGATGAAACGATAAAGAATTTGCATCAAGGACAAAGACTGGAT
>Ga0209063_1000782_pt1 | contig 18618 bp, 16 predicted proteins | sample KloWWTmeKNB19Kit_FD_187177 | JGI IMG/M metagenome (GOLD analysis project Ga0209063, IMG submission 187177) | Active sludge microbial communities from Klosterneuburg, Austria, studying microevolution and ecology of nitrifiers - Klosterneuburg... | ecosystem: Engineered > WWTP > Aerobic digester >... | reverse complement strand
ACACCTATTGGGAGGGCGAGGTCCGGATCCTACCGGGCGATACCGCATTTACACCGTGCGGCAGCACCACTCCTGTCCGGCTGACCGGACCGGGCTTGGACAGCATCGCCCATCGCTATACCTATCTACACACCGCGACCGGCCAGTGGGTCAAGACCTGGTTAAGTGGCCGCATGACCTTGCCCGTCGCTGCCAAGGACAGTGTTCTGCAGGCCATGAGCTACATGCACATGGACAGCGAGGTGAACTGCCCGCCGGTACCCAACGAGCAGATGGAGGGGAAGTACGTCTCGCTCAATGGCGGTGGCATGGGGATCATCACAACACAGGTGATGCTCCTCCATGGCGGCGATGCGGTGTTGACGACAACGGCTCCGGACTCCCCAATGATCGAGGATGACGGGACCTGGGGGCTGGATGCCGACCGGGACCTGGTCCTTGAAATTCCCAAGCGGCACGCCACGTTCTACTTCACTTGGGAGAAAGGTGGCCTTAGGAGCCATCTGCCCAATGGCGCTCCCGGTCCGGCATACAAGCTTATGGGTCCTGCCGACCGGATGGAAGGCACCTTTGGTCGCACCGCCATGTGGCTGGCCGCAGTGGCCACAGGCCAAGGCGATACGTTGCGCGCGGAAAGCCTTCGGCCGGACATGTCCTTGGACAGCCTCTTCCCTACCCCCGCCGCCCGCGAGGCACTTCGGGCTTCCGCCCCGGACACGTTGGGCATGACCGAGCAGAAATTGAACTCCTTGTGGGGTTCATCGGAGCAAGTGAAGGATGTGAACGCCCTGATGCGCACCCATCTAATGGAAGTCCGATAACACTAAGGTGTCTCGATGAACCTCACTCCCGCGTCATCGGTCCGCAGCATGGCGGACCGACCCTTCGGGCAAGCGTTCTCGTTCGGTCCTCCTGCTCCCGTCAGGCCGGGATGTGCCAGTTGCCTCCTCAGTCAGTTACCTACGGGTAACCTCCTTTCGTCGCGCCCCCGCCTGCCGCAGGCTGGTTGGCCGACACGAACGATAAGCGCTTGTGCCCGCGGTTCGAGGTTCTTCGAGGCACCCTTACCTTCGCGCCCGCTCCAAAAGGAATTGGAGCGAATATCCGGCCCCGTAGTTCAATTGGATAGAATGACAGATTCCGGTTCTGTTGGTTGGAGGTTCGAATCCTCCCGGGGTCACTGAACGAAGCGGGGTCCGATGGTTATCGGACCCCGCTTCGTTAGTTGTCAGGCGTCCGACGACGGTAGCCTGTGAACACGCCTCCTAACCGGTGCTGCATGTACCTTCGGAACAGTGAGGGCGCTCAGGATTTGACACCGGCCCTGACAACGAACAACTGACAACCGCCCCAAATGCGCATCGATAAATTCCTCTGGTGCGTGCGCCTGTGCAAGACGCGCAGCTTGGCGGCCGAGGAATGCAAGCGCGGCCATGTCCGGCTCAACGACAAGGAGGCCAAAGCCAGCGCAGAGGTGAAGGAGAACGATGTGGTCTCCGTGCGGCAAGTACCGATCTGGCGCGTGTTGCACGTGAAGGCCATCCCCACCTCACGGGTCGGGGCGAAGCTGCTCCCTGAACTGATCGAAGACAAAACACCGTGGGAGGACCTGGAGAAACAGGAGATCGCACGGAAGGTGCGTGTCGCCAGCCGTGACCCGGGCACAGGTCGACCCACCAAACGGGATCGACGGGACATGGAACGCTACGGAGGTGGTGAATAGTGATCGGTGGCTGGTGATCAGTGATCGGTGATTGGCGACGCCCAGACTCCCGACTCCCGACTAACAGACTCCCGACTACCCTTGCATCCTGTGTAATTTCGACGCCACCCCCCTGCCCATGAAGCTGATCATTCGCATCCTGCTCTCCACCATCGCCGTGCTGATAGCGGACCTGTTGCTTTCCGGCGTGCATCCCGTGGACCTGAAGACAAGCCTGCTCGTGGCCGTGGTGCTGGGCGTGCTGAACGCCGTGGTACGCCCGATCATCGTGCTGCTCACACTGCCGGTGACGGTGGTGACCTTGGGCCTTTTTGTACTGGTGATCAATGCCGCCATGGTGATGCTTGCCGCACGCATCGTTCCGGGCTTTACTGTGAACGGATTCTGGTGGGCGCTCGCCTTCAGCGTGGTGATGTGGGCCGTGCAAAGCGCACTGCTGAAGCTGGACGGCGGGGAAGAACGCCGGTAACCAGCCTGTAGTAAAGTGGAAATCGAGTCCCAGGGCTATCGCCTCTTCCGGTCATGATGTTTTGAAAGAGGGTTGAAGTTCTCCCCTCCTTCCTTCAAGGAGGGGCAGGGGTGGTGCATTCAGTGAGCGGACCACCCCCGATCCCCTCCTTCCAAAAAAGGAGGGGAGACCGACCGCCCCTATCGGTTATCACCGTCCAACAGGTCACCTAAGCCGCCCAGGATGCTTCCTTCGCCCTTCCGCTTTCCGCCGAGCTTCGGCGCGGAGGCGATGATGTTGTCCGCCAGCCTGCTGAAGGGAAGGGACTGCGTCCAGATGTGCCCCGGACCCCGCAACGTGGCCAAGAAAAGGCCCTCGCCGCCGAACAATGTGTTGCGGATGCCGCCCACGTAAGCGATGTCGTATTCCACCTCCTTGGTCATGCCCACCAAGCAGCCGGTGTCCACTTTGATCACTTCCCCCGGCAACAGGTCGCGCTGCACGAGCATGCCGCCGGCGTTGATGTACACCATGCCGTCGCCTTCCAACTTCTGCATGATGAAGCCTTCACCACCGAAGAGCCCCACGCCGATCTTCTTGTTGAAGGCCACGCCGATGTTCACCCCTTTCGCGGCGCAGAGGAAGGAGTTCTTCTGGAGGATGAGCTGGTTGTTGAACTCGCGCAGGTCCAGGGCGAGGATCTTGCCGGGGAAGGCGGCGGCGAACCAGACCGTGCGCCTGCCGGTGGTCTGGTTGGTGTAGGTGGTCATGAAGAGACTTTCCCCGGTAAGCACCCGCTTGCCCGCGCTGAGCATCTTGTCCATCAGGCCTTGGGCCTGTCCGCGCCCATCCCCGAAGATGGTGCTCATGGCGATGCCGTCGTCCATCATCATCAGGCTGCCCGCCTCCGCCACTACCGTCTCATGCGGGTCTAAGGTGATCTCCACGCATTGGATGTCATCACCCATGATGCGGTGATCGATCTCGTGTGCTGAACGGTCCATGGTACTGATCTGTTTGGTGGAATTAGTTCACTGTTCCAAGGGGTGAAAGTAAAAACCGCTCCGGCGCCCTACTGTCCCAACCCGTAATTTAGCCGTCCCTGTAGAATTGCCCATGCCAGCGACCACCACCCGGACGGAACACGAGGAAAAGACCCTCGGCCAGCAGACCCTGCTGAAGGCCTGGGAGCTGATGTGTACCGCGAAGGCGATGACGGACATCTACGAGGAGAACTTCAAGTTCACAGGCAAGTACGTCCATGCCACTTCACGCGGACATGAAGCGATCCAACTCGCCCTTGGCCTGCAATTGAAACCGCAGGACTTCGTGGCCCCGTACTACCGCGACGACAGCATCCTACTGGCCATCGGCCTGCGCCCTTACGAGCTGATGCTGCAGTTGATGGCCAAGCGCGACGACCCCTTCAGCGGGGGCCGCTCCTACTACTGCCACCCGAGCCTGCGGCGGGACGACATGCCGAAGATCCCGCACCAGAGCAGCGCCACCGGCATGCAGGCCATCCCGACCACCGGCGTGGCCATGGGTGTGCAATACAAGGAACTCTTGGGCATCGCGGAGAACCATGGCGGGGAAGACCCGGTGGTGGTCTGTTCCATCGGTGATGCGGCCATCACGGAAGGCGAGGTGAGCGAGGCCTTCCAGATGGCCGTGCTGAAGAAGTTGCCGATCATCTACTTGGTGCAGGACAACGAATGGGACATCAGTGCCACTGCGGCGGAGATCCGCGCCGGTGATGCCGGCCAGTACGCCAAAGGCTTTCCCGGCCTGGAAGTGCGCAAGGTGGACGGCACGGACTTCGTCGCCTCCTACAAGGTCCTGAACGAAGTGATCGCCACGGTGCGGAAGGAGCGCCGCCCGTTCCTGGTCCATGCCAAGGTGCCGCTGCTGAACCACCACACCAGCGGGGTGCGCATGGAGTTCTACCGCAGCGAGAAGGACCTCGCCGAGCACCGCAAACGCGATCCACAGCCACGCTTATTTCAGCAATTGCTGGACCTCGGCATACAACAACAAGGCCTGAAGGAGCTGGAGAAAAAAGCCATCGCCACGGTGGTCGCCGACTTTGAACTGGCCAAGCAGGCGGAAGACCCCCGGCGGGAGGACCTCTACACGCACATGTTCGCTCCCACCCCGGTGACCGAGGAACAGGGCACGCGCGCACCGAAGGACAAGGAACCCACGCTGATGGTGGACTGTGCGCTCTTCGCCGTGCGGGAGCTGATGAAAGAGGACCCGAACTGCCTGCTTTACGGGCAGGACGTGGGCGCCCGCTTAGGTGGCGTGTTCCGCGAAGCCGCCACATTGGGCCGCGATTTCGGGGAGCACCGCGTCTTCAACACACCGATCCAGGAAGCCTTCATCATCGGAAGCACCGTGGGCATGAGCGCCGTCGGCCTGAAGCCGATCGTGGAGGTGCAGTTCGCCGACTACATCTGGCCGGGGCTGAACCAGCTTTTCACCGAAGTGGCCCGAAGTTGTTACCTCTCCAACGGCAAGTGGCCGGTCTCCGCCGTGATCCGCGTGCCCATCGGCGCCTACGGCAGCGGAGGGCCTTACCACAGCAGCAGCGTGGAGAGCGTGCTCTGCAACATCAAGGGCATCAAGGTGGCTTATCCCAGCAACGGCGCGGACATGAAGGGGTTGTTAAAGGCCGCATATCACGACCCCAACCCCGTGGTGATGCTCGAACACAAAGGCCTCTATTGGAGCAAGCTCCCCGGCACCGAGGGGGCCAAGACCATCGAGCCTTCTGCGGATTACGTCATCCCCTTCGGCAAAGCGCGCGTGGTGCAAGAGGCCGAAACGGAACGTATCGCCAATGGGGAAGCCGTGGCGGTGATCACATATGGCATGGGCGTGTACTGGTCGAAGACCGCCGCCAAGGAATTTCCCGGGCGCGTCACCATCATCGACCTGCGGACCTTGGTGCCACTGGACGAAGAGGCCGTGATGGAAGCCGCGCGCAGCCATGGCCGCTGCCTCGTAGTGACCGAGGAATCCATCACCAACTCCTTCGCGCAGGCGTTGGCCGGGAAGATCACGGCGGAATGTTTCGAACAGTTAGATGCCCCGGTGCGCTTCATCGGCTCAGCGGACATGCCGGCCATCCCATTGAACAGCACGCTGGAGGCTGAGATGATCCCGAACGCGGAAAAAGTCGGCGAAGTTCTGAGTGAACTACTTGCATACTAATACCAATTCGAATTACAAGCACATCCGAAGAAGCCGACATTTCCGCAGGCACCTAGGATCCGCAAATTCCTGATTCCTAATTCCGACAAGCCTCGTCGGCAGTCGGAATTAGGAATCAGCGGATCAGGAATTTGTATTACCGCCGATCCTGCCGGGAAATCAGGTGCATCTGAACTACGAATTGGTATAACCCAGTGGAAGAGCATCACCTCAGCACACCGCGAACCGCACGGTACCATACCGTGGGCGACCCGGCCTTGGCGAAGGACATCTGGATCGTGCTGCACGGATACGGCCAGCTCGCCCGCTTTTTCCTGCGGCCTTTCGAAGGTCTGGGATCAGGCCGGTTGATCGCTGCTCCGGAAGGGCTTTCGCGCTTCTACTCCGACATCGCTCATACACGCGTAGGCGCCACTTGGATGACGCGGGAGGACCGCGACCATGAGATCATGGACCAGACCGCCTATTTGGATCGTTTGGCCGATCATCTCCTGCCGCAATGCCCGCCCGGCACGCCGCTCTCCGTGCTCGGCTTCTCGCAGGGGGTGGCGACGGCCTGCCGTTGGGCGTTGTCAACCAAGGTCACAATGGACCGCTTGGTCCTGTGGGGCGGAACGATACCCCCTGAACCTGATGCATCGGCCTTGCATGAAAAGTTGAATGGAACGAAGATCGTACTTGTCCACGGCGAGCAGGACAGGTTGGTGAATGAGGAGGCGCTCCTGCGCAATGTATCGCGCTTGCGCGAGGCCTGTATCGATCACCAGACCATACGCTTCACAGGCGGGCATGAACTGGAGCGGCTGACCCTGAAACGGATCTTGGGACCACTCCCGGGGCCAATGGACGGCCCGGTCGGTGGCACGGGTCTTTGATCAAAAGGCCACAGGCCTCTCAGGTACCCAGAGCAGCATCTCATCCATGGTGCGGACGCTCACGCTGTGGTAGTTGGGCCGCGCGTGGCCGTAGATCTTGCGTGCGATGGCCTTGCCCTTGTCCGTGGCCATCAGCTCATGGTATAGCGGAGTAAGGAACTTGCGCCGGCCCACGGTGGTCAGGAATTCGTCCAGCTTCCCGTAAGCCTTTTCATGGTCGTTCTTCACGCACTGCTCAAGCCAGGCCGCAAGGATCTCCGAGTTGCCCGAAGCCGTGAAGTGGAAGGTGGCATCAAGATCGTCCATCCGCTTTTCGGTCTGGCCTTTTGGCAGATGGCGCAGGAAGTGCATCCACTGGAAGGTGCCCCAATCACTGGTGGCGAGCTCTTTCGCGGCAGCTCCGTTGTTCCAATTCGCGAGTTGTGCATCCACGAGGTTGAACTTGTCCGATACGGGGATGATGAAGTCGGCGGGAATACCGGGTTTGTCGATCCAATTGGCCAGGTCCACCTGCACCTGTTCAGGCTCCAAGAGGTTCTTCCTGATGTAGTCCTTGAAAGTGTCGGTCGTGATGCTCTGGAACGCGAAATGGTCGAAGTAGCCCCGCAGGAACGCATCGAACTTGGGCCGCCCCACCTTGCTCTCGATCAGGCGCAACAAGCCATATCCCTTTTCATACGGCACGTCCGTCATGCCGTCGTCCGGGTTGCGCCCCGCGAGATCCACGAGCAACGCGCTGTCCTCGGGATGTGCGCTGGTGTCGATCTGCGCGATGTTCTCCAGCAGGTCCTGATAGCCCAGCAAGCTGGTCATGTCGTTATAATCCTTCCCGTACAGCTCCTCCGTGATGCGGTGCTCGAAGTACACGGTGAATCCCTCGTTCAGCCAGAAGTCGTTCCAAGTGGCATTGGTCACCAGGTTGCCGCTCCAGCTGTGTGCCAGCTCATGGGCCACCAGCGAGGTGAGCGAGCGGTCGCCCGCGAGGATCGTGGGCGTGGCGAAGGTGAGGCACGGGTTTTCCATACCGCCGAAGGGGAAGCTCGGCGGGAGGATGATCACATCGTAGCGGCCCCAACGGTACGGCCCGTACAACGCTTCCGCGGCCTCCACCATTTTCTCCATGTCGGCCAGTTCCCAGGCGGCAGTGTCCACCACGCTGCGTTCGGCATAGACGCCGGTGCGCTTACCTGTGGCTTTGAAACCGAGGTCCCCCACGGCCAAGGCTATCAAATAGGACGGGATCGGCTTGTCCATGCCGAAGCTGTACGAACCATCCGGGCTGTGCTCCTGCGGATTGGTGGCGCTCATCACGGCCATCAGGTCGGAGGGTACGGTGACATGCGCGTTGTAGGTGATCCGGATGCCGGGACTGTCCTGGATCGGGATCCACGAGCGTGTGAGGATCGCTTCTCCTTGCGTGAACAGAAAGGGGAACTTCTTCTCCGCGGTCTGCGCCGGGGAAAGCCACTGCAACGCCTTTGCGTCCGGTGCGGTGGAATAGGTGATGGCCACCTTGTCCATACCCTTCGGAAGGGCAACGTTCAAAGAACGGCCCATGAAGGTGCTCTCGCCCAAGGTGAATTTGGCTTCGGAGCCGTCACCCAAGGTGACGCGTTCGATGGTGAGCCCGTCGGTATCGAAGATCACGCTGTCCCCGCCATTCCGCCTGAGGTCATAGGTGGCCGTTCCGCTGATGCGGTGCTCCACCATGTCCACGTGGATGTCGAGTTCCAAGTGCGTGGTCACGGCCTCTTCGGGGCGTGAGAAGCTGTGGGAGTCCATGGCGTAAGAGGTTTTGGCACTGTTGTCCGAGGCATCTTGGGAGGCATTGCCCGGAGAGGTGCATGCGGCGAAGGCCGCACTGTAAAGTGCGACGGCGAGAACGGGGCTGGAGAGTTGCATTGGAACGGTGTGGAGCGGGGCAAATGTAGAAGGTCGTGCAAAAGGAGGGAAGAAGCGGAGACGGGATATCGCAGCGAAGGAAACATTTCATTGGACCACGGACCGCTTGGGCATATTACATTCGCGCCCTCTTCGGGGTGTAGCGCAGCCCGGTAGCGCACTTGCATGGGGTGCAAGTGGTCGCTGGTTCGAATCCAGTCACCCCGACGAAGAGTGAGGCCCGCGACACAAGTTGCGGGCCTTTTTGCTGGTCAATATTCCGGTTTGAGGGACTGTCCGTATCCACAAGAACGTAGGAGAGCCCTGTCGAGCACCCTCTTACCTGCCCCCGATCGTGAACGGTTCCGGCAACTGGCCGGCCAGTAATTTTCAATTCCCGGAGACCGCGAGCCATGAACCCATGGAGGCCGAGGAGGCTGCGACCAACAGCACCAATGCCAGCAGGGCAAGGATCAGCAGATAATCCAACAGGTGGCGTGCGAGGGTCTTCATCGGGGCGTTCATTGGCGAACACTGCAAAGATCCAAGGCGGCCCTTGTCTCCACAATCCCCATATGTGGGTATTTTATCATGCACCTTGTCCCGGACATCACGGCTCATCCGACCCTTCAGGCAAAGGCAGCTCAATGCTGATCGTGGTACCGTGGCCGGGCGTGGAATCGATGTGCAGCACGCCCCCCAACGCCACCACCCTGGAGCGCACATGGTCCAAGCCCGTTCCACCTCCTTGATCGGCGGGATCAGATCCCCCGCCATTATCTGAGACGATGATGCTGAGCCCGTCGGACCTGCGGGTAATGGCGATGGAGATCTCCGTGGGCCGACGGAGCTGGAGGGCATTGGCCACCAGCTCCTGCGCGAAATTGTACACGGCCATCCCAACGGAACGTTCGATGCGCTGTTCCAGGCCGAAGAGCACCATCTCCACCTCCAATCCGCCCTGTTCAGCGAGATCCTTGTGTAGCTCCTCCAGTGCCGGCACTAGCCGGGGACCATTCAATGCATTGCTCACCATGTCACGGAAAATGCGTTTGGATCCACAGATCGGGATCATTCCTACCTGCTCTATTCTTCATGCACAGCACCACCCCCTCTCCATGGCATACTTCACCAGACCGGCGACGTTGCGGAGATCCAGCTTGTGCAGGATGTTCTTGCGATGTGTATCAATGGTCTGAGGGCTCAGGAAGAGCGCGGTGGCGATCTCCTGCGTGGTGTATTCCTTGCAGACCAACATCACGACTTCCTTCTCCCGCTTGGTGAGGGACACATAGACCTGCTCACCTCTACGGTCCTTGAAGTTGTCGGATCCCTCCAGCATCCGCTGTACTTCCTTCGCGATGTATTGCTGGCCGGCGGCCACCGTCCGCAAGGCCGTACGCAGTTCCTCCTTTCCCACGTTCTTCAGCAGGAAGCCGCTGGCCCCGGCCTCCAGCATCTCATTCACGAACTCCTTGTTGCCGTACATGGTGAGCATCAGCACCCGCGTGGAGGTGCAGCACTTCATCAATTCACGCGTGGCCTCTATGCCGTCCATCTTCGGCATGCTGATGTCCATCAGCACCACGTCCGGCTGTAGCTCCTTCGCACGTTCCACGGCCTCAAGACCGTTGGACGCACGCCCGACCACATGAACATCGGGATCGTGCTGAAGTAGCGCCTCCAGTCCGTCCAGAATGATCGATTGGTCATCGGCGAGAAGAAGTGTCATTGTGTTGACCCGGATTTCCGTTGAACAAAGGTCCATATCGGGACCCTATGTAAAAATACCCAATTCTGGGTATTTTAGGGGTCGGGACCGCCTTGTACCGGCAGCCGTTCACCAAACCGGCCGATCTTGGGAACGGGTCTCAACGGACGCTGCTACTTTTGCGCCCCTTCCTTTTCCATGCCGCTGTTCCGCCGGACCCTTCTCAGTGCCCTCCTCTTCGCCGTGGCCCTCTCCGCCATTGCCCAACGTCATTCAGTGAGCGGTTATGTCACCGATTCCGCCACCGGCGAGGCGTTGATCGGGGCCACCGTCTTCATTCAGGAGCTGAACAAGGGCGTGCCCTCCAACAACTACGGTTACTACTCCGCCACGTTGGAGGCGGGCACCTATACGCTGGTGGTGAAATACATGGGCTATGCGGACATGAAGAGGAGGGTGGACCTCACCGCGGACAGGAAGGTGAACCTGAAGCTCAGCACCGTGGTGCAGGTGATGAAAGCCGTGGAGGTGGAGGGCGAAAGGTCCAAGAGCCAAACGGAAACCACGGACATGGGCCGCATGGACGTGGACGTCACCAAGCTGCAGACGCTGCCCGCGCTGCTGGGCGAGGTGGACATCCTGAAGGCGATCCAGTACCTGCCCGGCGTGAAGAGCAACGGGGAGGGTAACAGCGGCTTCTATGTGCGCGGCGGCGGCCCGGACCAGAACCTGATCCTGCTGGACGAGGCCACGGTGTACAACGCCAGCCATCTCTTCGGCTTTTTCAGCGTGTTCAATGCGGACGCGGTAAAGGACATCGAGCTGATCAAGGGCGGCATGCCCGCCTACTACGGCGGAAGGACCAGCAGCGTGCTGGCGATCACCATGAAGGACGGCAATGACAAGGAATTCCACGGGCAGGGCGGGATCGGCGTCATCAGCAGCCGCCTTACGCTGGAAGGGCCGATCGTGAAGGAGAAAAGCTCCTTCATCGTCAGCGCACGCCGCACTTATATTGACGTCTTGACCAAGCCGTTCATCAACAAGGAAAGCAAGTTCGCCGGCAGCGGCTACTATTTCTACGACCTCAACGCCAAGGCCAACTACCGTCTCAGCGACAAGGACCGCTTCTTCCTCAGCGGTTACTTCGGGCGCGACGTGTTCAACCTCAGCGGCAACCAGCCCGGCAGCCCGAACTTCAAGATCCCCTGGGGAAACGCCACGGTGAGCGGCCGCTGGAACCACGTCTTCGGCCCCAAGCTCTTCCTCAACACCACCGCCATCTTCAGCGATTACAAGTTCTCCTTCAGCGGGAACCAGGACCAGTTCGGCTTCAAGCTCAGCAGCGGCATCCGCGACTACGGCCTGAAGGTGGACTTCAACCAATATCCGAACATCCGCCACAACGTGCGCTACGGCTTCCAGTACACCTACCACATCTACACGCCCAGCACCGTGGCGGTGAACAGCGGGGATGTGGACTTCAACATCGACACGCCTTCCAAGCTCAATGCGCACGAGGCAGCGGTGTACGTCCAAGATGATTTCGATGTCACCGACCGGTTCCGCATCAACGCCGGGCTGCGCTTCAGCTGGTTCGCCCATGTGGGTCCCTTTCGCGAGTATATCACCAATGACGTGGGCGAGAACATCGGCACCACGAACTACGGCAGTGGCGACATCATCAAACAGTACAGCGGGCTGGAACCACGGCTTTCCATGCGCTACACCATTAACAAGAAAAACAGCGTGAAAGCCAGCTTCAACCGGAATCTGCAATACGTCCACCTCGCCAGTTTCAGCTCCATCGGCCTGCCCACGGACACCTGGATCCCCAGCGGAAAGAACGTGAAGCCGCAGGAAGCCGTACAGTACGCCTTGGGCTGGTTCCGCGACCTGAAGGAGCGCAAGTACGAGGGCAGCATCGAACTGTACTACAAGGACATGGCCAACCAGATCGAGTACGCCGAAGGGGCCAGCCCGGAGAGCGGCGGCAACGCCAACTACGACAAGGCCCTCGTGTTCGGCAAAGGCTGGAGCTACGGTGCCGAGTTCTTCCTGAAGCGCCGCTTGGGAAAGCTCACCGGCTGGGTGGGCTACACCTGGAGCAAGACCGAACGCAAGTTCCCCGACATCGACAACGGCGAAGCCTTCCCCAGCCGCTGGGACCGCCGCCACGACATGAGCGTGGTGGCCGGCTATGAGCTGAACGACCGATGGACCTTCGGCGGCACCTTCGTGTACAGCACCGGCCAGGCGGCCACCCTGCCCGTGCAACGCTACTTCATCGAAGGCCGCTTGGTCAGCCAGTACACACAGCGCAACGGCTTCCGCATGGCGCCCTACCACCGGCTGGACATCGCGGCGACGTTGAAGAACAAACCGGTCAAACAGGTGAAGGACAAGACCACCGGAGAGGTCACCACCGTGCAACGCAAGTACCGCAGCAGCTGGACGTTCTCCGTCTACAACGTGTACAACCGCAAAAACCCATACTTCATCTACTTCGCCACAGAAGGGGAATCAGGGCTGTCGGGATTGCAGTTGACGGCCAAGCAGGTCTCGTTGTTCAGCATCCTGCCTTCGATCACATGGAATTTTGAGTTTTGAGAAAGGTTCACCACAGAGGCACAGAGAACAGGGAGAAATGCGAAAGTTGATCGGAACGGTACAGGGTACAGGGTATAGCGTACAGGGTACGCAATGCCCAGTTCCCTTACTCTATACCCGGTACTCGGTACCCAATACCCAATACCGAACACGAACCTCCGGAAAATGAAGCTCCTGCCGCTCGCCCTACTTCTCCTCTTCCTTACTTCCTGCGAGAAGGACATCACCGTGGACCTGCCGCAGGTGCCGGAGCAGCTCGTGGTGGAAGGCACCATCGAGCCGGGCATGCCGCCCTTCGTGATCCTTACCCGCACGCAATCCTTCTTCTCCCCCACTGACCTCAATTCCATTGCCAACATGTTCGTCAGCGGGGCCACGGTCACGGTGACCAGCAACGGTGAGACCTGGGCACTGGACCAAGTGTGCAGCAGCATTTTGGACTCCGCCTCGATCGCCCTTGCGGCGGAGGCTACGGGCCTGAGCCCGGTGCTGCTCGCTGCGGCCAACATCTGCATTTATACCTCTGCCAACCCGGCATACGTCGGCATCATCGGCCGCACCTACCGGCTGGACATCAACGCGGAGGGGAAGACGCTTTCAGCTGTCAGCACCATCCCGGAGCCGGTGGCGTTGGATTCCGTCTGGTTCCAGCTGGCTCTGCAGACATCCGGTGACGACAGCCTCGGCTATGCCTGGGCGCGCATTACGGACCCGGACACCATGGGCAATGGCTACCGCTGGATGGCTCAGCGCATCAACCACCGCGCCAACGGGGAGGTGAAGGACCCCAACTACATCTCGCCTTTGGGGAGCACCTACAACGACCAGTACATCAACGGCCTCACCTTCGACTTCACCGAGGTCCGCGGGCAACAGTATTTCGCCGGGAACACCGATGACAACAACGAGGAGAAGGGCTTCTTCAAGGTCGGTGACACTATCGCCGTGAAGGCCCTGAGCATCGGCCGGAAGGAGTACGATTTCTACAGCTCCTACGATACGAACGTGGGCTCGCTCGGCGACCTCTTCAGCACCCCGGCGAACGTGAAGACCAACATCACCGGGGGGCTGGGGATCTGGGCGGGGAGGGGTGTTTACTTGGACACTATTATTTGTTTGCCTTGACGTAGTTGTCGGTTGTCGGTTGCCAGGCGTTCTCAATGGGGGGCGACGATGTACCGGTACCTTTTGAGCAGGCCGAAAGCTGGTGCTGGGCTTGGCGCCCGTGCCGTCGGTCCGGACAACTGACAACGGACAACTGACAACTAACCCCAGCGAAGTAAATTCGCGCCGCCTACCGAATTGGCCGTTCCCTGAAAAACATGAGCAATACGCCTGAAACCCTCGATTGCCTGATCATCGGATCCGGCCCCGCCGCATACTCCGCCGCCATCTACGCCGCACGTGCCGACCTGAAGCCGGTAGTGATCGAAGGCCCTGTGCCCGGTGGCCAGCTCACACAGACCACCGATGTGGACAATTACCCCGGCTACCCGGACGGCCGCAGCGGCCCCGAGATGATGGAGGACCTGAAGAAACAGGCCCAGCGCTTCAAGACCGATGTGCGCAGCGGATGGGTGACCAAGGTGGACTTCACAGGACCGATGCACAAGGTCTGGGTGGACGAGAAGACCGAGATCCATGCCCGCACGGTGATCATCGCCACAGGGGCCAGTGCCAAGTGGCTCGGGCTGCCCAACGAGATCCGCCTCCGCGACATCGGTGGCGGCGTGACGGCCTGCGCCGTGTGCGACGGCTTCTTCTACAAAGGCCAGACGGTGGCACTGGTGGGCGCCGGCGATTCCGCCGCGGAGGAAGCCACCTACCTCGCCAAGCTCTGCCCCAAGGTCTACATGCTCGTGCGCCGCGACGAATTCCGCGCCAGCAAGGCCATGGTACACCGCGTGATGAACACCCCGCAGATCGAGGTGCTGTACAACCACGAGGTGAAGGACGTGCTCGGCGACCAGGTCGTGGAGGGCATCATCGCCGTGAACAACAAGACCGGCGAGGAGCGCAAGCTGGATGTCTCCGGCCTGTTCATGGCCATCGGCCACACGCCCGCCACGGAACTCTTCAAGGACTGGCTGGACATGGACCCGCAAGGCTACCTCAAGCACGTCCCGGACCGCACCAGTACCAAGATCCCCGGCGTCTTCGTCTCCGGCGATGCCGCCGACCGCGTCTACCGCCAGGCCGTCACCAGCGCCGGCACGGGCTGCATGGCCGCACTGGATGCCGAGCGTTACTTGGCCGCAGAAGGGGTGCATTGAGCGCGATCCGGCCCTGACCGCGTGATCGTGGGCAACGACTACTTCGGGCCGTGGCCCTTGTCATGCCTATAACAGTGGAGCGCTCCACTTCTTTATACATTTCCCGCCACGGACCGCCCGTTCCACGGCCCCGGACCTTGAATTCTCCTGCACCACCGCCCCGTACATGAAGCTGCCCTACTACAAAAACCTGGACGGCGTCAGGGGCATCGCGGCGTTGTTGGTCATGGTCTTTCACTTCTTCCACGGTTTCAACCCGGTGGAAGGGGCGGCACCGATCATTAACAAACTGTCCTACTTCGGCCAGACCGGTGTGGACCTCTTCTTCGTCCTGTCGGGGTTTTTGATCACCCGGATCCTGATCCATACCAAGGCGCAGGAAGGCTACTTCAAGAATTTCTACGTGCGCCGGACGCTGCGGATCTTCCCGCTCTACTACCTCTTTCTCATCCTCACCTATTACGTACTTCCCCACTTCATCCCCGTCCAGCCGGCGACATTGCACCAGCAGCTCCCCTACCTGACATACCTGCAGGACTTCGCGATCACCTTCAACTGGAACACGGTGGGGCCGGGGCACTTCTGGTCGCTGGCCGTGGAGGAGCACTATTACCTGTTCTGGCCTCTTGCCGTGCTCTTCCTTTCGCGGAAAGGCCTGCTCAAGCTGATCCTGGGCATCGTGCTGTTCGCCTTGCTGCTCCGGGCGTACATGTTCTCCCACGGCTATGAGGTGTTCTACTTCACCTTCACCCGCTTCGACGCCTTGGCCATCGGGTCGGCGTTGGCGCTACTGGAACTGAGGAACGCCTTCCAGCCCGCCAACTTCAAGTGGTTCTTCCTGCTGATCGTCGCCGTCGCCATTCCCACGGCCCTCATCTGGACCAGCTTCTCCGGTGCGGGCGCCCTCTACGTCCAAGTGTTCAAATACCTCTTCGTTTCGTTGATCTACTTCGCGCTGATCGGCGCCGTGCTCTCCCTTCGCTCCGGCCATCCGGTCAATGCCGTCCTCAAGACCCGGTTCTTCAGCTACACCGGAAAAGTGAGCTACGGCCTTTACGTCTACCACCCGATCATCTACTTCATCTGTTCCCGGTACATCGACACCGGATCCATTCCGCTGAACATCGGGATCCGCTTCCTCCTCACCTATGTCGTAGCGGCGCTGAGCTACCACCTCATCGAGGAGCGGTTCCTGAAGCTGAAGAAGTTCTTCGCGTTCGAGAAGCCGACGATCGCCGCTCCGGTGCACGGCCAGTGACGCAGCTTCACTCCACCTTCCAGTCCTTCATCGCCAACCAGAACCGCACCAGCTCCCGCTTCTTGAAAGGAATGTCCCAATCGCCGTCGTAGCGGATGAAGGTGGGCACCAGCTCCCCGGCGACAACCGTGTTGTCCACCAGGATGCTGATGTCGAAATCCAGGATCATCGAGGCGTTCAGGATGCGGTATTCGCGAGCGATCACCTGCATGCTGCTTTGGTCGAACCAGGTGTGCATGGTCTTGATCACCGTGGCATCGTCATCGGCGCGCTTGCCGTTGAGGCTGTCCTTCGCCACGGCGCTGAACTGCCAGCAGGTGTGCCCGTTCCGGAAGCTGGTACCGATGGTGTAGTCGTAATACGGCGTCATCGTCGGGTCGAAGAGCGCCAGCTTGTCACCGATGAAGGGCACGTTGGCGATCTCCTGCCCGGGGTTGAACATGAACTTCTTCAGCTGGTCCTTGTACTTCTCGATGCGCCCGCCGCCGCGCTGCCCTTGCTCGTAACTCGCGATGCTGTTGTCCGCGCGCCATTGGCCCGTGGGCCAGAAGAGGTCGTCATAAAGCTCGGCGGTGATGTAGCGCATGTCGCCGTTCCGGGAGCGCAGCTTGCCGGTTTCGCTGGTGCTGTCCACGCGCAGCTCGGCGTTCGGTCCGGTGCGCACCAAACGTCCCTGCCGGTACATGTTCGCCGTTTCCTTTTCGCCCTTGTTGCGGACCAGCAGCCCGCTCTTCACGGCGTGCGGGAAGTAGCGCATGTTCAGAAATGCGTGCAGGAAGCTCGTGTCCTCCTTCACCTGCCGCATGAAACCCTCCAGGTCCAGCCCTTCCGCGCGGCCGTGGATCACCAGGTCGGCAAGCTGGTAGACGTTCGTGATGGTGTCCGTCTGTGCATGGGCCTGCTTCTGTGGAAACAGCGCCAAACACAAGGCCACTACGGGCGCTACGCCCCACCGCATCAGTGCTGCCGCGTGGGGCCTAGGCTGGTGTAGAGCTCGTACTTCTTCTTCACGTAGACGAGGAAGTCGTACTGCGACAGCCCTTTGATCACCTCTTCCGGCACGGCGCAGAAATCGATGAAATCGTCGAAGCTGTCGTTGCTGAGGTTGATGATGCCGTAGTCCACATACTGCTGTAGCAATTCCCGAAGGAGCTCCCGCTTCATGTCCTCGTTCTCCAGCTGCGCCACGGCACGCTTGCTGCGTTCCCGCTTGCTGAATTCCTGGTAGAGGAAGGTGATCGGGCTTTCAAAGGCGTTGACGCCGGTCTCGCGGTAGTCCTTCTCGCTGTAGCCGAGCTTGGCGATGTCCGCCTGGATCTGCCTCAGCGTGCGCTCCGGTAAAATGGCCACGGGCTGCAGGTCGATGCTCCAAGGCCGCAGGATGATCCGCAGCTTGTCCAGCTCCTCGTCCGGGAATTCCCCCAAGGGCAAGGTGCGCGTGACGTAGCCGCCCGCACCGATGAGCAAGGTGTCGTTGCGCTGCACCCGTGCGGTGAAGCTCCCGTCCGTATTGGCGAAGGTGCCCGTGCGCATGCGCCGGTTCACGATCATCAGGTCGTAGAAGACGTGCTCGCCATCGCCGCCGGAGACTTTGCCTTTTACAATGATGTCCTGCTGGGCGAAGGCGCTATGCCCGGCCAAGAGCAGGATAAAGAGGGAAAGGATTTTGTACTTCACGTGGCAAAAATAGCGGTGGAAAAAGAGGCGGGGCACTTGGCAACAGGACTTGGGAAAACGGGCATTCCGACCATCCCGTTCGGATCGGTCGTTCGTTTACCTTGCACAAAACATGCAAGAACACACACTACAGGGGCCTCTGCACGTTATCCTTTGCGTCAAGAGAAGGTTGACCTCCGCACCTTGAGAACTCTGCTCCACATATCCTTATGGGCACTGGCCTTCAATTCAGCCTCAGGCCAACCTGACTTCTATGCCCAACTCGCGGACTCCGCCGAAGTCCTGACCAAACAAGTCGTGCACTACGACCCCACTTATTTCCTACTGGCCTATCCGAACGGTGACGTGCCGGCAGACAAAGGCGTATGTACCGACATCGTGATCCGAGCGTACAGAAAGCTGGGGATCGACCTGCAAAAGGAAGTCCACGTGGACATGCTGTCCAATTTTAAGAAGTACCCACAGAATTGGGGCTTGAGCCAGCCGGACAAGAACATCGACCATCGGCGTGTCCCGAACCTCATGACCTTCTTCGCAAGGCATGGGACCGTGAAGGACCTTCTCCAAGATCCAAAAACCTATCAGCCAGGGGACATCGTTTGCTGGAACTTGGGCGGCGGCATCACACACATTGGCATTGTGTCAAGCAAAAGATCAAGGGATCGCCAACGGCATTTGATGGTACACAACATCGGTACGGGGCAAGTGCTTGAGGACTGCCTGTTCAGCTATCGGATCATTGGGCACTATCGGTATGAGAAGTAGAATGGGGGATGTGCGCCCTATTCCCAATCACCTCCCGCAGCGGTCTCCGCTTCGGGACCCTTTTATGTTTGCCGAAGTGAAGACGACGGAGTTCTCCGTTCAGTCCGATCCGGGTGGTTACATTGATGTTCATACATGATGTGCCGCCTCGGCGTGTAAGGCCATGGGACCCTAGGTGAGC
>Ga0209063_1000778_pt1 | contig 18697 bp, 6 predicted proteins | sample KloWWTmeKNB19Kit_FD_187177 | JGI IMG/M metagenome (GOLD analysis project Ga0209063, IMG submission 187177) | Active sludge microbial communities from Klosterneuburg, Austria, studying microevolution and ecology of nitrifiers - Klosterneuburg... | ecosystem: Engineered > WWTP > Aerobic digester >... | reverse complement strand
AAAATTGATGCGGTAAAGCAATGTGCCATCTTTATTTAATGCTCCAGTTGCGTCGACCAAAGTTTGATACTGACCATATGAACCAAATTGCTGGTTTAACGAATAATACGATTGCGCCTGCGGCCGTTTGGTGATCAGGTTGATCATACCACCCGGTTCGATACGACCGTACAAATTAGCAGCCGCGCCTTTGACCACTTCGACTCGCTCAATATTCGCTAAAGAAAGGCGAGCAGCCGGAAATAGAAATCCATCCCGGTAACTTACAAAACCTGTATTAAAACCCCGAATCATAAATTCCTCGGCAAGCCCGCCAAAAGTAAATCCCGGAAACACGCCACTGACGTTCTTGATTACATCCTCAATCTGAATCGCTTGTTGATCCTTAATGATTGCTCGCGGTATGATCTGAGCCGAAATCGGCGTTTGCATTATAGGCAAATTGGATTTTGTCGCGGTGGAGGCATTCGTGCGCGTATAACTTGGATTGCCCGGAGCATCCGGGTCCATGAAACCGGTGACTCTCACCTCGGGCAGCTTGACGGTATCGGTGTTGCTGCTGGTAGCCGACGATGCAACCAGCGTATACTGCCCCGGCGAACGCTGAACCGCTGTCAATCCGCTGTTCCTGAGCAATAGCACGAGCGCCTGTTCCGGCGTATAGTTACCACTCAGCGCCTGTGCCTGTTTATCGGTCACCAGATTTACATCCGCACCGATCAATATCCCCGTTTGATTCGCCAGTTGCGTGATCGCCCGATCCAGCGGCTGTGATTCAATATTGACATGAATTTTTTGTTGTTCCTGAACGGTTTGTTGCGCCTGTTGCGCAACCGCACCGGTTGTAACTACAAATAAGACGAGGAAAATGAAACTGCAAACGTGTTTGTAACCGATACAGCCCGATATATTTTTTATTCGCATAATAAGTAGATTGTTATCAAAATTAATAAATCAAAACAAAGTAGAAAAAAATTGCCTTCTAATAGCACTGACACACGAGCAGAAAAATCGGGTAGCTAAATTTATATTTTTTGAAAAATTCAATTCAGCGTATAAAAAAGCCTGTCTAACAAAATGACATGAATGACAGGCGCAGCAAAGAGATGAGAAAGTGTTGAAGAGCGTTTTTTTAGGGAGTTTGTAGAGCAGTGTACAAAATAATGCTTTACCGCTCATCATACGCCTCAATCTGGGCATAGGCTTCCGGTGGCGTTTGTCCTGCGCCAGCCATGCTTCAAAATCGGCCTGTTGTTTCACGCTGACATCTTCGCCTGACATACAAACCGCCCATTCAGCGGCTTGTTCGCTCAACGAATGCCTCTGGGTGCGGGCTGTCTCAGCCATGCAGCTCGGCCTTAAATTGATACAGCCGTTGATGACAGTATGCTATCGCTTTGACGAGGTGCTGTTTGACCCGGCTTTCTGAAACATTCATAACACCGGCAATTTCCGTATAGGTCATCCCGTCAACACGCGACATCAAAAAGACTTTTCGGGTGCGTTCGTCGAGCTCTTCAATGAGCATGTACAACACGTTTTCCAGTAATTGACGTACCTCGCAAACATGCGCAATATCCTGATCGGATTGATCGGAAATCAGCATTGCCATACTGTGCAGTGTTTCTTCTTCAACCCGGTGCTTACGATTCAAATTAATCATCAACCGATTGGCGATTACCAGCAGATAAGCGCACGGTTCTCTCAGACTGGGTATCTCCGGCAGCGACAGCAGGCGAATGAACGTATCGTGCGACACATCGGCTGCATGATGCGGGCAGGCCATTTTTTTCTTCAGCCACGCGTTCAACCAGCCATGGTGTGCGCGGTAAAGTGTATCGATAATAATGGCGGAGTTATCTGCGGCGGATGACATGAAAATACAGTGAGCGGGGCTTCAAAGCGATAGTTAAAATTGAATGGTTAACATTATCTTCAAGAATGAATCAATTGGGAATGCGGCAAATTGTCGCAGCGTCGCTTCATCTGGAACAAACTATCCGATAGTTGCCGAGATTATCCGTCACAACACATTTCCCGACGGAAACCAACCCCGTAACTATTCAGCAAAAATTAATTCTACTTTGTCAAATTAGAAGATCTTCGCTGCGCGAAGGATTTTTTGTATGATAACGATCTGTTTAATAACATTAATTACGATCATGCCGTGAAAATACTAAAAAACCTCTCGTATCTGCTCTTCAAGGGTTACCAGAAGCACTTAGCGCGTATTTATCTTCATTTTCATCATTTTTTGTATCTTCTACGCGCGATGCGACCATACCAAAATTACGTGCCATTTGATGTTTGACATTCTTGTGCTGATCGCAAATCAACCCATGACATTTGTCATATGAATACTCATATTTCAAATTCTTCATAATCCTTTTCATTTGCTTTATTTGTTATGCTGTTTTCATTTAACCACCGGATAGCTTCTATCGTTTTCGCCAATCCTTCTATTGTCATTTCTTCAAACAGGGTGCGAATTGGTATTTTGGTTTGAAATTTGGATTGAATTCTCGATACAACCTGCATTACCAGCAACGAATGTCCGCCCAGTTCGAAAAAATTGTCGTGCACGCCGATTTTTTCTACACCGAGCACATCGCCCCAGATACCGGCAAGAATTTCTTCAGTGGGGTTGCGTGGTGCAACGTATTCCTGCATTTGTCTTGCACTAATATCCGGTGTCGGCAGCGCTTTCCGATCTATCTTGCCATTGGAGGTCTGCGGTAAACTCTCCAATAACACAAAAGCAGTTGGAATCATGTAATCCGGCAGACCTGTCCGGAGATGTTTGCGAATTGTTTCGATATCCAGTGCCGACTCGTTACCGACGAGGTAAGCTACCAGTCGCTTATCATCCGCGGTATCTTCACGAACGATTGCAACGGCCTCTTTGATCTGTTCATGCTGCAGCAGCGCTGTCTCGATCTCACCCAACTCGATACGAAATCCGCGGATTTTTACCTGGTGATCGGTACGGCCCAGATACTCAATGTTGCCATCAGCACGATAGCGTGCCAGATCGCCGGTGCGGTAAAGCCGCTCTCCAGACTGTTTGCAGAATGGGCTGGGTATGAACCGTTCAGCCGTCAATGCGGCACGATTTTGATAACCGCGTGCCAGCCCAACACCGCCGATATACAATTCTCCCGCCACACCCACCGGCACCGGATTGAGGAATGTGTCAAGCAGATAAATCTGGGTGTTGTCAATCGGACGGCCGATAGGAACTATCGCAGCATCAGTGTATCGTTTGCAGGGCCACATTGTGACATCAATTGAGGCTTCTGTTGGCCCATACAGGTTGTGTAAGTGCGCCGGTAACTTTTCGAAGAATTTATTCTGCAAGTTCACCGGCAAAGCTTCTCCGCTGCAAATCACATGTCGCAGCGATCTGCATGCTAATACATCAGGAGCATCGAGAAAAACCGACAGCATCGACGGCACAAAATGCATAACCGTAATTACTTCATCCTGAACGATCTGCGCAATGCCTAACCCATCTTTATGCGCTCCGGGCGGAGCAACCACCAGCCTTGCACCTGTAAGCAATGGCCAGAAAAACTCCCACACAGAAACATCAAAACTAAACGGCGTTTTTTGCAAAATACTGTCGGATGCATCCAATTGATATTGCCGTTGCATCCATTCTAGGCGATTAACCACACCCTGATGGGCAAGCATCGATCCTTTCGGTTTGCCAGTAGAACCAGAGGTATAAATGACATAAGCGAGATTTTGCACCTGTGCAGTATGAGAGGGATTGTCCTCGCTAAACTGCGCAATCGCTTGCCACTGCGCATCCATATTAATAACAGTAGAAATATTCTCAGGTAATACTTCTCGTGTCGCTGTATGAACCAGGCTCAGCACAGGCTGCGCATCTTCTAGCATGAAAGCAATGCGTTCCTCCGGATAATCCGGATCAATCGGCAAATAAGCACCACCAGCCTTGAGTATGCCAAGCAAACCGATCACCATCTCTAATGAGCGCTCGACACAAATACCCACCAACACTTCCGGCCCTACACCCTGCGCATGAAGATAATGCGCCAATTGGTTTGCTTTGGCATTCAACTGTGCATAAGTCAACTGCTGGTCCTCAAATACAACAGCTACTGTATCTGGATCCTTCTCAACCTGTGCTTCAAACAATTCATGAATACAACGGTCTTGTGAATAATCTGCCTCCGTTGCGTTCCAGTCCACTAGCAGTTGATTACGCTCAGTCGCGGTCAGAATAGACAAATCAGTCAATCGGGCATCCGGGGTACAGACGACAGATTCGATCAGTCGTTGAAAATGATTCGCCATGCGAACTAGCGTGTATTCTGGAAACAAATCATTCCAATATTCAAAACGTAACACCAAACCTTGCGCAGGAACATGCGCCGCTGTTATTGTCATTGGATAATGGGTCTGTTCGCTGAAAACAATTTCTCGTATACCTATTTTTTCAGCATTGCGTTCAACGGCCCAATCGACCGGAAAATTTTCAAAAACCAGCAGACTTTCAAATAACGGTTGACCGTTCGGGATATCGCTCCATTTCTGAATATCTGTCAGTGGCGTATATTCGAAGCGTCGTAACACCTGATTCTGCTCAAACAATGCACGAAGCCAATCTACCACTCGCACTTCTGGCCGCACTTTGACCCTGAGCGGTACTGTATTGATAAATAAGCCGATCATACGATCAACATCAACCAACTCAGCCGGTCGTCCGGAAACAGTTATCCCGAACACAACATCCTGCTCATTGCTGTAACGATTCAAAAATAGCGCCCAGACACCTTGCATTAAAGTATTTAATGTAAGCTGATGATGTCTAACGAAATCAACTAATTGTGACGCGCTTTCTGACTCCAAGGTGACCGTGTATGTTGCGCGATCACCGTGATTGTCCGCGTTTTCTGCAGCGTGAGGAGTAACGCCCGGACCGAATGAAGTGCAGGTAGAAAAGTCTTGCAATGCTGCGCGCCAATATTTTTCGGCGCTAGGCTGATCCTGCATTTGAAGCCAGGCGATATAATCGCGATATGGCCTACCGGTTGCAGAAGATATTTTCTGCTTACGTGACAAAGCTTCATAAACATCAAATACCTCCTGAAATATCAGTGGTGTACACCAACCGTCAAGCAGCGCATGATGATGTGACCATAGGAAATAATAGCGATGTGCGGCGCACCGGATTAGTGCAAACCGCATTAACGGCGCCTGATCAAAGACAAACGGTTTCCTGCGATCACCCAACAGGTATTCCTGCCAGCGCTGTGCTTGTTCTTCTTCAGATAAATTGCGCCAGTCAACATGATCAACCGGCATTTCAACATTTTTATATACCAGCTGTAGCGGCTGTTCTACCTCATCCAACAAAAACGCGGTACGCAATATCGGATGTCTGGCAACAAGATAGCGCCAAGCTTGTAAAAACATATCGGTATTTAATTCACCCGTAAGCATACAGCTGAATTGATTACAATACATACCCGCTTCAGGTGCATACAAACTGTGAAATATCAGTCCTTGCTGTAACGGCGAGACCGGATAGATATCTTCGAGACCTGGTTTGTTCCGTGAAATCAGATCCAGGCCGGATTGATCAAGCCGGGCAAGCGGAAAATCGGAAGGTGTAAATTCTTCTTGTTCCAGCATTGCACAATGTAGAACGAGTTCCTGCAAGACCGACATATAGGCTTGCGCCAAAAAATTGATTGTTTTCTTGTGATAGCGTGCCTTACCATAGCTCCAACTTATCTGTAACTGATTGTCAACAACACATGCGCTGACTTCCAGCTCATAGCTACGCAAACCCGCTTTGTCGCGTTCGGTTCCGGCTGATTCTTCCGCCAAAACAAACGGTGAATCTTTTGACAGCGTTTGATCAAACTGCCCCAAATAATTGAAATTGACCTGCGGCGGTGAACAGGTTGCAATTTGTTCGACCAATTCAATCTTGCCGCTGTAGCGCAGCAGACCATAGCCCAAACCCTTGTCGGGAATGGCGCGCAGCTGTTCTTTGACTGATTTTATGATACCTCCCGGTGTCGCTGGATTTGGCAATATCAATACAGTGGGAAAACTGCTGGTAAACCAACCTACGGTACGCGATAAATCGATGTCTGGGTGCAACAAGGCACTCTCACGTCCATGCCCTTCCAGGTTAATTCGTACCGAATCGCCTTGCGACCAGTCGCAAAGCACTTGCAGTAACGCGGACAGAAGCAAATCGTTGATTTGTGTATGGTATGTAGAATTTGTTTCCCGCAGCAGAATATCTGTCTGATTCCGGCTTAACTTCTCAGTAATCTGTCCCGTCAGTGCTTCGGTATTGGTACCGGCGGGTTTATCAACAGGCAACATGGCAACTGGCTGGTTGATTTGATACCGCCAATAGTCAATTTGATCGTCCAGCATTCCGCTGGACACGTCGTCCAACAAGGATTTTGCCCAATACTGGAATGCTGTTGATTTAGGCGGCAAGTCGAATGATTGCTTGTCAAGTGCCTGCTGGTAACACGTCTGTAAATCTTCCAGCAAAATCCGCCAGGAAACACCGTCCACAACCAGATGATGTATGACTATCAGCAGGTAACACGGTCGATCCCTGCCTGGATCCAACCAGACAACACGCCACACAGGACCTTTTTCCAAATGCAAGGATTGTTGCCATTGGGTCGCTGCCATCTCGATAGTCTGTCGATATTCATCATCGTTTCTTTGAGTGAGTTCGACTTGCTGAAATACATCCGTACTTGTCTCAGCGAAGCAGACTTGTTGCCATTCCCCCTTCTTTTTTAGAAAACGGGATCGTAAAACATCGTGATGCTGTTCTAGTTTTTCGACGACAGCCTTGATGAGATTGATATCAATAGTTTCCCGCACTTTCAATAATACCGACTGGTTCCAATGATGAAAATTGGGTAAATTCTGCTCAAAAAACCAGCGTTGAATTGGGACAAACGGCACGCTCCCGATAACCGCCCCCTGCTCAACAGTCTCTTGTTCAACGTATTGCGTTCCAGCAATATTCTCAGCCAGTGCACCGACTGTTTGATGTTGAAAAAATGTTTTGGATGTGATAGCAATCCCAAATTGCCGCGCTCGACTGATAATCTGAATACTCAGAATCGAATCCCCACCCAGTTCAAAGAAATTATCATGCACACCGACTTTCTCTACTCCGAGCACTTCCACCCAGATTTCCGCAAGCTTTGCTTCAATCGGGTTACGCGGCGCGACATATTCATGTGTCAATTGATCGCTTAGGTCCGGTGCCGGTAGCGCTTTACGGTCGATTTTGCCGTTTTCGGTCAGGGGCAGGCTGTCCAGATAGACAAATGCAGACGGAATCATGTAATCCGGCAAACGGGTTTTGAGTTGTGTACGTACCGTTTCAATATCTGGTGCTTGATCGTTGCCTACCAGATACGCCACCAACTGTAGGTTTTTAAGATTGTCTTCACGTACCATAGCAACAGCTTCTCTGACTTGTTCGAGCTGCAACAACGCCGCCTCGACCTCACCCAATTCAATGCGAAAGCCCCGGATTTTGATTTGATGGTCGGTGCGGCCAATGTATTCGATGTTGCCGTCCGCACGATAGCGCGCCATATCTCCGGTACGGTACAGCCGTGCACCTGTTTGTTGACCGTATGGATCGGGCACAAACCGGTCTGCTGTCAGTTCCGGGTTGTTCAGATATCCCCGGGTTATTCCCATACCGCCGATATAAAGCTCGCCCGTCACACCAACCGGTACCGGATTCAGATCGTCGTCGAGTAGGTAGATTTGCGTGTTGGCGATCGGTCGGCCGATCGGTATCGTTCGTTGTGTTGCTCTCGGTTGAATCGAATGCACGCTACACCACACCGTCGCTTCGGTCGGGCCGTATTCGTTAAACAGTGCAACCTGCGGCAATACTTGGCCGTGCATTTCCACCAGATCCGGGTGACACGCTTCTCCAGCGACAATCGCCGCTTTCAGCCTATTGGCTTGATGGGGTGCAATCTGTCCCAGCAATGCTTTGTACAGCGACGGCACGGTCAACAAGTGCGTGACGGCGTGATCGGTAATAAGTTGCAAGAGGTACTTAACGTCGAGGATGGCGTCATCTTGCGGCAGCACCAATCGTCCACCCTGGCTCAGAGTGCCGAACAGACCGGCGATCGAGCTGTCGAAGGTCATTGCAGACAACCATAAAAAACTCTCGATCGGTTGCTGATAATAATCCAGGCGCGCCAGTGTCGCATTGACCACATTGCGATGCGATACCGACACCCCTTTGGGTTTGCCCGTGGAACCGGAGGTATACAGCACATATGCCAGATTATCCGGTGAGATCGTGCCGATAACATTATCCGTTCTTTCCGTAGCGACTTCATCCCATTCGCTGTCGAGGAAAAAAAGCTCGACATTCTTCGGTGGAAATAGTCCTTGCAATCTTTTTTGTGTAAGCACCAGCGCAGGTTCTGTGTTCTCCAGTATGCTCATCAGACGCTCTTGCGGCACTTTGGGATCGATCGGCACATACGCGCCGCCCGCTTTCAATATACCCAGGATTCCGATCACCATCTCCAGCGAGCGCTCGACACAAATCCCGACCGACACCTCCGGCCCCACACCGCGCACGCGTAAAGTACGCGCCAGCTGATTCGCCTTCGCGTTTAACTGGCCGTACGTTAACTGTTGATCTTCAAATACAACCGCAATTGCGTGCGGATTTTGCTCAGTCTGTGTTTCAAAAATTTCATGAATGCACCAGCCCTGGGGATAATTGGCTTCGGTTGCGTTCCAGTTATGTAATAATTGCTTTTGCTCATGCGCTTCAAACATCGATAAGCGCGCTAGCGGAATGTCTGGATTCTCGACAACGTTTTTCAGCAAATTTTGGAAGTGTCTGGCGATGCGTTCAACCGTCGTTCGCTCAAATAAATCCGTACTGTAGGCAAAGTTCCCAACTAGCTCATCGGATACTTCGGATAAAAATAACGTCAAATCAAATTGCGAAGTTTCTGTTGATGATACCAAGGGCGTTAATTTTAAACCCGGCAAATCAATAACTGCCGGCATGATATTGTTAAATGCAATACTGACTTGAAATAATGGATTGCGCGCAGCACTTCTTTCTACCTGCAAGGCATCGACCAAATGATCGAACGGTATGGTTTGATGCGCATAAGCACTCATCAGCATTTTATCTACGCGTGCAAGAAATGAATTGAAAGTTTCTTCACCTGAAATATTCACACGCAAAACCAATGTATTGATAAACAAGCCGATCAGATTCTCGGTTCCAGATTGATTACGATTGACGATAGAAGTTCCGGTTACGAGATCTTTCTGTCCCGTGTAGCGATGCAATAATAGATAATAGACCGCCAGTACCGCAGTAAAAAATGTTACGCCAGAGGCTTGGCTCATTTTTTTTAATAATTTTCCATGGTGATGTGAGCATTTGATAGGAACAGAATCGCCCCTGAGGCTTAATTTTGCCGGCCGGATCTTATCGGTTGGGAAATTTAATATGGGTATACAATCCAGTTGCTTCTTCCAAAAATTCAGTTGCTGCTTAAGTGAATCTACCTGCTGACTACTACGTTGCCATTCGGCATAATCGGCGTATTGTATAGATAACTCGGGCAAATCAATCTGCTGTCCCGTTTTAAATGTTTCATATAATTGGGCGATTTCTTTCATGAGTACATTAAAAGACCATGCATCGCTGACAATATGATGTAACACTACAACGAGCACATGTTTTTGAGCATCCAGCTGCAGCAGACTTATTCGGATCGGTGGCTTTTTTTCGAGATCGAACGGCAAACTAGCCTGCTCATTGATGATTTGATAAACTCTTCCGTTTTGTACCTCGACTTGTAAATCGCGAAGATCCAATTGATGTATTGAAAGTAAATAGGAGTCTGAGATTAGTTGCGTCGGCTCACCTTTATCCATAATGAAAGTGCTGCGCAATATCGCATGTCGGTGTATGACCGCATTGAATGCCTGTTCCAAGGCGGCATAATCTAAAGCCCCTTCAATTTCTAAGGTAATTGGCATATTATAAGCGCCGCTTTCGGGCGCCATGCGATACAAAAACCAAAGCCCTTTCTGCGCATTGGAAAGCTTAGCTTTTTCGGCATTTACACGCAGGGGAATAGCGTTTTTCTTTTGCTGCGCTGACGCTTTTCCACGCAATCGTTCCGTCAGTAAAGCGCGCTTTGCATCAGATAATGCAGGAGCATCCGACATCAAAGTACTGTTAACACTTTCATTCATCTCTACCCCCTGTTTGTTGGTGCGTTTTGCGCAATACGTTCAGCCTCGGCTTCACTCAATGCTTCTACTTCAGCCGTTATTATTTCTTCAATCCGCTGCGCCAAACCGCCAACTGTCGGCGTTTTGAATAGCGTTTCCAAAGGCACATCAATGTCGAATGTCATGCGTATTTTTGTAACAACCTGCATTACCAGCAACGAATGTCCGCCCAGTTCGAAAAAATTGTCGTGTACGCCGATTTTTTCTACACCGAGCACCTCGCCCCAGATACCGGCAAGAATTTGTTCAGTTGGATTACATGGCGCGACATATTCATGTGTTAATTGTTCGCCAATATCAGGAGCAGGTAATGCTTTACGATCTAACTTGCCGTTGGGTGTCAGTGGAAAATGATCAAGAAATACAAATGCCGACGGAACCATGTAATCCGGCAGGCTTGCTTTAAGGTAAGTGCGGATCGTTTCTATATCAGGTACTGATTCGTTACCTGTAATGTAGGCTACCAGCCGTTTATCTTCCAGGCTGTCTTCACGCACGATGACAACCGCTTCTTTGATTCCCTCATGCTGCAATAACGCTGTCTCGATCTCACCCAACTCGATGCGAAATCCGCGAATCTTGACCTGATGATCGGTACGGCTGATGTATTCGATTTCGCCGTCCGCACGGTATCGCGCCAGATCGCCGGTGCGATACAGCCGCGCACCCGGTCGTTCGCTGAATGGGTCGGGAATAAACCGCTCTGCCGTCAGCGCGCTGCGGTTTTGATAACAGCGCGCTAGTCCCACGCCACCGATATACAATTCACCAGGCACACTCACCGGAACCGGATTTAAAAATACATCCAGCAGATATATCCGCGTATTGGCTATCGGGCGGCCAATCGGAACTGCGGTATCTTCACTTTCGCGTTCACAAGCCCATACCGTGACGTCAATTGAGGCTTCCGTCGGCCCATACAGGTTGTGCAACTGTGCCGGTAACTTCTCGTAGAACTTGTTTTGCAAACTTGCCGACAACGCTTCGCCGCTACAAATGACATGCCGCAATGACTTGCATGCCAACACATCCGGCACATCAAGAAAGGCCGACATCATCGACGGCACAAAGTGCATAACGGTAATCGCTTCATCCTGTACAATCCGCGCTATATGCTGTCCATCCCGGTGCGCTCCGGGCGGTGCAATCACCAATCTGGCACCTGTCAGCAACGGCCAGAAAAATTCCCACACGGAAACATCGAAACTGAACGGTGTCTTTTGTAAGACGCGGTCTTGCGCGTCTAACCGGTATTGCCGCTGCATCCACTCCAGTCGATTGACTATGCCGTCATGCATCAATGCCGCACCTTTCGGTTTACCGGTAGAACCTGAGGTATAGATCACATAAGCGAGATTTTGCGTTCGTGCTGTATGTGATGGGTTGTTCTCACTGTATTGCGCAATCTTTTCCCACTGCGCATCCAGGTCGACAACCTGTTTTGTGTCGGAAAAGATATCGCGTGTTGCGGCATGAACCAGATTTAACGCAGGCCGCGCATCATCCAGCATAAACGCAATACGCTCTTGCGGATAACGCGGATCGATCGGCATATACGCACCGCCCGCCTTCAGAATACCCAGTAAACCGATCGCCATCTCTAATGAGCGCTCGACACAAATACCCACCAACACTTCCGGCCCTACACCCCTCGCCCGCAGGTAATGCGCCAGTTGGTTTGCTTTTGCATTGAGCTGGTCGTAGGTCAGTTGCCGACCTGCAAAATCTACTGCGATTGCCTGAGAATCCTGCTCAGCCCGTAGCTCAAACAACTGATGAATGCAACAATTGCTTGTATAGACCGCATCGGTCGCGTTCCAGACATGTAATTGACGCTGCTCAACGGCACTCAAAAAAGAATGTTCGCCAACAGACGCTGAAGAATCGTCTACCATATGGTTAAATACCGCTATAAAACAGTCACGAATGCGTTCTAACTGGGCTGTGTCGATTCTGTTCCCGGATAATTCAAGTTCGATCTCCGAAGACAGAATTTGCAGGTCGAAACCCACCTCCAGCGAAAAATTAGGGGGTATAGCGTTTTCCCATTCAACTATTTTCAATTTATTCGATTGTAAAATATCTTCGCCGACACGGTAGTGTGTATAATTGAAAACGACATTAAAAAGCGGTTCGTTTTCTCGCATACGCTGTAACGCGGCAAGCGGGTAATAACGAACCTGTAACAACTTACATTCAAGATCGAATGTTTGCTTGATAAATTCCTGCCAGTTCGAGTTTGTAATTTTCTGACTGAACGGCAGCGTATTCAAAAACACACCCAGTGCATGCTCGCTATCCCGCGTTTCCGGACGGACATTGAACACCAGACCGGAAGTCACATTTGATTTACCGAGCAATACGCTGAGCACACGAATATGCGCGGCAAGCAATACGCTTTTCAACGGGACGCCAAGCGTCCTGGCGAGCTCAAGCAGCTTATCCGATAGATGTGTCGGTAATTTGTCTTTCGATTGATTCCAGTGATTGCCTGTCGTCGTCTTTTGTGCCGACACTGCACTCAACTGAGGCAGCAGGCTGATTTCCAGGGTCGATAGCTGTTGAATCCAGTAATCCCGGTATTGCTCCGCAGCCAATGCATTTTTTTCGATGGCGACTAATTTTTGCATGCCGTCATCAATTGCGCGGACTTCATCAGAAGCACTTGACTCTAAAAGATTAAAATAACGTTGGAACACTTCATTCAGCATGGAAGTGAGACTCCAGCCATCTAGGACGGCATGATGTTCCGTAACCGAAAACTGAAACTGTGCATCGGTTAGCCGGTGAACGTGAAAGCGAATCAGCGGCAATTGGTCAATATTGAAATAATTGCACTTTTCGCTTTCACGCCATGCAGACACCCTATCCGACTGTACTGCAGAATCGCAATGCCGCAAATCACTGCATTGCAATAAGACGACGGGCTTTTTATACACGAGCTGCAACGGTTCGCTAAAGTTCTCAAAATCGAACACTGTGCGCAGAATTGGATGAAGATTGAACACATCGGTCAGCGCGGATTCCAGATAGTGCTGATTGAACGGACACTGTAATGTCACGCTGTCGAAAATATGGTAAGCACGCTTGTCAGACTGGCTGTGGAAAATCATACCTGCTTGCAACGAAGCCAATGGATATGCGTTTTCAATGTGCTCGGAGAATTTTTTTTTATCTTTAAAAGCGACCAAATCGAAAGGCATCAGCGTTCGCGTAATATGATCGAGTTGCACATGTTTAGCGACGAATTGCGCTAATTCACGGATAGTCGGGTTGCGGTAAAGTTGCTCCACTGAAAAAATTAATCCTTTCTCCCTGGCTAAACTAACCACCTCAATACTGCGAATAGAATCGCCCCCTAATTCGAAGAAATTATCATCAATTCCGACACGCTCAACCTGTAGGGCTTTATTCCATACCCAAGCTAGAATTTCTTCGGTCGGATTTCTGGGGGCGACATATTCGCGCGTCAACTGAATGCTAATAACTGGATCAGGCAATGATTTGCGGTCAAGCTTGCCATTCGTCGTTAACGGTAGTCTGTCTAGGAACACGAAAGCAGCCGGGATCATGTAATCCGGCAAACGTATCTTGAGGTGTGCCCGAATCGCTTCAATATCCAGCGCTGATTCTGTACCTACAATATAGGCTACCAACCGTTTGTCATTGGTATCATCTTCACGAACGATTGCAACGGCCTCTTTGATCTGTTCATGCTGCAACAGCGCTGTCTCGATCTCACCCAACTCGATACGAAATCCGCGGATTTTTACCTGGTGATCGGTACGGCCCAGATACTCAATGTTGCCATCAGCACGATAGCGTGCCAGATCGCCAGTGCGGTAAAGCCGCTCTCCCGACTGTTTGCAAAATGGGCTGGGTATGAACCGTTCAGCCGTCAATGCGGCACGATTTTGATAACCGCGTGCCAGTCCAACACCGCCGATATACAATTCTCCCGCCACACCCACCGGCACCGGATTGAGGAATGTGTCAAGCAGATAAATCTGGGTGTTGTCAATCGGACGGCCGATAGGAACTGTCGCAGCATCAGTGTATCGTTTGCAGGGCCACATTGTGACATCAATTGAGGCTTCTGTTGGTCCATACAGGTTGTGTAAGTGCGCCGGTAACTTTTCGAAGAATTTATTCTGCAAGTTCACTGGCAAAGCTTCTCCGCTGCAAATCACATGCCGCAACGACCGGCATGCCAATGCATCAGGTATGTCAAGAAAGGCAGACAGCATCGACGGTACAAAATGGAGAAGTGTGATCTCATGATCCTGAATCATCTGCGCAATGTGCATGCCGTCTTTATGGGCTTCAGGCGGCGCAACGACCAGCCTCGCACCTGCAAGCAGGGGCCAGAAGAATTCCCATACGGAAACATCAAAACTGAATGGCGTTTTTTGCAGAATGCGGTCGTGTGGCGTTAACTGATACTGCCGCTGCATCCACTCCAGGCGATTGACCACGCCCTGGTGGACAAGCGCGGAACCTTTCGGTTTGCCGGTAGATCCGGAGGTGTAGATGACATAAGCTAGATTCTGCACCCGGCAGAGATTTGGTGGATTTTCCTCGTCGTGCTGCACTATTGCTTCCAATGCCAAATTGATGTCTATGCTGGGAGTATCTTCGGGCAATACACCACGTGTAGCGCTATGGATCAAAACTATCGCTGGCTTTGCATCTTCCAGCATGAATGAAATCCGCTCCCGGGGATAACCCGGATCGATGGGCACATAAGCTCCACCGGCCTTGAGTATGCCTAACAGGCCAATCACCATCTCCAACGATCGTTCAGCACAAATACCCACCAGCACTTCCGGGCAAACGCCCTGGGAACGCAGATAGTGTGCCAATTGATTGGCTTGGGCATTCAATTGCGCGTAAGTCAGTTGCTGATTTTCAAATACCACTGCTAAGACATCCGGATTTTTCTCAACCTGCGCTTCAAATAACTGATGGATACATTTGTCCTGAGAGTAATCTGCTTCGGTCGTATTCCATTTGCGCAGCAATTGATCGCGTTCAGATTCTGTGAGTACAGACAAATCCGTCAGCTTCTTATCCGGCGACGATACGATTTCCTCCAGCAATTGCTGAAAATGCCCGCCCATTCGTACTATCGTCAATTCGTCAAAAAGATCAGTATTGTAGTTAAACAACGCGTCCAGACTGTCCTTCCGTTCGGTAATTTCCAGATGCAAATCAAACTTAGCAGAACTCGTATCCATATCTATTGGGACTACCTGCAAACCATCAATTGAAAAACAGGCATCGGGCGTATTCTGTAATACAAACATCACTTGAAATAACGGGTTGTGACTCATATCCCGAAATGGAGCCAGTTCCTCTACCAATTTCTCAAATGGCAGATCCTGATGGACTTGTGCATCCAGACATAACGCTTTTACCTTCTTAAGGAATTGGGTAAACGTCGGATTACCAGAAAGATTTGTACGAAGTATCAATGTATTAACAAAAAATCCGATCAATCCCTCAATCTCTATCCGGTTGCGATTGGCAACGGGCGTGCCTATGCAGATATCGTGCTGACCGCTGTAGCGCCATAACAGAACATTCAAACTAGCGAGCAATGTCATAAACAAAGTTGTCCCTTGCTGCAGATTCAGCACTTTTAATTGCGCTGTGACTCGCTTCGGTATCGTGAAACGATAGTTGGCACCCCGGTAACTTTGTACAGTCGGCCTTGGCTTGTCCGTAGGCAGTTCCAGCAATACCGGTGCGTCGGCAAGCTGACGTTTCCAATAATCCAGCTCTTGCTTTAACCACTCATCCTGCAGCCATTCCCGCTGCCAAGCCGCATAATCGACATACTGAATGGTCAATTCCGGCAACGGTGAAGATCGTTTTGATCTATATGCCTCATACAGTGTAACAAACTCGCGTACCAGAATTCCGATTGACCAGCCATCTGAAACAATGTGATGCATCGAAAATAACAGAATGTGCTTCGCTTGACCGGAAGTGTCAGAAATTCCCAATGACAGCAGCATTACTCGAACCAGAGGTCCTTTGGCTAAATCAAATGGTCGCTGCGCTTCTTCCATCAGATAGCGGGCAATTTCAATGACTTGTTTCTCTTCCGTCATATGACTAAGATCGACACTCGTCATGTCCAATTCCAGAATGGGCAGAATAACCTGCACTGGCTGCCCTTTATGCGTGGCAAATACCGTTCGTAGTACTTCGTGACGGCGAACAATCTCATTCAGGCTTTGCTTCAATACCTCAATATCCAGTTTGCCCGTCAATCTTAAAGCGGCCGGAATATTATAGGCGACATTACCAGAATCAAGTTGCGCTAGAGCCCATAATCGATACTGTCCAGAGGAAAGTAAAAGCGCGTCATTTCGAGATGCGCTACCGATTGAAGAGAAAAGCCCATTGTTTTGTTGTGCTTTCATGAGGTATTCAGTTAACTCTGTTTTATGTTCCTGAAGCGCAGTCTTCAGATCAGGATTCAAAACAGAAGACAACCCTCTGCATCGCAACTTTCCATTCTGCAAATACAGATGCACATTTTTTTGTTTTAATTCCAATATCAATTCGTTCAACATTGTGAATGCTCCTTCTGTTTTCAACGCATACAGCTGTTTTACAAACCGCTTTATAAAAAATCCTGAGAGCTTTCCATACGCTTACGGAATATCAGAATTAACCAATACTTTTTGGTGGGTTATAGTTTTTGGGTCAATCGGTTTTTTTGTACTTTTCTCTTTTTTAACCAAATGATGATGCCGGTAATCGAAAGGGTCACGACAATCAATCCGGTGATACAAATGGCGATCTGCATCGGCAAACCGAAAACACGAGCGGTATGCAACCAAGTGATCCAACGGTGAACGATATCGCCGGTTGAATCGGTATCAGGCAAAGTAAGCGATATGAGCGCACCGGTATTGGCATCTAATACAGCAACGGTTGCGCCGTGCTTTCCGAAATCCTGGTCAGTTTTTACACGATAGTGGTAAGCACCGTGTTGCCGATCAAGAAAAAGCGATTGTTCGCGTTCTATTGTGAAGCCGTATTGTGCTGCATCTTGATGAATATAGTGTTGTCCGTAGCGATGTGCGGCACGCCAGTCTAATCCGGGTGTTTCAATAGGCTTGTCCAATTTCGGCAATGCATTCGGATCACGCATACCGAGTGCCGAACTCATAATCGGCTGATAGGCTTCTGGAAGATTGAAAGCCGTTGCTGACCAGGCCAATATCAGTAGTATTGGCCATACCCACAGACCATTGGCGCGATGCAGATCATAATTGAAACGACTGGGTTTGATTTTCCAGGCGGGTTTCCAGCGTTGCCAAAAATAATAAAACTGGAATGGCTGATTTTTGGTCGATGGAATGGTCAGATAAAGCCCAACAAAGCTGTCAATAAACCACAACAACGCTACCACGCCCAATATAGTAATCCCGTACATAGCGATATGTTTAGGAAATGCCAAGGTGTAATGCAACCGATACAGAAACGACATGATATTTTCTTTGGCAAGCGATATTTCTCCCCAAGTACGCGCACCGGTCTGTTCACCGTTATAAGGATTAAAATAAAGCTCGTTGTAGGGAATTTCAAAGCTTTTCCCGGTCGTTGGATCAATTCTGGGCAAAAGAAATAACCGGTAGGCCTGTCCCGGTTCAAAGGTCAGATCAAACCAGTCAATTTGCGCACGCGGCTCCTGACTTTCTGTTCGTTCGTGCAACGCAAACGGGTCAAATAGTGAAGCCTGGTCTAATGTCTGCGGAATTGGCACCGTCAGCATCGACGGATTCAGCCAGCGATCCAGCTCATGGTAAAACGCCAGCGCGCTGCCCGTTAATCCGACAATCACCAAGAACGGCGCTAGCAACAGGCCGACATAGCGATGTAAGTAAATAAGAAAAGGACGCACGATGTTACTCTTCCAAAATAATAGGCTGTCAGAACAGGAAACGCTGCACCGTCATGTCACTACATTGCATAATGGATTGAGCCAACAAAAGTACGCGGCATGCCGACATTAATTGAGAAGCGATCGCCCAGCGTTCCGCCATACAATGTTTCATCCGCTAAATTATAGGCATTGAGCTGTACACTGAAGCGAGATTTTGCAACCGGTAATTGATAACGCACCATGGCATCGATGCGTGCCTGAGACGGCAAGAAATAAGTATTCGCTGCATCTCCGGGACGTTTGCCTTGTACAAAAATGCCTGCACCGAAGCTCAGCCCACGCAGAGATTCATAAGGTATGTCATAGCGTGCCCAAATACTGCCCGCATGCTTGGGTACGTTAAATAACGCTTTTCCTTTGTCGTCACCTTTTAATATCTCTGCATCGGTATAGGCATAAGTCAGA
>Ga0209063_1000775_pt1 | contig 18776 bp, 16 predicted proteins | sample KloWWTmeKNB19Kit_FD_187177 | JGI IMG/M metagenome (GOLD analysis project Ga0209063, IMG submission 187177) | Active sludge microbial communities from Klosterneuburg, Austria, studying microevolution and ecology of nitrifiers - Klosterneuburg... | ecosystem: Engineered > WWTP > Aerobic digester >... | reverse complement strand
TATCGGCGGCGCTGATGGTGAGCCTCCTCACCATCGGCTGCTGGCAGATCGGGGAAGGATCCTGGATCTATGCGAAGGCCGGGCTCGCGCAGTTCCTCCTGCAGCGGGCCTGGTCTCGCGCCCTAGCGGGAGAACCGATGCCCAAACCATGGCCCTGGGCCGATACCTGGCCGATCGCGCGGCTTCGCCTGCAAGCCCGCGCGGTAGATCTGATTATCCTAGCCGGCGCCCACGGCCGGACTCTGGCATTCGGCCCCGGCCATGTCAGCTCCAGTGCGTTGCCCGGTGAGACAGGCACCATGATTATGACCGGCCACCGGGACACACACTTTCGTTTTCTGAAAGAGACTCATCCGAACGATCAACTTGACCTGACAGGACATGACGGAATCACCCGGCACTATCGCATCACAGACCAACGAATCATGGATTCACGCCGAGATGTCATTCAGACCGGATCAGATAGACAGGACTTGGTCCTGGTGACCTGCTTCCCCTTCGAGGCCCTCCAGGCAGGTGGGCCCTTGCGCTATGTGGTGCGCGCCGAGCGAGTCTATTGACCCGTGCAACCGCTCTACTCTGACTGAACGCGGATCGTCGGTCATAACCGCGCAATAATCACAAGGTCCCTTGGAAGAATAGGTCACCAGCGCACAGGACTCATGTCTCCACACAGCCCTTCAACGAACTGACCCTCAAGAACAGGCCATATAAACAGTCGGCACTGCTCTCTGCCATTCTGCCTATTTCAGTGACCACCGCCTGCTGAACACGCATTCGCATATGTCGGTCTGCGAGCGAAATAGCAACGAGCGCTCCGTGCGGCATCGCTCGCTTTGCATACATGAAGAACCCCTGCTGCAGGCGATGCCCCATGGCAGGGCAACACCCTGAGCGCGCTGGACATCAATACAGATGGGATGAACCATCAGTTCTGGACACAGACTGGCTATGACCGCCAATCACATGTGTGGCATTCATTTTGCTCATTTCGTCGCTGTGCCACGAAATCAATCGTGCGACTCAGTCGCGGGTAATGCATTGCCGGAGAGGCCAGGAATGAAAAGAACTGCACTGCTGCTCATGGTTACGCTTCTTCTGCTGCCCGGATTGAGCGAGGCACGCTGTCGAACGGTCGGTGAAAGTGCCAGCCTCGGCACGGAATACGGCACGTTTCCGCTCTATCCCGCAAAACGCCTCATAGAGGCCGGCGAGCAGCGTGACAATGCCCCGCTGCAATGGATGGGGTACGGGATCGGGCTGCCACTCTTTGTGGTGGCGATGCCGTTCGCCATGGTGGGAGCGGGAGTGGGTGCCGCACTACATCCCTGGACCAAATGCAAGCAGCATGAAGATGATTGGCTTGACCTGAAGTAATCCGATCAGTATGGAGAATCTACAGCTGCGCGGCCAGAATCACACAAGCGTGGCGCCATGCCATCACGATCCGCTGAAGGATCTTCAGATCGAGCTTTTGTCTCCGAATGGAAAAACGGACTACCTATCGTAGACCTGCTGAAACCACTGCTCGGTTGAGTCCCCTGACAGACCAGCATCATAACCTTCACGCACGATCAAGCCCTTGCCGTAACAACGTGTCTCTGCGCTGAGTCTTACTCAACGACTCCATGACGAGGAAATGGACAGAGTGTCTGGAATGAGCGGTTCAGCGGCGCTGACCCCATGAAGCTTCCTTGCGGGAGGACCGGTCGCCCGAGGACGGTTCGCCAAGAAGGGTACCTGGTACAGCATTATCGTGAGGGGGATGAATGACCAACACTTACTCTCTTTCCTCTAAGAGGGTTTGGTCACTCCTCAGTGCACATCCATCCTGCGACCCCATGGCGAGAACGCTGGCGGCAGCACGTAGCGATAGGCTACTGCCCCCCTGTGGGTCATTTAACCGGAACGGTTGCCATGATCGCAGTAGAGGCCTGGGCTGACCCGGCCGGCATCCCATTTCCAGTACAGGCAAAAGTCCTCGCGGTGCGGCTCATGAAAGATGTCCCGATAACAGGCTTGGCCGTGATAATACACGGCCGCGTTGCCCCTCTTGATGGCATCCACCTCAGCAGCCGTAAACGGACTCTCCCGTGCCACTTCCTTCGCCATCGCCTTCCCGACAAACCATTTGTTCGCCTTCGGGTTGTTCGCCTTCGGGCCAGAAGCAGGATGGGCACACTCCTCGTTGACGAACTGACGCCGCAGAGGATATTCCGTCACCACCAGTTTTGAGAATGAGCCGTTGTCATGCGCAGGCGTTCGTCCGATATTCTCAAAGTGTTCCTGAACACGAGGCACAGCCCCTTCCTCGATTGTCATGATGCTCTTGGGCCGCACATCGATATAGGCGCGCAGTGATCGTTTCGCCGCTTCTTGCGCCATATAACTTTCCCAGCCGGGATACCCGGTCACGAACACTGCAATAATCGCCGCAATAATCACGATCCCAAACATCGCGAGTTTCAGCCGAAACTGCTGCTCCGCACCATTGGGTTCACCTGGCGAGGAATCAGGGGAGGGATCGTGACGATTCGCTGTCTGGGCAAATCCGGTTTGATCGTGAGGAGAAGATCCCGACTGACGCGGGGCGTTGGTTGGCTCTGCTTCGTCGTGACTCGCCATACCGTACTACCAATCTTTGGTCCGTACCAGGAAGTCGATCGAAAAACCTGCCCGAGGAAGCGCTCCCCACTATAGGGAAATACAGGTCGTAAGACAACCAGCTTCTAGCCTGTCTCGACGGATGCTGCTGCAGATTCATACGATGCGATGAAAAAAGGGCGGACCACGAAGGATTGAACCTACCGCAAGGGCCATTGAACAGGTGCCATGTCAGGACAAGCCTGGGATGGAACCGGCGAGTGGAATCGAACCATCAACCTGCGGTTCATGAATCAGGATAGGACACTGTTTACGATGGGCGGTGTTTCAAATGGTTTCTCCGTGTAGCTGCCACAACCATGACATGCGCGGTTTCCATGGAATCGATTGATTCGAGTGGATTGATGGATTCACAAAATATTTCGCACACATTTTGCATCATACGCCTGCAGCACGAGCTCAACCATTTGCACTGTAACAGCGGCCACGGAATTTCTTTCTCACGGAAAGGCAGTAGCCTGCGTCGCGTCACTCTCGGATATTCTTGCACGGACAGTCTCTCGGTTCCTCTACGTATGTTCAGGAACAGAAGAACCAGTCTGATACACGGCTGGTTGGGCGCGTCGATGTCGGAGAGGATTGCCGACCCGGGCCTGACAACATTCCATCACGATAATCTATCGGCCGATTGACCCTGCCAGAGACCATTGAGGAGGAGATAGTGCGAGATTTTTCACTCAACGTCATCACTCCCGCCATCCCGCTCGTCAGCGTCATCATCCCTACTCGCAACCGTGCGCAGCTGTTGCGAGAGGCGTTGACCTCGGTCTTTGCACAGGAGGGACGAGGCAACCTGTTTGAACTGGAAGTGATTGTGATCGATGATGCCTCCTCGGATGAAACCGGTGCCATCGTGCGCCAATTTCCACTGGTGCGATATCTGCGATTGGAGACGAATCGAGGCCCGGCGGCGGCACGGAATGCCGGAATTAAATTCAGTAAAGGAGGGTATGTCGCCTTTTTAGATGATGATGACCTCTGGCTTCCCAACCGCCTTATGGCCGAGGTACCTATTTTAGAAACACAGAGCGACATTGGGGTCATCTATGGTCACGGCCTCGTGAAGGACATCCGCGGCAATATTGTCCTTTGGCCTCCATCTGGTCCCTCAGGTCGAGTGTTTGAGGAGTTCTTAACTCGAACCGACGATTTCATCAATATTGACACACTCCTTGTAAGGCGAGAGGTGATTGATCGAGCCGGATATTTTGATGAAACGGTCGAGACAATGGAACACTACGAATTTGCCTTGCGTCTCGCCTATCACTGCCAGTGGCATTTCGTGAATGATCCTGTCGCCCGTGGGAGAGAATCTAAACAAGGAAAACATCACCAAGATATTATCAGTGGCTCGAATGAGCACGCACTCCGAATCATTATTGAGAAGACGTTACGGCTGCTTCCAGACTCACCCGATGCCGACTTGATGAGGCGCCGTGCCAGAATCGCCGTCTGTGCAACCATTGCGGGACAACGGTGGTGGCGTGGAGGGGGGGTCGAATCCGTTCGAACGTTCCTCCTTTCGGAGTTACAAGCTAACCCCTGGTTGGGAGAGGCGCCGGCCATTTGGCAACATATACGAAAAACCGTGCGGGTGCTCGCCGTTTCATCGCACCGCCCCTTGGAGGCCGTGCGCAGATTTTGGGAAGATGTGGTCAAGGCCCTGGGAACAGAATCGCGGGGACCGCGGTATGGCTGGGAAAATTTCTTGGCGGAGGCGGCCGAAGCGATACGTGAAGATGGGAGCTCACCGTTCCAGGCGGGTGCGCTTGCATTGCGCGGCCTGATCCAGAATCCTGCACGATGCACTCGAAGGTTGCTGCTCGTTATTGCCAATATGATTGCACTCGGGTTCACCCGCCCACCGAGGCTCTTGTTGGAAGCCTGCGGAATTATGAAACCGGAGGCACGATGGTCGGCCCTTCTCGCACAACTTGCAGCCTCCCCGAATGTCTTCTTCGTCGAGGTCGGCGCAAATGACGGGTTCGCGTTCGATCCTATCTACGAATCGGTCGTCAAACATGGGTGGCACGGACTTCTAATAGAGCCGCTTCCTGACCTGTTTGCGCAACTTCGCGAGACATATGAAGGCCGAGAGGGCATGCTGTTTGAGAACGTGGCCGTCGCCGACTATACCGGACAAAAAACAATGATTCGGGTGGACCCTGAAGCAGTGGAGTTGGGACGCGTACCGTACTGGGCAAAGGGCATTGGGTCGTTCTTTCACGACCGAAATGCTCTGGGTGGGCAACGAATTTCCGACGCGGAGTTTGCGACGATTCGACCACATATTATCTCTGAACCGGTCCGATGTGACACGCTCGAAAATTTGTTTCAAAAACACAGGATTCACAAGGTTGATCTGCTTCAAATCGATGTAGAAAGTTATGATTATCAGGTCTTGAAACAGTTTGACTTCTCGCGCCTCCGACCCCGTGTGATCCGCATGGAATGGGACAACCTTCCCGAAGATGAAAAACAAATGACCGTCGCTCTGTTGAAGCAATGGGGCTATCGAACGAGTCCGCTCGAATTCGATTTGATTGCATGGCACTCGGACTGAAGCAAGGGCAAGCGTGACTACCACTAGAACCGTCTCGCGCTCCACATCAAACAGTCCGAAGTTCTGGGATGTACGGACGTCGGCGGTGATGCCCCAGCGGCAATCTCGCGAATCCGCATCCGTAGCGCCACATCCTCCAGGCAGCGACCGCGATACCGCAGCGTGTCCCGAACTACTTTGAGGAGTCGACAGAACCGTCGCCGACTGAGCCAACGCGTTCGGCCATCCACCGGGCCGCGATTCGTTTCACCTTAGGTACGACCAATTTTTTGCGGTGATGGCCTTCGGCCTGTGGATGTCCAGCGCTTGCTCCGTCACCATCTGCGCCAATCGCCGCTTTTCGGCTTCCAGCTAGCGCAGCTTCTTCACATCGCTGACTTCAAACCCCGCATACTTGTCCCGCCACGCCTAAAAAGGTGGGCTCCTTGAGGATAGCGATAATCTGTTCCTCCGTCTGCCGTTTTCCAGCCATGGCCCCTCCTGTGGGCCTCATCTCAGCACGGTCGGACTTCCTAGCCAATGATTTACGTTTCGGAGGGTAGGTCAGGCCGTGCTTCGTCCTGTGGTGTGGTGCCTAAAACCGCCGGAAACGGTCTCGACGGTTACACTTTTGGTTACACTGCACGCCTCGCCTTTTGCGGGGCATGCAACCTATTGGGGTCGGGTCCGCACGCGGATTCGAGAGCGGTCTACGATGATGAGAGACGTGGTGAGTTCAGCTTCGGTGACCTCACTGAGCAATCGCCCCAAAGCCTGTTCGGTTTCTTCGATCGTTGTTGGCCACACCCGAAGGCGCACAATGCCATGGTGGTGCTGCGCTGGGAAGGAACGGCCATCAGCGAAATCTTCATCGAAGGTTACAACGACAGCGCTCTGTTGTTGCGCCCAGGCGAAGACCTCTTCGTCAGCCTTCCCCGACAATCCCACATCATCAGTGTGGAAGACGGCCCAGGTCGGCTTCAACAGCTTCAGCCATGACACGACGGCTCGAGGAACATTTTGGTCGAGAAGGATGGTCAAGCGGTCAGGCACGCGGAATGACTTTCTCTTCGTCAATCACCTGGCTGGCATACTCAAGCGCGGCAGTGACATCGTTGTTGGTCAGTTCGGGGTACGCGTCAATGATCCCGGCCATGGTATAGCCACCGGCCACCATGCCGAGAATGTTTTTCACCATAATGCGGGTGCCCCGAACTGTAGGCTTTCCGCTGCAGATGTTTGGATCGACAACGATACGATCATCCATGACCAGTTCCTCACTAACTAACCGGTTAGTCAGCCTAAGGCTAGGAGGTTCCAGATGTCCTGTCAAGATAAGCCGCTCGATTCAAACAGCAGCAACCAAAAGCCGGACGCCCGTGCGCGGGGTGGCGCAAGCCACCTGCGCAGGGGAGCCGCGCCAGCGGCCTCTCCTAAACTTGACAGGAGGACATTTCTCGGCGACCACACATGGCCTCACATCACACTACCTCCCGCAGGGAATGTCTGGTCCATCACGATTCATGATTTCGGAAAACAATGGGTCGAACTGTCTTGGGGACGGTTAGACCCGATTCAAGGCAAGAGAGGAGAAAAAGGCGCATCGCGGAATAGAACGATGAACGAGGCGCGAGCACGAAGTCGTGCCAAAGGCACTATTCGCAAGAAATGCCTGACCATTGGAGCCGACCATCTCGTGACCTTGACCTATCGAGCAAATGTGCAGGATCGGGAGCATGTCTTACACGACCTGGCACGGTTACGGCGTGCGCTCTCGCGGTCAGGCTGTTCCATGCCCTATGTGGCGGTGCTGGAACGCCAACAACGTGGGGCGCTGCATCCTCATCTCGCCGTGAAAGGTTTTCAGGATGTGCGGCTGTTGCGACGGTGCTGGTACAAGATCGTGGGAAATGGGCAGGGGCAAGTGAATGTGAGAGGCCCCCGACCAGGAAGCTCACCCGTGAAGCTCGCTCGCTACCTCTCAAAATACATCAGCAAGGATTTCAACAATATGCCTCGTGAGTTTGAAGAGCACCGATACTTCTGCTCTTTAGGCGTCCAGGTGCCAACGGAAAAGCATGAGTTTGTGCTAGATCGAAGGGCAAAGGATGTTGAAAGGAAAATGTATAGCATCATTCGGCAAGAGGCCTTGCGTCGCGTCGGCGTCTGTTGCCATCTTACAGAATGGATAGGTGGATCGGGCACCTACGGCTGGATGTCTGGGTTTGAAGATAGCTCGATACGATGGGTTACGGGAAAGCCTGAACCGGCGCCGATTACTCCGCGCTCGTGACTCACTGCGCCGGCGCTTGTCGAAGCGCGGGCGCTCTCAGTGGGGAAGAGGGGGTGTCGAAGACTCCCCCAGAACGGTCTGAAAAGCGCATATGTGAGGGTTACAAGTTCCAAGGGAAGAATTCGACGTCGTCTTGCCTCCACGAAGCGGGCAAAGAGGGGCACTGGCTTGAGGCCTTCTCGCTGTTCTCACCGGCTGCAGACGACCCAAAGCAGAAGTCCACGACCGCCGCTACCCGAGGGGGGATTACGCTGATCCGCATAGGACCGTGTGCTAAGTGGGCCAACAGTCACAACTCATTGAAACAACACTGGGCACGGTGTATTCTTCACGAACTGTAGCGGCGTGTTCGGATCGTAAAAAGCCAAGCTGCGCTTCGCATTTTGCGCCCGGTACCCTTGTCGTCAGACAATTCAGGAGTAGTTCAGTGGCATACAGTATCGGGGCAAAACCAATGCAGAAGTGGGATGCACGTTTCTGTGAGTTGGCCAGATATATTTCAAGTTGGTCAAAAGATCCAAACGCAAAAGTTGGGGCGGTGGTCTTTTCCAAGAAAGGTGGAAATATTTCTATTGGCTATAACGGTTTCCCGATGGGCGTAGAAGATTCCGCAGAACGGCTGACTGATAAAGATACCAAACTCGAGTTAGTTGTACATGCCGAAGTAAATGCTCTAATTGCAGCTGGGGCTCGCGCTGAGGGCTCAATACTCTATGTTTGGGGAAAGCCAGTTTGCGCAAGGTGTGCAGGACCGATTATTCAAGCTGGGATTAAAAGAGTTGTTGCATTGGCCCCTGGCCATACTGACTCACCATGGGATAAGAGTGGCAAAACAGCACATCAAATGTTTCTTGAGGCAGGGATCATTATCGACTTCTATACAGTCACTGATTCTGGAGAAAATAATGCCTAACCTCTGGGGCAACCGAACCGTCCGCAAGTTGCTCGTGCAGGTTCCCTCCGCGGTTCTCGCTCCTCCGGCGACCGGGTTACCTTAAACGTTAGGTGTCATGGAACACTTTGCCATTTCCAGCACGGAGTCGGGCCTTCACATAGAAGGCTTTCCAGATGCTGTGAAGGTTATAACGATCAACGGTCCAGAAGCCAAGCGGGTAGCAGACCTATCTCTCCACAAGGAAGACCTCGAATTCGCTGATGCTTGCCTTGATGCAATCAACCAAATGCCAGAGAACCCTGTTGTAGCCCGTGAAGCTCTTTGGCGTTCGGCCATTGTCCACTTCATGAAGTGTTTCGGCTCAAGTGCTAGGTTGCAGCTTTCTGCGCCGAAAATCTACAAAGGGGAGCCGCCAGAAGCTCTAATGGCATTCGAGTACTTCAAAGACCTTCGGAACAGGCATTTTATCCATGACGAAAACTCCTATGCGCAGAGTATCTCAGGCGCGATTCTAAACAATGGAAAGAAGAGCTACAAGATTGAGAAGATTGTTTGCTTTGCCGCCTTTGGTGCAACGCTGGAACAAGGAAATTACGGCAATCTCAAACTTCTTATAGGAAAGGCAAGCGCGTGGGTTGTCACTGAATTTGATTCCCTTTGCGAACACCTCACCGGAACCTTAGAGCAAGAAAGCTACGAAGATCTTCTTGCAAGAAATGCAATCACTTATCGTGTGCCAACTGTTGATGAAATCTCTCGCGCCCGAAAAGCACCCTAACATGCCGGTCGAGAGGGGTGGCCTGCAAGCTGCGCTTGCAGGTTCCCTCCGCGCTTCGCGCTCTGGCCACCCTGACCCTCCACGGCGGTACGGCTTCGTCGTCGAACTTCCGCTCTTGGCCGATGGCAGTCCTCGAACCTGAGCCGAAATGCACGATCGACCGCTACCAGAAGTGGGGCTTACACCGATCGGCATAAGAACCCGTGATGCATGATCCCACCGTCGCAACCCGTTGAAACAACACCGGGCATGGCGTATTCTTCACAAACTGTTGTGGCGTGTTATGCGGACAGAAATGCAGATCCGTTTCTTATGCGGATCCGCCTAAACATAGTTAGGCATCAGAACCCCGCCACGAGGCGCTAAGCAGGATGGAGATTCATGGCGAGATGCACAGCCCCAGTTTATGGTCACCGCACTCCAAGCGCTGCGGCAAATTGCCCTGCGTGCAGCCGCTATGGTGGCTATCGCAGCAGCTACAGCTACAGTAGTGGATACAGTTCGTCCTATCCGTCTGGCGGAGGCAAGTCCAGCGGAAGCGGCAGTTTAAGGCCGCGCTGGTCGCGTGTTGGCTCGACCGTCTCGTACACGCCTGCTCAAATGGCGTCACTCACACCGGTCCGTGAGGCTGTTGAGACTCAAACGGCGGCGAAGCCAGATTTGCGTGATTGCTTCCTCTGCCACGCCTGGGATGACCGGCAAGGAGCCGCCAAACAACTCAACGACCTGCTTGAGGCGGCTGGTGTCAAGGTTTGGTTCAGTGAGAAGGACCTTGGCCTTGGCGTGCCGATGATGCGCGCTATCGACAAGGGCTTGGCGGCCTCGAAAATAGGACTCGTTCTAGTGACCCCTGCGCTGCTCGCACGGCTCCCTAAAGAGGGTGTTGCCGACAAGGAGCTGTCGGCCCTTTTGCAGGGTAACCGGCTGGTGCCTATCGTGCACGGTACGACCTACGCAGCACTCCGCGATGTCAGCCCCATGCTCGCTTCGCGAAGCGGTCTGGACACATCGGAAGACACAATGACGGTTATCGCAACGAAGATTGCCGAGCTGGTCGCCATCTGGAGCTGACCGTGTCAATCGAGGAGCGACCCATCGCCTGCACCTTGAGCGCGTTCTCTGCCCATTTCTGACCTCCCGAACTGATGCCTAACCCCTCGCTCAAGCTGACCCGCTACGGCCGCCGTCGCTTGGCCGCTCCGGGTCGCTTTGGCAATCTGCCTTCCACGGCTAACCACCGTCTGCATTCGCGGTTAGCTTAGCTCGAACGGTATGCTTCACAAGTAGCGACGAGTCCCATTGCTCAAAATGTTTCGAGATTCAGATGGCAAACTTCAACATTCGAATCGGCGCTAGACAGGAGACGGAGACACTGTTTTCCTATCCCAATGACGGCCACGAGCAGGACACCCTTGAGGCCACGGTGACTCACTACATGCAGGACAGCCTCCGACGTGAGGCGGTCGGGATCAGCAACGTCTCCGCATCAACCTCTCCAGCGGGATTTGTAGTTGCCTTTGAACATCCGGATAACGAGGTAGGCAAGCGAACAGTTAGCCGCTATGAAAAGTTCTTTTCGCTAGGGCTAAGAGGATTCGCCCAAAGTAAGGATTTCCAACAGACCGGGAAATGGAGCGACAAATGGAAGTTTCTGCTTCCGCTTGGGCTTCCATTGGAGTTCGGGGCTGCCGTGGAAATCATGGATTTTCCGCCAGTCTCACTGATTAAGAAGCAGGACTATCTCAACTCTAAGACCACGAACCGTTGGTGGGAGTTGCTACAGCTGAACGGGGTTCTACAGCAAGACCTTGCTCGGTTTTCATGCATTGTTGATATCGTTCCTGTCGCGGCACCAGCAAATGACGGCAAGGCGCTGGACTCCTCAGGAATTTACGAAGGCCCATTCGACGACTATTCGCTTGGATTACTTGAGCTTTTCTCAGACAAGTCGAACACAAACACTCGCCGACCTTTAATGGCACTTGGTCTGCCAATCCGAAAGTGGATCCAACGCCTATGGGGTCAAGCGCTTGAGATACTTGATGTTGGAACATTGGCGCTGCCATCCGGGGAATCGGCACCAGTAATCGCCTCCAATCATCCAAGCTTTTTCTTCTATGCAGCGTCAGCTTATAACGGGCAACCAGATGCCGACGCAAAGAACTTTGCGGCCGGCTTGGCCGTCATGAAGCAAGACATAGTTGCTGCGGCTTGGCATGCCGAGCTTGGCTCGAACCCCAGCGTCGATCCATTGATATCGCTTGCGACTAGTAAAGCGAAGTGGGCAAATCGCGAGCCGGAACTGATCGAGCTAGTTCATCGGCAAGCAGGGATTCCGAAACCCATGGTCCCAATGTTAACTATTGAGGCTCTGCGTGAGATGCAACCAACAGCAGAGTCTCTCGCTGAGCTGGAACGGCAATTTCACTATGAACGAGATGCGCGGGCAGAAGACGAGTGATGCCTAAGCTTGCGCGCACCCGCCTCGCTACAGCGGGCTTCGCCAGTTTCCGCGTGCGAGTGAACTCGAACGTTAATGTGACAGGGCTGATGGCCGCTTTATAGGGGCGCGATCTCGGTAATGAACTTCCGATCTTGGCCGTTCTTCGACCATCGGTATCCGACCTTTAGCGGACCTATGCGGCTCAGACGTGATAAGACGTCACCCTACAGACGTTTACCTTCAAACCAGCCGGCGAATGTGTTCGTGCAAAGTCAAAGCCGCCGTGAGCTGCCGAGATACAGCATGCGCCGAAAGATCGAGCAGAGCCTGGCGCGACTTCTCCTTCTGTCGTAATTCACCCACATGTTCGGAGACGAGAACGTCTAGGAATTCCATAAAGGCGCTCGATGTCGAGTCCCTGCACCATTTCCCCATATTACCGTTGGTCCTCATCGCATCGGCAATCCATTGCAGCCCATCCACACGCAGGGGCTTTCCAACCTCGTGGGCAAGAAATCCACAGAACCACGCTAGATTGTCTTCATCACTCGTGAGCCGGTTTTGAGCCCAGATCGGAACCAGGTCCCGTATCATTCCTACAAGTGCAGCGTGACCTGGAACTCGTCCTATATAGCCCAACGCGCCGAATCCCAGAACCTCGCGCTCCAGTCGCTCACCGTAATACCACGGCCCATCCTTGGACCACTCAGAATTCAGGATCATGAACTCGACCATTGGACGCCAGCGTTTCGCGAACTCCTCGACGACAGTAGCTTCCGTTAGCTGCCCGAACCAAGAGGACAGGAAATAACTAATCGCATAGTGCCCCTTAGATCCTAGCTCAAACACCGGATGCCAAAGCGATGGCGTTTCAGAAACTGGACTTTCAACAACTAGGCGCGCCATTTCATCTAGAAGCGCATAGCCAAACTCGTGCATGGGCTGATAGTGGTCATCCTCATCCTTGCCGCTGCCCGATAACCACCATGCCTGATGGGACCAGAATGCCGCTACCAGTTGCCGGTGCGTCTCTAACTCCCGGACCGGAATAATACGATCAGCATGACTGGGAAACAGCCATGTAAACGCGCTCTTGAGAAAGGTCGTATCAAGACTGCCGGAGAGTCGCCGCCCCGGCTCAATGGTGACGGTGCGACCATCGCGCGCGTAGCGTCGGAGCCATCGTCTGACTTCAAGCCGCTCCACCCGCTGCGCAATCGCCAGCGGCGCAATCGAGGACGATGTCGCTACGACGGAGAGGCTGCGCCTCCGAAGCCAGCGATGCCATCTCTGCCAGCGAGCCTTTGTGCCTTCTTCGTCGCCATACCGTGCAACGAGCATCGAGAGGCCTGACCACAACAGCGCCATAAAAAGAAGTCGCCACCAGCGCTGACCCAGCGCATCACGGTTCTGATATGCCGACCAAACCAACACACGCACTGCTGACGAATCCTCGCTCGTAAGCAGTCGCAATAGCCGTTCGTCGCTCTTCTTTCCTGGATCAGTAAGCCAGCGCTCAGCAGCATAGTAAGCAGCAAATTCCAAATGACTCGGTGCCGACTGAATTCGGAGCCGGTGCCCTCCATCACTATCGACAATCTCGTCAATGGCACTATCAATGATCGACTGCGCCCTCCGCTCGGCAGCCGCGTTCTGAGCCAACCAGTCGGAGGTACGCAAGAGAAGCAAGACTGCTGTGGCCACGCGTGGCGCATGCAACATATCTTCATCGAGATCGATCTCTTCGTCGCCGTCGAGAGCCCCCATGAGCGACGCAACGGATTCAGCGCTCTCGTTGGTAAGTGTACCCGTCTGATCGAGAGCGTCGCGGCATTGTTGAGGGAATGCCAGCGCCTCTATGACTCGTGAGCTTTTTTGTTGGAAGGTCGCAATTGCCTCAGCGATGTCCGGCGGACAGGCGAACTCAGAAACTTGCTTCCCGGAGGTAGGGTCAAGCCCAGATGAGTAATTCCTATAATCGAGCTCGGCCACCAGCGCTCGGAATTCCAACGCTTCCTTCTCAGACTTGGGCGAAACCCATTCACGAATCATTGCTGCAACAAAATCGCCAACCTCCCTGTCAGCCATAATTATTTTGGGGACGATCGCTCGCAACGGCTGTCCTCGATACGGAGCCGAAAACCATCTCTTAGCCATCTCGAAGATGAACTCACCCCATCGAGCCCACGCCGTCGCATCAAATCGATATGCATTGGCATTAACACGCCGTGAATCCCACCAATAGAAGTGCTGCACGCCAAGCAACGGCCGCAATGGGCCTTTGAGCAACTCCTTGCGATATTTCCCAACGTTGACAAGAACACCCATTACGGCAACCGAGGTCGTCGCTCGAAGCAAAGCTTCGATGCGCGGGACGATATCTATCCCCGCATCAATGAGGTCACATAGCCATTGCTCCAGCGCCGCGAGCGCGCAATGGAGTTGGCCGTTGGAGTTGGAGTCTTCATCAGACCAGGCAAAGACCCAATGATTGCCTTCATACTCGCGCACTGTACCATCAGACAGACGAATTGAGAGCCTTGATGGATCCGACCCATTTCTCTTGCTGACCGCCTGCACCCATCGATCCGTACTGAAATTGATGAGCTGATGCAGATGACCGAGCGCCGCCTCTGGTTTGATGCGGAGAAACGCGTAAAACGGACTCTTCCACGGGGCCGTCGGATAGCCTTCAGAATCAAACTCGATGCCAAGTTCCCAACCAATTCGTTGGTGAGAGCCATATTCTTCCTCGGGTTCACTTTCAATAATGCACCCAAGAAGCACTTCGCCCGCGACCTCGGCATCAGCACGCATAAGCGCCTGAAATTCCGCCGATCGCAGCACGGTTTCACGAAACGGCCCCACAATGCGACCCGTAGGCCCGAGGGGCCAGGGTGGGAGTCTTCTACTGGAACCTATTAATCCCGATGACTCCCTGAGTTGTTGATGGCGTTTGCGATATTCAGAGTCAGATGCGAGTCGCTGCTTGTGTTTCGCTGCCTGCGCTGCGTGGTATGCTGTAACCTGTTCAACGATAGCCGCTCGGTACGGACGGCGTTGAGCCATCTCAAGTGCCCATTCCGATACGTCGGCGGTCAAGTCTGGAGCGCCCGCGAAAACCGCCTGATAGATGAGCTTCTCCCCTTGGGAAAAACCAAGATACATTACGCCTTTTGCGTGCTCGACCTGCATCTCTCCCGCCATTGCTAGTGCTAACTCGGAAAATTCTTCTCGAAAGGGTACCCTCCCGCCGCCAGGCAATCCTGGGGGTGTGCTTGTAAGCCACAGCCTACACACACTCCCGACTGCAGAAGATGTCAGTTTCACAATCCGGTCACTATGCTTATGGAGGAAGCGCGCAATCGCGGGCCATCGGCCAAAGATTGGAGTTCGGAAATGGGTCTCGGTGTAGAGACTCAGGTCCGCGAAGGGACCTTGAACATCGGGGCTTGGACCAGGAGCCGAACCGACATGCTCGAACCGCTTGAGCAAACGCAATAGCCGTCGTCCGCCATCCGCAAGCAGGAGCTCCGCCCTCTGCTCCATGAACACGTCGGCGCTAGGATCGAGGAACAGTGCATCGAGGAGTACATCCTCGGCGAGCCGCGTCGTATCCCTATTCTGCTCTGCCCATTCAAACGCCATGTCCCAGGCACTGCGAGTTTCGACCTGACGCCTCAAGAGAAGCTGGCCTAGCATGCGAAGCGCGCCGTGCCAGAACGGATTGCTCGCATACCCAGCCCACTGGGCCGTATTGTCCACAATCTCTTTCAGTCTCTGGAACCGCGCCCAATCCGCAGCGAGATCGTGCTGAAACTGAATCCGACCGGTTGCTCCATCTTTCCGCAAAGGGCAGGTGACAGAGAGGTCGTCAAGAACGGCGGCGTCGCCGCTCTCTAATTCGCTGATCGCAAAGCTGTGTTCGAAACGGGCTTCACGTTCAGCAAGCCTCACGAGCAGCCGGTGGACACTCGACTTGCCTTCAGTCCAGTGAGTCCAGAGGCGGTCAGCAATTACCAGGAGCGTGAGTGTATGGTTGCCGTTCTGTGCATGGAATTGGGATGCAGCTTGAATGACCCATGCCAGTGAGCGTAAGTTTCTGAGCGTTGATACTGCATCACTATGCGTCCCCAACCATCCCAGATCAGCAACTGAACGCAACACCTCTTTGACGGTCTCATCCCGTAACCCTTCGACTTCGAAGTTTGACGGCGATGCCGTACCTGCCAACTCTTGAAGTGTTCCACGGACCCAGGCTTCCATTTGGCCGACGATCAATACATGCCATCCGATCGACGCCTCCGACGCGTTGCGCCGTTTCAGTGACTCGATAAGCGCCTTGGCTTTCAAGGTACTGTCGTGACCTACCCGTTCGGCAGCGTCGATGACAAGAAAATTGTCGGCACGAGGACTCGCATCCAGTAAATCGACCAGGGGCTGATTGATACCGAGGCTTGTTCGCGCTGTTTCGTTGAGAGCGAGTTGAAGAGTCTCAGGCCCAAACCATACCTGAGCAGCTTTGGGGAAACGCTCATCCAGCATCGTCTTTACAAGCGCCGACTTGCCGCTGCCGGACTCTCCATAGACGACACACACTCTATCGTTGGTTATTCGTTTTGATAATTCGTCGATCTCATCCTTTCGATCCAGAGAAAGGCCGGATGGCAGCACCGTCTCTATCGTACCCTTATAGTCATCCGTCAGAGCACGAAGTTTCTGCCATGAGGCCTCGTAGTCAGGGTGATCCTTGAGCAGATACTTGCGCCGGAGCTGTCGCCATAGGTCAGCAATGTCCAACGTTCCCGAGCCAAGTCGAATATTCTTGGCCTGTGCAACGAGTTCGATCCACAGCCGATTGCCCTCCATGAGACTGCCGTCAACTAACAGCTTGCGCGACTGCGCAATGGCGGCCTTTTCGTCTTCGGATCCGGCAATTTGGAAGTCGAGTGGTGTCACCTCCATACAGTTGATCATCGCCACGACATCCCTGTCAGTAACCGTAACGCCAGCATCCCTGGCGGGCGCCTTCACACTCTCAAATATTCTCCGATGCTTAGCTGTCGCCGTCATACGGCCAACCGCAAGCGCGATATCCGCGCCGGGCGCGGCGTCTTTCAACTCGCTCCAGGTTGCCATGAACGCGTTGTTTCTACCCCGCGTCACCAACATCAGGCGATCCTTGCCACGCTGCATAGGATTTGGATTAACTTGAGCCCACTGCTTCCAGCAGCGACTCACGAAGTCGGCAGGCAAACGCGAAGCGGTCACTTGCACGTTGCTTTTGCAGGACATCGCAAGGTGCCGCTGATCGCCGGGCGACTCCATTGTCGTCAACAAGATGTCGTCAATGACCCAGCCAAGTGATTCGACTTGCATCTGGAGCCGTGTCCCAATGCCCTCAATGCCAGGGAGCGGCTGACCGGTAAGCACCTTTAGCAGGAGCCAGGCAGCGACCTGATCCTCGAAGTCGAATCCAGGCCCAGCCGTTGATCTCGTTGTGCTCGGTCTCACGGCCTTATTCTTAATCTGCTTCGCGGGCCGCTTCCCTTGCTTAGCGGTCCTTTTTGATGAGTGGGTCATGACGCGACCAGTTTATACCCGTGACTCTCACATGGGAACCCGGAGATTTGCGCGGCGAGCTGGCGTTCGGTTGTGAGGTTACTGTTCTCTTGCTGCCTCGGCTGGAGATTCGAGGCCGAACGTCCGCTTTTGGCCGGTCCGCGTCCGTGACGAAGCACCCTGAAACGGGCTATTGAATTCGATAAACACATGGCGGGAACTCCTTTCTTTATACTACGGGGGCCTGGCTATGCCCCATTCTTCACCGCTACGAAGCATACTTGACACACATATAGCCATACGAAATATGTTCATCTCTATAACGGAGGGCTATAGATGAGTCCAAAGCCGAAAAACACACCACATCGAGTACTACTGTCGTTGCCCACGGATCTCTACAACACCATTTCGCGTGTATCCGCTGCTATGGAAAAGCCACGAGCCGAAATCATCCGGGACTTATTATCTGAACAACAACCGATTCTCGAACACATGGCCACGATGTTGGAGCAAGCGAAAGCAGGCAAACTAGATCAGGCCATGAAGGGCTGGAAGAAAATGACCGGGGAGGCATTGAAAGGTCTGGGCGTGCTCATGACTCCCCCAGATATCAGAAAGGCAAAGCCGAAGGCGTAAGCGGGTGCAGGTCTTCTGTGCAATACAACCATTTCGAAATGAAAGGGGGTGAGGAACATGCCAGAGCAAGTGCTGAAACGACTGTATTCCGTGAGGGAGGCGGCTCGCTACCTGGGGGTCAGCCCTTGGTCGGTTCGCAATCTTCAGAAATTACGGACTTTGCCCTGTGTGCGGCAAGGCCGTCGAGTGCTGTTCGATATTCATGATTTGGAACGGCACATCGAGAACCACAAAACGGAGGTCCATGATGGGCATGATTTATCGCCGCAAGAAACGTGATCCGGCCACGGGCAAGCTAGAGGAACAAGGCCCCTACTGGATGAAGTATTACGTTGAGGGCCGACCGATTCAGGAAAGCACAAAGGTCTTCGAGAAGGAACAAGCCAAGAAGATTCTCAAGGTCAAAGAAGGAGAAGTCGCGGCTGGACTATATCGCGGGCCGAGCATGGACCGGATCAGATTTGAAGACCTGGCGGCATTGGTTCAGCAGGACTACCAGATCAACAGGCGAAAAACGGTTCGACGGATCACAGAGTATCAGAAACACTTGGAACCGTATTTCCGTAAAGCCCGAGTGTCTTCTATGACTACAGAACGGATCAAAGCCTACATCATCAAACGACAGGAGCAAGGGGCGGCGAACGGAACGATCAACCGGGAAATCGGATTTCTCAAGCGGATGTTCCGTTTAGGCTACCAACAGACTCCCCAGCTCGTGGCCCGCGTACCCCACATTCCCCAGCTCAAAGAGCACAACATACGCTCCGGCTTCTTCGAGCATGAGGATTTCCTCGCCCTGCGCGGGGCACTCCCCGACTATGCCCAAGTTCCAGCCACGCTGGCCTACTACAGCGGCATGAGAATGGGAGAAGTGTACTCGCTCCAATGGAAGCAGATTAACTGGACAGAGGGGAAACTCTTTCTGAAGGCCCAGGATACCAAAACGAACACCCCACGGGTTAT
>Ga0209063_1000774_pt1 | contig 18784 bp, 12 predicted proteins | sample KloWWTmeKNB19Kit_FD_187177 | JGI IMG/M metagenome (GOLD analysis project Ga0209063, IMG submission 187177) | Active sludge microbial communities from Klosterneuburg, Austria, studying microevolution and ecology of nitrifiers - Klosterneuburg... | ecosystem: Engineered > WWTP > Aerobic digester >... | reverse complement strand
GCTTTATAAATATCAATACCATCAATGCCGGCTACACCAACAAAAGCTGCAAAGAGTGCAAGGGCAGTAAGCGCTGCTGAAGCGATCGCAAAACCTTTTCCTGCAGCGGCAGTGGTATTTCCAACCGCATCAAGTATATCTGTTTTCTCACGTACATCTGCCGGAAGTTCACTCATCTCTGCAATACCCCCTGCATTGTCCGCAATAGGGCCGAATGCATCGATCGCAAGCTGCATGGCGGTGGTGGCCATCATACCTGCTGCAGCAATCGCCACACCATATAATCCGGCGAAATAAAAGCTACCCCAGATACCTGCAGCTAAAACGAGGATTGGAAGGAATGTACTTTCCATACCCACAGCAAGTCCACCGATTATATTAGTAGCATGACCTGTAGACGATTGCTGGATGATGGAATTGACGGGTCTCCTGTTCATCGCAGTGTAGTACTCCGTAATAATACTGATGAGTGTACCTACGACCAATCCAACAACAATAGCACCGAGGACACCCCATTTGGTAAAATCATGTCCGCGCAACTGCATGTTTTCAGGAAGTACATAATAGACAAGAGCTGCAGAGGCAATACCTGTGAGGACAATAGATCCCCAGTTACCCATGTTCAATGCCTTCTGCACATGATGTGTCGTCATGCCAGCTGTATCGGTAATCCTTACAAAGAGTGTGGCTACGATAGAAAACAGAATACCTACACCGGCAATCAGCATCGGCAACAGAATCGGAGAAATACCTCCGATGCCGTCATCCCCCATGACGATGGTCTGTTGACCCAGCACGATAGTAGCAAGCACGGTAGCTACATAAGAACCAAATAAATCTGCGCCCATACCGGCCACGTCACCGACGTTGTCACCAACGTTGTCAGCGATGGTCGCTGGATTGCGTGGATCGTCTTCGGGGATACCTGCTTCTACTTTTCCAACGAGGTCTGCACCTACGTCTGCAGCTTTGGTATAAATACCTCCACCGACACGGGCAAAGAGAGCGATACTCTCAGCGCCTAAGGAAAATCCAGTGAGGACTTCAATAGCCTGAAGCATCTCTGCACTATTGACACCGGAATCCGGAGCAAAGATCTGTCTCAGAATAATAAATAAACCGCCAAGGCCTAAAACGGCAAGTCCTGCTACACCCATACCCATGACAGAACCTCCAGTAAAGGATACATTAAGTGCCTTGCTGAGGCTTGTCCTGGCAGCTTGTGCGGTACGGACGTTTGCCTTGGTGGCTACCTTCATGCCGATATACCCTGCAGTCGCACTGAATACAGCTCCTACTACAAAAGCAATGGCAATACTCCAGTGACCGTGCGGATTAGTAGAGGCCATGACCGCCAGCAACATACCTACGAGGACTACAAAATAGCCAAGTATCTTCCACTCAGCCCTGAGGAAGGCCATAGCTCCTTCCGCGATATACCTGCTTATTTCCTGCATCCGGTCATTGCCGGGATCCTGCTTTCCGACCCATATAAATTTGATCCATGTGTAGATCAAACCAATCACACCCATCACCGGAACCAGGTAAATCAAGTTTTCCATAATCTATGTTTCGTTCTGTTATTTATCCCTTAAAGGGGCGCAAAGATAAACAAAGAAGCCTATACAGGATGGCACCTGCCCCTGAAGTTTTAAATGCTGCTTCGCTCCATATCCCCCACTCCCATTATAATCTGTTGCATATTTATTTACCTTGCAATGAATTCTTTACCTATGACCCTTGGCGAATTTTTTGAGATGTGCGGAGAAAATCCGACCCTTCTCCTGGGCTTTTTCATGCTAGTCCCCTTTGTGGCCTTACTGGCACTCTTCTTCTCTGGTGGGCAGGGACATCTCTCCCCATGGAAATACCTGTATTCAGTCCTTATCTACCTGGTAGCTATCCCTGGCATTTTTGCAGTCACCCTCAGCGTGTATCTTTTTCTGTTTGAACGGAGGTCTGTTATGGATGTCAATATTTATACGCAGGTTTTGCCCGTGGTATCCATGCTGGCCACCTTCATCCTGATCCGTAAGCAGGTAGACCTGGATCTGGTCCCGGGTTTTGGAAAACTATCCGGACTGATCACTGTCCTTTCGGTATTGATGATCGTCATGTGGATCATTGACAAAACACATATTTATGCCATCACCTTTATGCCGTTTTATGTAGTCGTGCTGATCCTGATTGCAGGATTTCTCCTGATCCGGATGGGTTTCAAGCGGATAACGAGCTGAATTGATCAGTTTTCAGTTTTTTATACCTATTTTTATACCATTGCTTCCCACCCTCTCTCCTTTATATTTAGTTGCTTTTATTTGTGCACCTGTAATACCTGTTATGATGAGAACATTACCCACTCTGGCCTTCCTCCTTTTTTCTGCTATCGGGATAGCTCAACCTACGTTAAATTTTACCCCTCTATCCCTCTCCGGACCCACACTGATACAACCACTCTTTATGTCAGGCTGCGGAGATGGTTCAGGCAGACTTTTTGTGGTCGAAAAAAGAGGAACTATCCGCATTATTCAGAACAATGCGGTATTGACTGATTTTTTCCTGGATATCCAGGATCTGGTGATGAACAGCGGCGAAAGGGGGCTACTGGGACTTGCTTTTCATCCTCAGTACCCAACTACTCCGTACATCTATGTCAATTATGTCATTGATGGTACGATCACCAACCGGATCAGCAGGTTTACGCTCAATCCCAATAACCCTAATGATATACAGGAGAATACAGAGTTTATCCTGCTGGAACAAGCTGGCGTGCAGACTAACCATAAAGCCGGTGGCATCGCATTTGGCCCTGATGGCTATCTGTATATCGGGATGGGTGATGGTGGCGGCGGTGGAGACCCGTCCAATTCAGGCCAGAATCTGGAAACGCTACTGGCGAAAATGTTGCGCATTGATGTCAATGCACCACAAGGTTCACTCAATTATACAATCCCCCCTGATAATCCATTTGTGGGCGAACCCGGACGGGATGAAATATGGGCCTATGGACTTCGCAATCCATGGCGTATCAGTTTTGACAGGGAGACAGGAGATTTCTGGATTGCTGATGTAGGTCAGAACTTATGGGAGGAAGTCGATATGGTATTGGCCGGAACACCCGGTGGAATGAATTTCGGATGGGACTGCAGAGAAGGTAACCACGATTATGAGCCTGGCAATTGCGGCAGCGGAACTGAGTTTACCTGGCCGATTTTCGAATATCCACATAGTTGTAATCCATGCCCCAACGGTTATGGGGCCTCTATCTCCGGAGGCTATGTGTATAGGGGTAGTGAACACCCGGTACTGGAAGGATTCTATGTGTGCGCTGATTATGTAAGCAACTACCTGTGGATGATCAAAGTGACTTCATTCGATCCGCTGGAGCTTGATGTCTATGTACAAGATGGCACTGGCCTGGCTTATGGCCTGGTCACCTTTGGGGAAGATGATGATGGAGAGCTATTTGCCAGCAATCTGGATGGGGTGATCTATAGCGTAAGTGCTTCCGGATTTCTACCGGTTCAATGGGGAAGCGCAGATGCTCATATAATCCAGGGTGGTAATCAAATTGACTGGACCATACACCAAAGTTTGGGTATTGAATATTTTGAAATTCAGCGTTCCCTCAATTCAGGTTTTGACAATTTTACGGTAGTCACTCAGGTTGAACCTGTGGAGGATCAGATATCGTATAAATACATAGATCCGTTTATCCACCCACGAGCTGTTTATTACCGTATTGCAGCCCACATGTCAGATGGGTCGATAGAATATTCGCCTTTTATGCGTATCCTTCCTGATACGGGTTCCAAGCCATCCCTGGTGTTTGATCAAAACCACAACCTGTGGCGAATCAATATTCCGAACGAATGGCAAAATGGAGAAGTCATCCTTTATGATCTGCAAGGCAAGGAGGTCTATACCCGCAAAATAGGTTCTCAAGATCAGCTTGAATTGACTTCACCGATTACACCCGGATCCTATTTTGTAAAAGTCAGTGGAGAAATGGGTACGTGGTCAGAACGTTTGGTTTGGTGATAAAAGGGCACTGTCATTACTTTACTATGCGGGCTTCCGTCAAGGCATACATCAGCTTATTGACATCATCATAGTTGAGCTTTAATTTTCCTTTCAGAACGATTGATTCAGCTGTGTAGTTGACCGCCTCAACTGCGACTACCTCCATCACGGATTCAGGACCAGCTCCGCCACAAAAGAAGCACATACTATACGGGAAAGCAGAAAAAATAAATTCCTTGTGACCCTTATACCCTTCTACAGGGATGATAAAACCTTTCACGGTGACTTCCTTCCCATCCAGTGCCTTGATCTCTTCGCTGAAGACAGGCTTATCAATTTTAAAGCCCAGAAATTCATCGTATTCCTTTTTGTACGAAATTTTTGCCAGGGTCTTCCACAGACTTTCTGTTGTTCCGGATTGTGCCGCCAGCGTGGTTATCGCAGGGGCTGAAAGCATCAGCAAAAAAAACATCGTAGCACGAACCATTCTATACCGGTTTAAAAGACAAAGATGGGAAGTTCTGCCCAAAGGCATTAAAGCCGGCGACGGGTTAACACAGAATTAATTGCCCTGAAACCACAACTCCCATTATATTGTAGGCGTGGAATCCAGTCCTGTCAGCGCCTATCATAGCCTTTTTGCTTCTATCAAAGAGCCACTGTTGTATACAGCCCCCTGGTGGTTAGATGCCACTTGTGGCCATGAAGGATGGAATGCTATCATCCGGCGGGATAGTGAAGGATTGCCATTGGCTGCTTTACCATATCAGTATACCCGGATACGTGGCCTCTCAGCCGTGATCACACCGCCTTTTACGCAATGGATTTCATTATTAGGCGGAAGAGAGTCACAGGGTCAACTCAGTCTGGCCTTGTTGGCTGAGTTACCGAAATCATCCATTCTTGATCTTTCCTTGCGACCGGACAACACCCTCCGGATTCCGGAAAGTACTTTTCCCATCTCGCTCAAATACAGTTTTGTCATTGCACCTGCCGCAAAGCAAGAAGACCAGCGAAAAGGATACAACGAGGGATTGCGTAGGAATATCCGACAGGCGGAAAAACAATACAGCGTGGAGACATCTTCGGACATTGCTGTTTTCCTTTCCTTGTGCAGGCAGTCCTATGAACAACAAAAAATGAAACCTCCTTCATGGCTTGACATTGTTGTCACCAGGATCCACTCAGGGCTAACCTCCCATCAATGCGGAATACTGACCATGGCCTCATTAAATGGGAAAACGATCGCAGGTATATTGACTGCATGGGATCATTCTACAAGCTATTACCTCGCTGGTGGTAGGACTGGTGATGAACAAGGAGCGTCAGCTCATGCCTTATTGCTGGATCATGCCATAAGGGCATCCCATGACCGGGGTACGGTTTTTGATTTTGAAGGGAGTATGCATCCGGGTATTGCCAATTTTTTTCATTCCTTCGGAGCTGTGCCGTCAGCCTACTGGCACATCAGAAAATACCGGGGTGCTGGTAAGCTATGGTCACTATTAAGTAAATAATTTTCCCGGAAGGCAACAATTTCGGTTATAATTGTATCTTTCCTTCAGCATTCTCGCCCTTCCATATTTTTTAGTACCCCCTGGACAATTCTTTCTGTTCCATTTTCTATATGTATTGAACTGACACACTAAATCATGTGTATATGAAAAGAAAATTACTGTTTTCTATGCTGACCCTTGGCTTCCTGTCAGGAACGCTCAAGGCGCAGGTGATCCTGGGAAGTGATCCCACGCAGGAGATTAAGGTGACCACCAGTAGCAACTATACTCCACAATACTGGACGTTGTCTGCGACCGGTGAAAAGACCATCAATAAAGTTGGTCTTGAAGGTCCGCTAATGGAAGCGTCGAGGTTCTTATCCCAGGCTACCTTAGGTGCTGACCTTGCCACCATCGAACAAGTCGCTAACCAGGGCATCGAAGCCTGGATAGATGATCAGATGACCGTACCCCAAAGCCAGACACTGGACCGCCTCAATGAGGTATTTGCTGAGGTGATCGAATGGTACCTTGTAAATGGCGGAAATCCTGACGAAGTGTCTACCCGTCCTTACTGGACTATCTTCAATTATACCTGGTGGGAAAATCACATGAAAAATGATGATCTGCTCAGGCAAAAGGTTGCGCTGGCGCTCAGTGAGATTTTTGTGATCTCCATTGAATCCAATCTCTCTGATGCAGGATTTGGGCTGGCAGATTATTATGATATACTACTGAAACATTCCTTCGGCAATTTTGAAGATATGCTCCGTGAGATCTCCCTGCATCCATGCATGGGTTATTACCTGAGTCATCTTAACAACCCACGAGAAATTCCTGAAGAGAATATCCACTCCGACGAAAACTATGCAAGGGAAATCATGCAACTGTTCACCATCGGACTCTACGAATTGAATCAGGATGGTAGCCGTAAAACGGATGGACAGGGCAACTGGATCCCAACCTACGACCAGGCTGATATTAAAGAACTGGCTAAGGTATTTACAGGTCTTGGCGTAGGAGGTGTCATGGAAAACGAATGGGTCGATGAGCCTTACTTCGGATTGGATATCTATGTGGCAGATATGACCACGCCGATGATCATGTATGAAGAGTGGCATCAACCTGGCACAAAAACACTTGTAAATGGTTATGTGATTCCGGCTGGCCAGACAGGTCTCAAGGACATCAATGATGCTGTACACCAATTGTTCCTTCATCCTAATGTCGGTCCCTTCATTGGAAAACAATTGATCCAACGCCTGGTCACTTCAAATCCAACCCCTGGTTATATTTCCAGAGTTGCAGCCGTATTCGCAGACAATGGTCAAGGTGAAAGAGGTGACATGGGTGCTGTCATTAAAGCCATCCTGATGGATCCTGAAGCAAGGACCTGTTCTGCTCTCGAAGAAGATCGCTTTGGTAAACTCCGTGAGCCATTCACCCGGTACACCCATTTTTCGAAAGCCATTCAAATGGAACAATACTATGGCCGTTACTGGAACGTAGCTTACGGTTTCTACCAGGCGACCAACCAGATGCCACTTGCTTCACGTACTGTATTTAATTTTTTCCTCCCCGATTTTCAACCCATCGGAGCTATTGCAGACAATGGTTTGGTCGGACCTGAGTTTCAGATACACAACTCACGCACCAGCATCGAGTTTATCAACCGGGTCAATGACTGGGCCGTTTGGGGATATGTCATGGATGATTGGGAAGCAGAAAATCCTTCTGTTACTTACAATATAGATGAGCTGACGCCATTGGCCAGAGACCCTGAGGTATTGATCAACCGTCTTGACGTGCTGTTCACCCATGGTATGTTATCTGACCGGACAAGGCAGATAATCAAAGATGCCATCACACCGATGATATCAGAAGATTACAGGAATGACAGGACAAGGCTTGCTATGTACCTGATCATGATTTCTCCAGATTATGCCATCATGAAATAACCCGGATAGTTTATTTCTTTCAATTCTATTTCGACGATATATGAAAATAAGATTTAGCGATAACCCGATCAGTAGAAGGAAATTTTTTGGCCAGGCCAGTTGTGCCGCCATCGGTGTTTCAACACTGTATTCCTCTCTCGTCAACCTGAAAGCATTTTCAGCCGCAGCTTTAGCCAACAGTACTACTGCCGGCGATCCTGAATATAAAGCATTGGTATGTGTGTTTATGTCAGGTGGTAATGACTCCTTCAACATGCTCATGCCGAGATCTACATCGGAATACAATGAGTATGCTACCACCAGATCCAACCTGGCTATTCCGTTGAATGATATGCTTCCGATTTTCCCGGATGCATCAGGCGGAAGGTTGTTTGGCTTACATCCAAGCATGACACGCTCTCAGCAGTTGTTTAATGAAGGTAAGATGGCCTTCATTTCCAATGTCGGTACCCTGGTAGAGCCTACAACGCGGGAACAATACTGGCAGGGCCAGGTAGAACTTCCCCTGGGTTTGTACTCCCACTCTGATCAGGGCCAGCAATGGATGACCGGTCTGCCAAACGAACGCAGCGCGACAGGATGGGGTGGTAAAGTGGCTGACCTGATCAATGACATGAACAATAATCCAAACATCTCTATGAACCTTTCTCTGGGTGGGACTAACATCTTCCAGACCGGACGTGAGACGATAGAGTTTGCACTGGATCCTTATAACGGCAGTTCCGGTATCTATGGATACGGCGATCATGACGAATGGAATGTCTTTGACCGAATGCGCACACAGGCGATCAATTCGATGGTAGATGCTGAATACCAGAACATGTTTCAAAAGACCTACATCGATGTAGTGCGTCGCTCCAGGGATGGCCATCTCCAGTTCCAGGAAGCGATAGGCAATGTACCTGAACTTCAAACACAATTTACCGACAACTATCTGTCAAGAAGCTTCCAGATGGCCGCCTATTCCATCGCGGCACATGAATCTCTTGGCATGAAACGTCAGATATTCTTTATCGATTACGGAGGATGGGATCACCATGATGAAATCCTCAATAATCAATCCGCGATGTTATATGAACTGGACACTGCGCTTGGTGAATTTGCGGATGCCATGGCAGAACTTGGATTAGGCAAGCAGGTTACAACTTTCTCCCTATCTGAATTCAGCCGCACCCTGACCTCCAATGGAAATGGTACAGACCATGCCTGGGGTGGTAATGTGATGGTGATGGGCGAAGATGTCATCGGTAAGAGAATCTATGGAGAATACCCTACACTGGCGCTTGAATCCTCTATGGAAGTTGGCAGTGGCGTGTTGATTCCACAAGTGAGCGCTGATGAATATTTTGCGGAGCTCGCATTATGGTTTGGCGTCAGTCCTTCCGAATTGTCCAACATATTTCCAACCCTGACCAACTTCTATCAACCGGGTGCGAATCCGCCGATAGGCTTCCTTAACGTATAAGATTGAATGATCATGAAAAAAACAATACTTCTGATTTCAGCTTTGGTGGTGATGCAGCAATTTGGGTATGCTCAATGTTACCCTGACCGGCACAGCACTAATTTCTTTGACGGATGGATTTCCTGCGAGGTCGCTCCGAGTCCAAACCCGATACGGCCAGCCAGCCACTTTATCATGTATGATTTTGGTAAAGTATTTAAGCTTGGCCAGATGACGATATGGAATTCCAATGATCCATCACACCTCGATTGGGGGATGAGGGATGTCGCTATCGATTATAGTACGGATGGTGTCAACTGGTACACGGCTGGTGATTTTACTTTCCCGCAAGCCAGTGGATTGAGTACCTATGAAGGTGCTGAAGGCCCTTTCCTCAATGATATTGAAGGCCGCTATCTGCTGATCACCGCTCTCAACAATTATGGAGGAGAATGCTATGGCCTCAGTGAAATGCGGGTCACCGGCGAAGAGGTCATCATCTCTGATGTTGAAGATGTGGCTAACCTCGAATGCATTGATGTGAAGATCTATCCTAATCCATTTGCAGAGCAGATGAGTATGGTTCTTTCACCTGGATGCAGTGGAGACCTCCGGATTGTGGTATACAATGCTACCGGACAAATGATCTCCAGTGAAAAAGCTAACCTCGTCAATGGACAAGAAAAGACTATTGAGATCGGTCGTGATCTGCCTGCTGGTGCTTACAGCCTTTACCTGGAATATGATGGCAAGGCGGTGCAGAGGAGTATAGTGAAAATGAACAGGTCGTGAGACGTGAGGCGTGAGACGTGAGTGGAATCCCTCCGTGTGCTCCGGGCTCTCCCGCAACAATTGCATTGCTATTGGCGGGATCTACGACGTGCGAAAACATTTAGCATTTAAGATTCTTCACAGTCACTTCAATAATAAATTAAAACAAAAAGGCCTTGCCAATCGATTGGTAAGGCCTTTTTAGTGTCAGGTCATTTCGCTTGTGGAGAAATAAACGGATCGGGTTTCTTCTTTGATGTAAACCAATCTCCAATTAATTTGATTGCTTGTTCAAGGCGCAATGAAAACACTGAATCTTACATCTTGATTACTTTCCCTGTATACCACTGTCCGGCGGACTGCAGCGAGATAAAATAAAGGCCCGGGGGCAATTCCTCCAGTCCCAGCGAAATGGTTTGATCCACGGGAGTACGAACTGTTTCCTTATAGACATGTCCAGTTTGTCCTGTCACTCGGATAAGTACCTCATCCGAACTATCCCAATGATCCGGCAAGCATATCGTGATTGGGCCGGCAGTGGGATTGGGATACATCGATGCCACGTCGGTGCGAGATGAAAAATCCCATTGGTCATGAATGGCCACTATACCGGGATCACAAACCGGGGCTATGTCCAGACGATAATTGGGAAAATTTGGCATGGTGATACTATTGCTTACTGGAAAATGAAGCCCATGTTGCTCGAATCCACACGCCAGTCCTTTTTCATCTGGATGATGGATGATATGCCACACCTTTACGCCATTTGAGGTGCCCACATAAATCCTACAATCCGGTCCAAGCTGCATATGATAGAACATAGCCGGAAATGGATCGACATAACCGTCATAATGACCCAGATGAACTTTTGAAGCTTCAATATCATCAGCCCACGTATCAAACTGGTACATATCCCATCTGGAGCAGGCATAAAGAAACCGGCCATTAGGAGAAAAGGCCAGACCACCTATATTTCCGCTGTCTGCTACATGCATTTTGCGAAAATTTGACAACATACCAGTCTCTCGGCCAAAGTCAAAGAGGGAAAGATCATCTTTAAAGTTGTACCGGGCATACATACTGCCATCAGGAGAAAAGACCGCCTGCCCGGAAGCTGATCCCCAATAGGTGGTATCTCCAATAGCTTGTGCAAAGACAGTATCCACCCGGGCGCTATCCAGCAATATGCTGAAATAACGATTTGAATTCTTCTCCCCCTGAATGACCCACCAGGCCCCGGGTTTACTCGCTTTGACGGCTTCTACGTTGCCATCAGTAAGGTTATCACCAACAATGGGTACCGTTTTTTCATGAAGTACATATTGATCCCCATCTCGCTGTACTGATGAATAAAACAAGGAATCGGTTATAATTCGTGTGGGGTTACTAAGTACGTAATCACGCTGGTGAAGTAATAAAATAATACTATCACTAAAAAATGATATAAACAACCCACCTTCAAATTTAGGATATCCAGAAGATGGGTTGCTTAAACACCATTCAAAATCTGTTTCACCAGGACTCAATGACATTGTCTCGGGAATATTTGAATGATCTCCATTCTTAATCTGGCATCCATTGGAATATACCAGCAATTTTCCGTCAACATCAGAAATACTTGCATTAAAATAACCCATTTTCATGCCTCTGTAAAAGGTATCTAAATTAATACCCAGTACATTAAAATCAAGAACCATACTTAGCGCATAAGGATTTTCTTGAGGATGACTATTCTGTCCTATTTGCCACATATAGTCTCCCTTTGCTTGAGAAGTACCTTCAAGAGCCAAAAGTAGATTAAGTGCAAAGAACAAATATTGTTTCATGATTTTAGCTCTGATCAATCAACAATTATTTGGTGGAATGAGGTCCTTTTACCTACTTCATTCCAGACCGTAATTACATACCAACCGCTTTGCTCAATTAAAAAATGGAAACTCAATTCCGCTTTGGATGTTGGTTGGTATTCAAGAATTTTCCTTCCAATTATATCAGTAACCATGATTCTTGAAATAGTTTGACTCGATAATATACTTATTAACTCTTTAATGTGGGCGGGGTTTGGCCATATTTGGATTTGATTCATGGCCATATCCAATTCAGAAACATCTTCTTCCTTTGATGATCGAGGCTCAATAGCCCCGCAAGCATCAACTTCATCAAATTTGGATTCGAGGTCAATAGCGCGTAAAAATGACCTATTCATATACACGCCATCGCCGAACTCGTATGGACATAGCTTTGCTGCATCGCTGATACCCTCCTCAGCATTTATCAACCCTTCCAAATCACCGTCTTCAAGATATTCTGCTAAACGCTCATTAGCCTCAGTCTCATACAATAAATATCCATCTGCGTCAGGGATCTGATTATTCTTAGCTATGGCAGCAGATATGCTTGATGACTTGCTTCCTGCTGAACTAATACTGGCCAATTCAAATAATTGACGCACATCTACCAACTTACCATAGGATGCAGTATCACTCTTAGCGTAAAACTCATACAGTGAAACGGTCTCTGATGTATCAATAAGACCGTCCTTTAGCGATTGATATAATTGCTTCTTTAATCGAAGATCCTTGACCTCAGGATAAGTATCAAAACCAATGATGGTGTCACCAGGTACGCTAAAGTTACAGCAAAGGTCAGGAAGGTCAGGAAGTAGAATCGGCAAATTCTGACAATCGAACTCATATTCGTTGACAGCAACATTTTCAAACCAATTTATATCTAATAGATCCAGAATATTCGGTGGATAATATGGGTTCTGCGAATCATCCACTACAAAATTTGATCTGGCAATTATTTCTGGATCTTCAGTCAATGTCCATGCGCCAGCTTGACCATAATTTAATACTGCCCACTTATTTTGCTTATGTACTTGATCGCCGATTATGGCATCGGATCCTATTGCCTCAGATCCTAAGAGCAGTCCAAAATCACTTGAAAGATGATTGTTAGAATGGAAGTTAGTCAACGAGCTAACCCCAGCAAATTGATAACATACATTGGCCATTTTTACTTCGTTACATAGGATCGTATTAGCGGGACTGTCCTGTGTATAGATCCCAACTGTATTGTGATCTTTATTCTTTCCGATGATATGGTTGTCAACAATAATATTTCCTGAGCACGCCTCAAGGGTGATACCTCTCATTTGATGCTCACCGATGTTCTCAAAAATAATCCTATTATCCTCCATATAAGTTGACTTGCAATCCGTCAGACCTATGCCCGTCGGACTACTATTTAGGAATATATGATTATCAGTTATTTTTACACTTTCCCAGGAGGACAAACATTGAATTCCGATCCCATTATCCGTCGGCATGGTAATTCTGTTTCCGGAGATAATAGCCTCCAGGGATATTGGAAGCCGGAGATTGATGCCCCGGTACTGAGCATTGAGAAGGTTGTTCAGAATATTTACCTCTCTGTTATTGCTATACCCCAGGATGATGGCTGACAAATCTGCCCGGATATTGCAATATTGAATATCAGCATTCGCATCTTTTACAAAGATTCCCCTTTGTGCATGAATATAGTTATCCCGTGTGTCTGCGCTGCCAATAGCCGTTGTAAAATGATCCGACGAACCATATACATATATTCCATGACCATCCGGAAGTTCATCGACCTCCTTAATATTTGCTGGTCCATCATGAATGTCATAGATATGAAAATTCTGAATAGAGGCATCTGTGTTATAGAGGACAATCCCATTCTTCAAATTGCTAAAAATATTCATACCTGGTTCTATATGAGGTGGTTCGCCTTGAATATATGCCTCATTGACATTTGCCAACCAGATTCCTGCCTTGGCTCTATGACCGGAAACAGGGTCTTTTCTCAATATATCGTCAGCCGTAAATGAATTGCCAGCCAATATATTAAATTCAATATCTCCAGGCTCATTGAGAGCTGCGATGACGCCATACAGATTGTTGTGATACTTTGTTTCAGAACTGGCAAACCTAGTATTCTCCTCTAGCCTAACCGCCGCCATGGCATCTTCAATATTGGACTCATTGATGACCAGGCTTGCTCCTTCTTCTACTTCAATAGCATCCCACATAGTATCGCAACTCATGATCATATCCTTGTTAATGGTAAGGGTGTTTCCATCCTTTACCACAATTTTAGCATTGCTCTCCATAATAATCATGGTATTATGCAAACAATAATCCTCATCGATATTGAGGGTGCCGTTCAGGCGTAAGGGTGGATTGGATACAGTACATCCCGACAAATTATCCGCGTCAAATAAAAAATCCGTGTCTGGCTCCAGTAGATCAGAAAGGTCAACTGTGCCCGTAATAATTTCTGGTGCTAAAAAAGTAATAAAGAAGGGATAGCGGGTACGTGTAAAAATTTGATTTCCTCCCGAGAGTATCACAAAACTTATGTCCAGATTATTTAAATGAAAATTTGCCGGGGCGTCATCATACAAACGAAACTCTAACGTATAACTCAACGTCGCTTCTGGAGTTAAGTATACTGTTGGTCCAACCAATATTTTTTGGTTATCTACTGTTTGCTCGGATGTAAAGCCATTCAATTCACTTTCCCTTTTTAGCACATTCCCTGGATATGTTGCTCTCATATACACATTCTTTCCAACACAATCATTTACGAATGTGAAAGTTAAAGTCAGGTCATTTCTCTCGTCACACATTGTAACTAGCGGATATGCATCGTCAGTATTAATGGCACCTGTATAATTACAATGTACACATTCAGCGGTGCTAAATTCAGAAAAGCAAGTTTCGCACCTTGCTTCCAAATAATTACCGATTTGATTGATTGAACATTGTAATAAATTAAACTTTGCAGAAGGGCTTGAAGAGCATTGATATTGACACATTAGATTGGCAGGTGTACAACTTGGATTATCGTCACAATCACAGACTAGCTCTCCTTCAGATGCACCTATCACATGTGACACTTCATGGGCTAATGTTACTGTCAAATATGTCACCTCACCAGGTGTGCTGCCAAATGAGTGTACGGTTGGAACAAAAGCTAAACCTGGGCTTCCTTCCTGAGAGGTATTACAATTACCCTGTACTGCATGACCTCCACCTAAATTTCTTCCCGAAAATAATATATACAAATCCGGTTTTATACAATATTCAAAATTCCATTTGCCATTAACGTCTTCTTTTAACTCCGGTCTTTCATTATAATTCCAGCCTTTTGTATCATCATTACTCAAAAACCTTGTTTTTAAAACCTTAAACTTTATATTAAAGTCACCTATTTCATCATTGTAAAATTTCTCAAGCCTAAGTATTTGAGCATCTATATTCTTTCCTAAGAATACTATATCATTTTCAAACTCAGCTATGGCTTCCGGATCCACAAATACACCTAACTCAATATAGTACGTAGAACAATCATCATCATTAGTTTCATCCGCATTCCATTCGCCACTTTCGAAAACAATTAAGAAGAGATTTTTCCTGTCTGAATAATTTTCTCCGAAGGATCTGATTGGATCAATTCTAATCTGAGTAGAATCAATTAATATGTGTAACCAGAAATAATCATCCGAAAAATGACCTACTACACTTGAATTTGGATAGCCTTGTACTTTTCCTTTTTTGGAGAAGGAAAGAGAATCTTCAAAGTAATTTGAATAAATTGAGTAGTCATCGAGCACCAAAGTAAGCGTAGAATCTCCATCTAAATTTAGTGTTAGTAGTGTTGAATCACCGCTATTTAAAAGGTGTTGAAACAAAGAATCTGCTCCAAAAGAAAAAACATTAAAGTTACTTTCAGGAAAGGCCTCCGTTAAACTAAATTCTAAAGCAGGATCTGGTTCTTCAAATTCGATACTCATTGAATACTGGCCAATAACTGAACTATTGTTCAGTAAAAATAAAATGAGTAATTTGATTACTGATTTAAGGTAACCAGAAACTGGTAACTGGTAACTGGTAACTGGTAACTGGTAACTGGTAACTGGTAACTGGTAACTGGAGCTTTGCTTCCGGAATCTTGGTTTTCATGATTACAGGTTTATAAGGTAAAAAATGGTTTACTAGTCCTGTAAAGGGGTTGGATGCGGAAATAAATATACTGAATTTTTTGGGAAAAATAATTTATACTCACTTTTAAAATAAAATGACAAGCACTTTACAATTTACCAGCCAGGCAGACTCACGGTGATTTTACATTTGCACACCCGGTCGTTGACCCATATTCTGCTCTTTCGCTATTTTGCGGCATGGAAATCCAAGTAGACCATATCAATGATCTCTCCAAAGTCACCAATGTCCTGAGCGCACTCATTGACGGAAGCTACAAAATATTCCTGCTCCGTGGTGATCTCGGCGCCGGGAAAACCACACTGACACAACGGCTCTGCTCCCAACTCGGGATCACGGAGTCCGTCAGCAGCCCCACCTTCAGCCTGGTCAATGAATACACCTCCCCTGGATACGGACTGGTCTACCACATGGACCTCTATCGCCTCGAAAAATCAATTGATCTTGTCCAGATTGGATTTGAGGAGTATCTTGATTCAGGAAACATCTGCCTTATCGAATGGCCCGACCTCGCCCGGGACCATTTTACGATGAAGCATGTATCTATAGACATCCGGGTCACACCGGAACATACCCGCATTTTCAATATCACAACGCATGACGCAGTGGACGCATAAATATGGCTTTAGCCTGGAGACCCTTCCTGAAAGAATCGCCGTCACCCAGGGAGCCAGCCAGTTTACGATCGGTATCCCGCTGGAAATCTCTTCCAACGAAAACAGAGTAGCTATCGTACCGCATTCGGTCAAGCCTCTGGTCATGCAGGGACATCGCGTAGTCGTCCAGGCAGGTGCCGGATTGCGATCCAACTATGATGATCATGAATACAGTGAAGCCGGTGCCGAGATCGTGATGAGCAAGCAGGAGGTTTTCAAAAGCGATATCCTGCTCAAAGTTGCCCCTCCGACTATTGATGAAATTGAACTCCTGCATCCCGATCAATGCCTGATCTCTCCGCTGCAGTTACCCACCCTTTCTGAATCCTATGTTGACCGGTTACTGCGACATCGGGTCACTGCTGTAGCCATGGAATATCTGCAGGCTGCGGATGGTTCATATCCACTCGTTCGGACGATGAGTGAGATAGCAGGTATCACTGCGATTCAGACGGCTGCAGAATTGTTGTGCAGATCCGAATTCGGACGCGGTGTCTTACTTGGTGGAGTATCTGGCGTGCCACCTGCTAAGGTGGTTATCCTGGGTGCTGGTGTTGTGGGCGAATTTGCGATACGCACAGCGTTGGCCCTGGGCGCGACTGTGAGAGTGTTTGATGATAACGTCTACAAGCTGATGCGCATCCAGCAAATCATCGGAAGACGACTCTATACATCCACTATTAATCCTGTCCAGCTCCAATATCAATTACTCAGCGCAGATGTCGTCATCGGCGCTGTTCATTCCCCAACAGGCAGATCAACGATCCTGGTGCCGGAGGAAATGATCATGAAGATGAAAGAGGGCAGTGTGATCATCGATGTGAGCATCGATCAGGGCGGGATATTTGAAACATCAGAAGTGACGTCGATGGATAATCCAACATTTATCAAACATGGGGTCATTCATTACTGCGTACCTAATATTGCTTCAAAAGTCAGCCGCACTGCTTCTGCAGCCATCAGTAATATCATTACTCCGCTGCTGATCAAGGCTGGTAATTACGGTGGCATCGAAGCGCTGCTGCATGATCATGGAGGTTTCAGGCATGGTGTATATGCTTACAAAGGTCATTTGACCAACGAGTATTTATCCAAGCGGTTTGGACATAAGTATACGGCGCTGGATTTGATTCTGCCTTCGAAATTGTGAATTGTGAATTGTGAGTTGTGAGTTGTGAGTAAAAACTGTCTAGCTACTCACAAGACACTCACAACTCACATCTCACATCTCACATCTCACATCTCACATCTCACATCTCACATCTCACAACTCACATTGCACACTATCTCCTGGAGCGTAATTGTCAACCGACAAACCTGTACTTCCGGATGGAAGAAGTGGGAGACCTTCCTGGTCCATCATGATATTTCCTATTCCTTACATCATACCGATAGCATTGAAGAGGCGCGGCAGGCGATTACAGGTTTTTACGAAAACGGAAGTCGTCATTTTCTTTTTGTCGGGGGGGATGGCACCATACATCATGCTGTCAATATACTGATGCAGCTCTCTGGTCATCAGTCATCAGAAATTACATTTGGGGTATTGCCTTGTGGTACCGGTAATGACTGGGTCAGGACTTTTGGAACTACAAAAGAAAAGCTGGCCAGGAATATCCGGGAGGTATATACAGCTCCCTTCAACCTGATCAAAATCACCTGGCCTGACGGACGGACCCGATATGCTGCTAACATGGTTGGAGGGGCACTCGATGCTGCTGTGGTGTTTAATCTGAAAAAAGCATCATTCAAAATTCCTTCCTGGATCTTATATCCATACGGTTTGCTCAAGACATTGATGAAACCTCATCAATGGAGTGGCACATTAAAAGTGGATCATGATACGTATACCGGTGATATCCTTACCATACAAGCAGGCTTTGCAAAATATTGCGGAGGAGGGATGTATGTGCTTCCGCATGCACGAGAGGACTCACCCGGACTACTGATCATGAAACCAAAAAAATTAATGCACTTGCTTTTTCAATTGAATACGATCTACAACGGTAAAATCGCAAGACACAAAGAAGCAACAGCCCGTCATTTTGAAAATATTGAAATCACGCACACAGGTGTACCCATTCCAATAGAGGCAGATGGTGAGTTTCTCGGTACCACGCCTGTGAAGTTGTCGGCGTGCTTTGATGCGATGAAACGCATTGTTTGAGCATAGGGCATAGGGCTGGAAGCAAGTCGAAGCGAAGCGGAGATCCCGCTCGTTGCGAAGCCGAAAAGCGGGAGAGCAAGGAGCAAAAAAAAATGTAGAGACGCGATAAATCGCGTCTCTACATTTTTTTTACATAAGTATTTTCACAGCAATATATAATAGTGCGCAGTGAATATGCTCTGGAAGCTGGAAGCTGGTAGCTAAACCCTCTTACTCTCT
>Ga0209063_1000772_pt1 | contig 18793 bp, 19 predicted proteins | sample KloWWTmeKNB19Kit_FD_187177 | JGI IMG/M metagenome (GOLD analysis project Ga0209063, IMG submission 187177) | Active sludge microbial communities from Klosterneuburg, Austria, studying microevolution and ecology of nitrifiers - Klosterneuburg... | ecosystem: Engineered > WWTP > Aerobic digester >... | reverse complement strand
AAGCAGAAGCAGCGAGTAATGCCGCCGAGAAAGCCAATGAAGCTAAAAGTGCATTTCTTTCCACAGTCAGCCATGAATTAAGAACACCGTTGACCTCTGTATTGGGTTTCGCCAAGATTATCCGGAAAAGATTAGATGAAAAAATATTTCCCATCGTTGACAGATCAGATAAAAAAACAGACAAGACAATCAGCCAGATATCTGAAAACCTCCAGGTAGTTATCTCAGAAGGTGAGCGGCTTACACATCTTATTAATGATGTACTTGACCTCGCTAAAATTGAAGCAGGCAAAATGGAGTGGAGCCAGGAAAATGTTTCCATGCCGGAAGTGGCAGAAAGGGCTATTGCGGCTACCACTTCTTTATTTGATCAGAAAGCGTTGAAGCTGGTTAAAGAAATTGATACCAATCTTCCTGAAATTACCGGCGATAAGGACAAACTGATACAGGTTATCATTAATCTTATTTCCAATTCAGTAAAGTTTACGGATAAAGGCACTGTTACTTGCCGGGCTTACCAGGAAAAAGATGAATTGATTGTCAGCATCAGCGATACCGGTATTGGTATTGCACCGGAGGATTATGGAGCAGTGTTTGAACAATTCAAACAAGTGGGCGGAGATACATTGACCGACAAACCTAAAGGAACCGGCCTTGGCCTTCCCATCTGTAAAGAGATTGTGGAACATCACGGAGGAAGAATATGGGTGGAAAGTGAAGTAGGCAAAGGCAGTACTTTTTCTTTTGCCTTACCAGTGAATAAAACAACGGCACATGCCAGGCCTTTACACCTTGATGACCTGGTAAAACAATTAAAAGAACAGGTAGCCCATTCACAATTAAATATAATCGGCCAGGCATCCAATATTTTAATAGTGGACGATGATGACTCTATCCGCTCCCTGCTGCAACAGGAACTGGGAGATGCCGGCTATTCGATTGAAGAAGCCAGCAACGGAAAAGAAGCACTTGAAAAAGTGAGAATTAACCGGCCCGACCTGATTATCCTCGATATTATGATGCCGGAGATGAATGGATTTGATGTCGCGGCCATATTGAAAAATGATCCGAACACCATGGATATACCTATCATCGTATTATCTGTTGTGCAGGACAAAGCAAGAGGTTTCAGAATTGGAGTAGACAGGTACCTTACCAAACCGATTGATACAGGTTTGCTGTTTAATGAGATTGGCAGTTTGCTGGAACAGGGCAAATCAAAAAAGAAAGTGATGATAGTGGATGAAGATTCTGGCGCAGTAAAAACATTGACCGATGTACTCACTACCAAAGGATACGAGGTAACAGAATCAATAGAAAAAGAATTGGTTGAAAAAGCAATTGCCAATCAGCCGGACATCATTATCATTAACTCTGCACTGAGTGGCAAACATGATATTGTACAAACATTGCGTTTTGAAAAGGGGTTAGAGAATGTTTTGTTTGTCGTGTACCAATAAGAAAAGATTTGAAAAAAAATATAATACAAGACTGAAATTTTGAACCACAATAGAAAAATTGTTATACAAGGTTTTCACATAGAATTTCTTTGTGTGAATTTCTATATTTTACTATGATCTATGTTGTTCAAGCTATATAAACTTAGTATTATTGACTGCTAATGAAAAAAAATTGAATTATTAAACAAAAAGAAATGGAACAAAAAATATTAATCGTAGATGACGAAGCACATATCCGGATGCTTATCGGGCAGACATTGGAAGAGCTGGAAGATGAAGGTGTGGAATTTTTAACGGCAGAGAACGGAGAAATTGCATTGGATATTATTCAGAAAGAGAAACCGCAACTGGTATTCCTGGATGTGATGATGCCCAAGATGAACGGAATGGAAGTATGCCGCCGGGTAAAGCAGGAGCTGAAAATGGAAAATGTGTTTATTATACTGCTAACAGCCAAAGGGCAGGAACTCGACCGGCAAAAAGGACAGGAAGTTGGCGCTGATGTATATATGACCAAACCTTTTGATCCCGAAGTGTTACTTATCAAAGCAAGGGAAGTGATGGGCTTGGCGAATTAATATTTCTGTAAATAGCCTTTGATCTTTATTTTAAAATAGCGCAGGAAAAACATTTTTAATAAGTGGCATGACAAGAATAAGTTTAAAAAATATTATCGGCAAAAAGAATGAAGCCGTTGCAATGATACTTGCCTTAATTGAGCAATTGAATATTATTGCCTGGATAGAAGATGATGCCGGAAAAATATTATTGGGTACTGCCCGGGAAACAGCAGATTCAATATTTCCTGTAATAGCAGAAGAGGAAATACTGGGCTTTGTAAAAGGAGAACAAAAAGCTGCTATCATCGCCCGGCTGCTTACCCATTTAATTACAAAAGAATCCGAAAAGAAAAAGCTTGGCAGCGAAGTGCTGCATTTATACCAGGAAGTAAACCTAATGTTTGACTTCTCAGATAAGCTGGCCAAAACTATTGATGCTGCCGATATTGCTAAAACAACGCTGGAAGAAGCAAGCCGGGTGATCCGTTCAGATAACGGGGTTATTATTTTATGGGATGAAAAAAACAGGCAGTTACAGGTATTGGCTTCCCATGGAAATTTATTTTTTAACCAGGAAAAAATCAATACTGAACTAAAGATTTTACTTGATTTAATATTAAATGGTCAATCAGAGATCATCAGTGACACTTCCGCATTAAGAGCCACAGGTATTGTGCGACCACATATCAGCTCCGTTCTTTATTCGGCTTTGAAAGTAAATCACCGGGTTATGGGTGCTGTCATTCTGGCCAGTAATGAAGAAATACAATATACTGCAGCCGACCTTAAATTGCTGACCACCCTCGCACTGCAATCCTCGGCTGCCATCGAAAGTGCCTTGCTATATGAAAGAAATATCAAGGATGCCCTTGAAAGAGAGGAGGCCATGCGAAAATTGTATGATGCAACCGGTAAATTTGTCCCCTATGAATTCATCCGTTCACTCGGTCACCAGTTGATCACCGATGTAAAGCTGGGTGACCAGGTTGAAAAAATTGTAACCGTACTATTCTCTGACATCCGCGAATACACTACTATCGCTGAACAAATGACCCCTGAAGAAAATTTCAGGTTTGTCTGTTCCTTTAATGAACGGATGGGTCCTTTTATCCGCCAATACAATGGATTCATCAACCAATATCTCGGCGATGCTATTATGGCTATTTTTCCGGGTAATGCTACCGACGCCCTTGCCGCCGCCGTGGCAATGCAAAAAGAAGTGGAACAATTTAATATTGCCAGACTGCTGAACAACCAGACTCCCATCCAGATAGGCGTGGGTATGCATACAGGACCACTTATCATGGGCATTACCGGTGATAAAGACAGGATGGACGCTTGTACAATTTCAGACACGGTCAATACTGCCTCCCGGCTGGAAGGACTGACCAAACATTATAAAACTAGCATTATACTAAGCGATGCAAGTCTTGAACAAATAAATAATAAAGAAAATTTTCACCTGCGTAACCTGGGTATGGTGCAATTGAAAGGCAAACAGGAATCCATCAAAATACATGAATGTTTCAGCGGCAATACACCAAAGGATATTCAAAAAAAGGCAGCGACCCTTTCCCTTTTCAACGAAGGGATCAGCCATTACCTGGATAAATCCTTCAATAAAGCCCATGAGGTTTTTACGCAGGTAATAAAAGAAAATCCTGAAGACAGAACAGCAGCTTTCTTTTTTACCAATACAAAACAGGTAATGGAGGAAGGATTTTCTAAAAACCGGGAGGGCATTGTGGAAATGCAGGAAAAATGAATGGCAGGAAAAATGGTAAGTGGGTGTTCAGCCAATAAGCTTCCTATTGAAAAACAGCGTACTGCATGACTTGCTGATATCTTTTTAATCCGTTTCTGACCGGGAATTAGGATAATTAAAAACGATTATTTACTTTAATCTGGTAATTAGAATTTATGCTGTTCGAATCATTTCATTTTATTCATGATCATGTGGTGCATAACCTGCTTACCGGGTTATCCGAAAAACTTACTTATCACAACCTGCCACATACACTTGATGTGCTAAAACAGGTTCAGCGAATCGGAAAAGAAGAGGGTATCATGGAGGAAGAAGATATGTTTTTATTAAAAACAGCTGCACTTTATCACGATACAGGCTTTTTGTCAGTTTATGCAGGACACGAAGCAGCCGGTTGTGAATTAGCCCGGAGGGATTTGCCTGGATTTGGGTTTTCTAAAAACCAGACTGAACAGGTTTGCAGCCTGATTATGGCGACCAAAATTCCCCAATCACCAAAAAATATCCTGGAAGAAATTATCTGTGATGCTGACCTGGATTACCTGGGTCGTGATGATTTTGAACCAATCAGTGATTCCCTTCGAAGGGAGTTCCTGGAATTAGGCATTGTAAGTTCTGATGAACACTGGTATTCTCTCCAAATAAAATTTATTGAAAATCACAATTATTTCACTAATTCATCCAGGCAACTGCGCAACCCCGAAAAACTTAAACGTCTGGAAAAATTAAAATCAGTATAGTTTTAAATGGTAGACATACAAAAGGTTTGATGTATTATTTTCCTATTCAGATATGTATGCTGAAGTAGTATCTTAAAGTATTCAACAGTAAAATACCCCTCCCGACTGGTTCGGATTAATGATTCCAACAACCATTTTACTTTATCCCGGCTTTATTTCCGCTATATTTCATTTTTTCACATTCCCTTAATAAGCAATCAACCTGTTTGCTGCATCTAATAGGTAAATGAGGTTAAAGACCCGCAGGGTTGATTAAGTGCGGACAGAAAGGGTCGGAACAAATAAACCCTTTGCTATGAAGCAATATTTACATATTTCCGCCACTTTCGACCAGCCCGAATTAGTACAGAACCTGGTCGAACAATTGGCTTATCGTCGCTATGAACTGGGATTCAGCAATGAGAAAATGCCCCGTGGTTTCAAAGCACTGGAAACATCATCTACAGAAACATATGTCAGCGGTACGATGGCTATAGATTTTGGCACTAATGAAGCTCCTGTCAATATGCCTTTTATTACTTGCTTCCTGTTTACCTGTATCAAAGGTAAAACTGACCCTTATCAATTGATCTGGAGCAGCTCTCTGTCATAAGACCCATAATTTATTATATACCTTACTTTTCACCCTTCCTTTCCTGCCATTCACCGAGAAACAGGGGCATAGTGCCCATTCTCTATTGACCATTCACCATTCGCCATGTAGTTTTGTTTAAAATTTGAAAGCATGGACAGCTACAACGATAACCGTGAACAACGCAGGGAAGAAAGGAAGGAACGCCGTCAATTTTATATGACAAACAGCAGCCGGCATAGCCATATCTGGACAGGGCTGTTCATATTGCTTGTTGGTGTAGCCGCTTTGATAAAAGCCAGTGTCACCGATTTACCTTCCTGGTTATTTGGATGGCAAACATTTCTGATAGCCCTCGGTATATTTATAGGCTTCAAACATGGTTTCAGGGGCGGAGCCTGGTTTATTCTCATCCTAGTGGGTAGTGCATTCCTGTTGAGGGACATTTACCCGGATTTAGCAATCCGTCGCTATATCTGGCCGATGATATTAATAGTTATTGGCGCATTTCTTATCATCCGCCCCCGGCGAAAAAGTTGGGAACATTGTGCATGGAATGAAAAAAAAAATACAGGTTCACTAAACAGCACATCGATTTTAGGGGAAGAAGAAACCTGGAGCAAAGATGATTTTGTGGATTCCACTTCCATCTTCAGTGGTGATAAAAAAAATATTCTTTCCAAAGATTTTAAAGGAGGAGATATTGTCAACATTTTTGGTGGCACTGAATTGAATCTAAGCCAGGCTGATATTCAGGGGAAAGTAGCGATTGAGATAACCACCATTTTTGGCGGAACCAAACTGATCGTTCCTTCCCACTGGGAAGTGAAGTCAGAAGCCGTCACCATTTTCGGAGGACTGGAGGATAAACGGTCAATCACTGCAATTCCGGAAAGTGGCGGTAAAGTTTTACTGTTGAAAGGAACTGTTATATTCGGAGGAATAGAAATAAAGAGCTTTTAAATACGAAGTCTGTTGACAATTGACTGTCGGGAAATTTCGGATAAACCAAAAACCAACCTACTATGAACTGGTATCTTGCAAAAATGGTCTTTCGGATCATCTGTGGTGAAGGTAATCATACCGCACAGTTTGACGAACAACTCCGCCTCATTTCGGGAGAAAGCAAAGAAGAAGCTTTTCATAAAGCACATATGATGGGCATGAAAGAAGAAGAGATTTTCTTCAATAAAAACATGCAATTGGTGCAGTGGCAGTTTATCAGCGTAAGTGAGTTGTATCAGCTTAACGAGCTGATTGATGGTGCAGAACTTTACTCAAAAATTGAGGAAAGAGAAAATGCTGACAGCTACCTTCATATCGTTCGTAAAAAAGCTGAACAAATTAGATTTGGCAATTCGCTTGAAATGCTGAACCCTGCATAGCATGTCTAACTCTCCTTTGTCCATATTACGGTTTAAAGTAATTTTCATTATCTGCTGGCTGGTTATCATAACCGACCAGGCAATTGCATTGAATTTTTTTGGCCTGCCCTGGCAAGCAGCTATAATAGATAGTCTTATTTGTAATGCATTATTATTATTAGCCTGCTTACTTATAATGCATACCCTTCGTTATTATTTACCCAGAGGACAGCAATACATTAATATTTTTTCTATTTGTATCTTTCTTTCTATCCTGTGGCTGATTCTTTCCAAATGGCTGCTCAAATTGTCACTTGGCCATTACCCGGGTTATACTGATATGTTGCATCAATCTCTTTCTATACGCTTCAGTATCGGCTTTCTATTACTGGGCTGTATTACTATGATAAGCATATTATGGTACAACCAGCAGGAACAAAAAGAAAAAGATACCCGTAAAACAGATGCAGAAAAATTAGCGAAGGAGGCAGAATTATTCAAGCTCCGTCAGCAGTTACAACCACATTTCCTGTTCAATAGTTTGAATTCCATCAATGCGCTGATCGGGAGCAGGCCTGAAGAGGCAAGAAAAATGGTGCAGCAACTTTCCGATTTTTTAAGGGGTACGATTAAAAAAGAAGAAACCCAATGGGTAACCCTGCAGGAAGAATTACAATATTTACAATTGTATTTAGATATAGAAAAGGTTCGGTTTGGCAACCGGCTGGCCACGGATATAAATATAGACGAGAATACCCAATCGATGAAACTGCCAGCCTTATTATTACAGCCTATTGTGGAGAATGCCATTAAGTTTGGCCTGTATGATACAACCGGTGAAACGGTCATACGATTGTATGCATCCCGGGAAGAAAATAATCTGGTCATAAGGGTAATGAACCCGTTTGATCCCGAAACATCTTCACCCAAACAAGGAATTGGTTTTGGACTAAAATCAGTCCAGCGGAGACTGTATCTATTATTTGCCAGGACGGATCTATTGTCTACAGAAGCAAAAGAAAATATCTTTATAACAGTAGTTAAAATTCCGGAAACAACATAAGTTCTTAAGGTTTGCTGCAAAGTAAACCGGCAATTGAAACCGGGTAAAATTAAAAAGCGAAAAAATATAGTATGGGTAAAATAATTATTATTGATGATGAACCGCTGGCCAGGAGCATTGTAAGGGAGTTCCTCCAAAAACATCCGCAACTGGAAGTAATACAGGAATGTGGTGATGGCTTTGAAGGTGTAAAAGCCATCCAGCAGCACCAGCCGGATTTGATTTTTTTAGATATTCAAATGCCCAAGATCACCGGCTTTGAAATGCTGGAACTGATCGAACAACCACCGGGTGTTATTTTTACTACGGCATTTGATGAGTTTGCTATAAAAGCATTTGAAGCTCATGCCATAGATTATTTATTAAAACCTTTCAACCAGGACCGGTTTGATAAAGCCATTGGGAAATGGACTGAACAAAGATCCGGCACCACTGAAAAAGCAACACAGGACTTATTGGAATCTGCATCATTATCCCCCTCACAGCGTCAAAGGATCGTGGTTCGGAATGGCAGCAAGATCAAGATCATTTCGGTGCATGATGTATTTTATTTAGAAGCGGCAGATGACTATGTAAAAATTCATACCCAGGAAGGTTATTTCCTGAAGAATAAAACGATGAATCATTTTGAACAGTCATTAGATATCCATCAGTTTGTCCGTTCTCACCGTTCATACATTGTAAATGTCCAGCAGATTACGAGAATTGATCCGTATGAAAAAGATAATCATGTAGCTATTCTTCGTTCCGGCGCTAAAGTACCGGTAAGCAGAAGCGGTTATAGTAAATTGAAAGAAGTGCTGGGGCTATAGTTTTTAATAACATTCAGAATTCAGCACTTTTAAAGTTTGATCATAAAAGTATTTTGCCCTTTCAAAAGTGGAAGCGATACAGACCAAACCTATTTTTCCATATTGAGATAGGGCGCCAATCAGGTGGAACATCACACCTTCTTCTTTTGTGTTATCGTAGTGAAGGTTATTGAGCATGGCAATTTCCATCAGATCGCATGGAGTTAATCCCTTGAACCGGTCTTCATGCAGGTTATCCGTAAACAGGTAACATTTTTCATCACCGTTTACTAAAACATACTTACCTGTATCAGGATTATAGTCGCCATTGGTCAAAAACTGTAGCATGATGTATGGGTGAGTTGTTCCTCCTTTCCGAAGATTTATTTCAATGGCATAATGTTTCCATTGGTCATTTTCTTTGACCGATAAAAAATCGACACCAAATCTTCCCAATACACCTTTTCGCTTCATCACTTCTGATACTTTTCTACCCAAAGCAGCAACTTCAACACTGTATTCTTCATCTGCCGGAAAGGTCCCCCCCAGAAAAACCTGTCCATCGGGCCCTCCCATCAATTGGTCATGTGTAGAAATAATATCAATTTTTCCCAACGGGTTGATGCGGCATTGTACAGAAGGGGAAGTTTTATGAGGCGCATCAATAAACGCTTCCACTATACCTCCCATACTGGTGAACTTGTCAATAAAAAGTTCATAGGAAAGATCCGTCGCAACAATTTCCAGCACCCGGGGTAACAATTGCCGGATTTCTTCTTCAACATTTTCGTTACTTGTAATAGTATCAAAAGGAAACACAGCATTTCCCTCCCCGCTAAAACCGTCATTCATCTTAACAACGGCTTTTTTTAATAATGGATCAGCAATATATAAGTCTGCTAATGCTTTAATTATCTGTTCTTCATTCTGAAGGTTCTCATAACCAGGCGGCATCTCCATACCACATTCCCTGAATATCTCACGGCTGCCGGATTTGGTTCCCCAAAAAAGCAGGTCAGGGTCGCATCCATAAACTGGTAAACCAAGAGTAGCTGATAATGTCCGTTCATGTTCAGTTACATTAAAACATGCCAGGTGCGCCAGGTGTCCATCCGGAATAGCATTCATGATTCTTTTTATCAATCTTGGCCTGGCCAGGATTTTTTCAGTCAGTGAAACAGGTGATGAGTCATAACAACTAAAAAAATGCATTCGTTGCCGGGCATGCTCCCCTGTTATACCTGGCAATAAATGAAGATAATAATCTAAAATGAGCGGATCAACCGGGGTGCTTGTAACATATACAATATGTGTCCTTGGCATCCGCAATAAGAGAAGTAAACATAACAACCGCTCTTCGTAATGAACAATCCCATCAATTTTGGCGAGTATAAATGGATCAAGGGTAAGACTGGGAATAACAACAACAGTCTTGGCAGCCATCCGATCATGAAAAACAGCTTTGTATTGTGGCACAAAATTTTCCTGGAGTTTACAAAAAATCTCCTTTTCAGTCGGGGCATTTTGACTGAACAGTTTTATCTGCTTATCCTTAGCCAATGGCAATAACCGTTTTAGTTCAGGCTAAGCTACTTTACCCCACTAACCGATGCAATGATAAAAGAGAGAATTATTACTGATTAATATCATGTATCAGGCTTCCTGCCCGGTCCATAATGCTCCCCCAATACTATCTCTTGCAGCACCTGTAACGGATGAAAGTACATTATACTCCTGCCTCCAGCGGAGCACTCCAATAAAGGCCATAATAAGGGCTTCTTTGTAATTGATAAGCCTTTCGTCAGGTACTGCCACTTCAATTTTCAGGTCTTTAAGATGGCTGTTGAGCCGTTCTATAAGAAATGAATTTAATGCTCCTCCACCAGTAGCCAGCAATAGTGACCCGGTTGGCACCCGGTCAGGCGGAAATAGTTGTACGGAAGTAATGGCTCTTTTTATTTGTATAGCAATATGTTCGACAAAAGTTCTTAGCCCATCTACTATACTACATCCCGAATCCCGTATCATAGGGAATATCACATCCGTTCCAAAATCATTAGCCAGTGATTTTGGATATGATTGGTTGTAATAAGCAAGATCATTCAGCTTTTCCAGTAATACAACGTTTACACTTCCGCTTGCAGCCATTTCACCACCGGCATCGTATACTTTACCCGCATTATTTGCCAGCATATTTAAAACACGGTTAGCCGGACAAACATCGAAAGCAACATAAGGATTGGCATTGAAGGAGATATTGGCGATACCGCCAATATTCAGAAAATAAGCATATTCCGTCCATAACAGTTTCTCACCTATGGGCACAATCGGAGCCCCTTGCCCGCCAAATGCCACATCCAAAGCCCTGAGATCAGAAACAACGGGCAGTTGTGTTTCAGCTGCTATGGCAGCACCATCACCCAACTGGGCAGTCATTTTTTGTGCAGGGAGATGAAAAGTTGTATGCCCATGCGATGCAATGACGGCAACTTTATAATGCAATTGATATACATCTATAAACCTGTTCACCTGCTGACCAGTATAGTGTCCATAATCTGTATGCAGTATTTGATACTCCCTTGCAGAAAGGTTTGTCGCATTTCTCAGGCGTTCCACCCATTTAGCAGAATAGGAATAACAGTCTGCCTGTATTATTTCGTAAGTCCACTTGCCACCCTGCTCCTGAAACTCAACAAATGCAATATCGAGTCCGTCAAGCGAACTGCCGCTCATTAATCCAATAGCTCTGTAAACCATGAAACCATTTTTAGTTTAGATTTGCCAAAAGTAAATCTTCAAAATGATAGTCAATCTCAGCCAGCAACATTCTTTGATCAGTAATTGGGTAGGCGAACTCAGAGACGTTACTATTCAGAGCGACCGGATGCGTTTTCGCCTCAACCTGGAACGCATTGGGGAAGTTGCTGCCTACGAAATAAGTAAGGTATTGCCCTTTGAGGAAAAAGAAATTCAAACCCCCCTTGGCACAGCCGTACATAAAGTATTAAAAGAATATCCGGTACTGGCAACCATTCTCAGGGCCGGGCTTCCATTGCACCAGGGATTATTAAATTACTTTGATCAATCAGATAATGCATTTATCTCTGCATATCGCAAACATCATAAGGATGGCAGTTTTGATATAAGCCTCGATTATGTTTCCTGCCCTGAATTGGAGAACAGGATTGTTATTATCTCTGATCCGATGCTGGCCACGGGTTCTTCCCTCGTAAAAACCATTCACTTTTTAAAAGACGAAGGACAACCCCGTGAAATTCATATCGTGGCAGCTATAGCCTGCACAGTTGGCATAGAATATGTAAAAAGAGAGGAGCCTTCTGTTACAATCTGGTGTGGTGATATAGATGATGAACTTACCGCCAAGGGCTATATTGTTCCGGGGCTTGGTGATGCGGGCGACCTGGCTTATGGACCGAAAATGCAAATGTGAAGGAGCAATTCCAGCTTTTAAATCTAGAGTTACTGGTTTTATTTTCAATACTTTAAGATTCAATTTCGCTTCTTTAATTTTTTTTTGAAAAACACACCGGAAGCAGCATTAATTCTATTCCTCAGGTCTTCAAAATGTTTATTTTTCCGCTTCGACCGGGTAGAATTAAAGACTAGTTAGGGCAATCAAACTGAATACTAAAACGTTTTCAATTTCTTATACTCTGATTTTTGTTAATCACCGGCCTTACAACTGAAAAAAAATTTATTTGTTGAGATGAAAAAAAATCTTCTTACCCTGTTGGTTTGTGTGGCTATGGCAAGTGCTTCTAGAGCCCAGGACCCCAATTTTTCCCAATTTTTTGCCTCGCCACTTACGCTTAATCCTGCATTGACAGGGAAGTTCGATGGATCTTTCAGGGTGGCTGGAAACTACCGTAATCAATGGCCTACGATTAATAACGCCTTTGTAACGAAGACTGTATCTGTTGATTTTGGTATCATGAAAAACCGGCTTGCTGACATTGACCAGCTAGGTGTTGGAATTCTTGGCGTAACAGACAGAGCCGGTGATGGTGTGCTGGTTACCAATTATGCAGGAGGGTCTGTTGCTTTTCATAAAGGACTGGATGAAGATGGTTTTCACCAGATCGGTGCAGGTTTCCAGGGAACCTATGTTAATAAGCGGTTGGATGTAACCAAGATTGATTTTCAAGATGAATTGACCCCGTTGGGTTTTACAGGTGTAACCAGCGAGATTTTTTTAAACAATCAACTTAACATCAGTTATTTTGATTTGAATGCAGGTGTACTTTACAACGGCAGTACTAATGGATATAACAATTTCTATATCGGAGCTTCTATGTATCATATCAACCGCCCGAAAGAAAGCTTCCAGGGTGGTGAGTATCTGTTAAATACCAGAACAACTATACAGGCCGGAGGAAAAATACCGGTTGGCTCATATAATTATCTTCATATTGCAGCTAATCACAGTATGCAGGCTAAAGCAAATAATACCGTTGTTGGAGGAGCCTTTTCTTACAATGTAAATAACAATGAAGATGACCCGGTAAATGTGTACCTGGGTGCATGGTACCGTTTCAATGATGCAGCTATCCCCTATATAGGTCTTGAGTTTAAAGGAATACAGATAGGTGCTTCTTATGATGCCAATACTTCCAGTCTTAAACCAGCTTCAAATACAAGGGGCGGAATGGAATTATCCCTTATTTACATTAAAAAGCCTACAGACCCCAATGCTAAAAAATTGAATTGCCCGAGATTTTAATTGAACTTATAGGCAAAAGAAAAGCGAAACATTTAAGTTTCGCTTTTCTTTTGCCCATTCAAATCAAATCTTCATTAATAATGGTAATAAAAACCAGGAGAATAATGTAATTAAGATGATAGAGACAATATTCATAATAAACCCGGCTTTTGTCATTTGCCTGAGTTTTATATAGCCGCTGGCAAACACAATCGCATTGGGAGGTGTGCCCATCGGCAACATACTGGCACAGCTTGCCGCCAATGTCATTGGGATTCCCAGTAACAATGGATCTAATTTGAGTGCAATGGCCAATGAAGTAACTACCGGGGCAAAAACAATTACCTGTGCCACATTACTCATTACCTCACTAAGGAAAATGGTGATTACAGTTATCGTAAAAACCAATATAAAACCATTACCGGAAAATTGAGCCAGCCATCCACCCAGCTGTTCTATTAATCCAGCATTTTCCAAAGCTGTAGCAAGGGAAATCCCGCCTCCGAAAAGCAATAAAATACCCCAGGCCATTTTAGCTGTATCGTTCCATTCAAGCAAGGAGCCTGTTCCTTCCTCATCTTTACTCTCTCTCTTTCCCGAGGGACAAATAAATAACGCCAGTGCACAAAGCATGGCAATAATCGTATCATCCAGCTTTATAAATGATTGCGCATTATTGATAATGCTTCTTGTTATCCATAATAATGCAGTTGAAATAAAAATAATAAGAACCCTTTTTTCCGCAACCGACAATGGGCCCAACAATAGTATTTCATTTCTTATTAATCCCTTTGTGGCTGTATCAGATTTAATTCGACTGGGGAAAAGCCATTTTACCATCACCCAATAAAGGCAAATAAGTAATATAATAGCCATTGGCATACATAGCAGCATCCAGTTTACAAAATCAACGGAAGAGTCGGGAAATTTTTTCTCTATATAGCCGATATATGCCACATTCGGCGGCGTACCAATAATGGTAGCAATACCCCCGATATTCGAAGCATAAGCAATAGCCAGCATAATGGTAAGAGAAAAATTAGCAATATTTCCGTTGCCTGTATTATTCTCTTTCATTACATGAATGACAGACAGTGCAATTGGAAACATCATCATTGTTGTGGCAGTATTACTCAGCCACATACTTAATAAACCGGTTGCAAGAATGAAACCCAATATAATTCTGTCACCACTGGTGCCCGTCAGCCTTACAATATTCAGTGCAATACGACGATGCAAATTCCATTTTTCAATGGCAAGACCCAGCATAAAGCCACCCATAAATAAAAAGATAACAGGATTAGCATACCCTGAGGCAGCCGCTTCTAATTTACTGATCTTTAAAAGTGGGAAAAGAACCAATGGCAATAAAGCAACTACAGGCATCGGTAAAGCCTCTGTTACCCACCAGGTGATCATGAGTGCTGCAACTGCCAGTACTTTGCTGGCAGTATGCTCCACGCCAAAAGGGTTACTAAAATAAAGGAATAAAGCAATAACGATCCCTCCCAGCAGAGAAATAGTTTGAACCTGATATTTCTTAACTTTTATCAAGATTAGCGTTTTGGATTTTCAAGATACAATCTTGTCTTGAATCAGGAACATGTATATCATCCTTTCCGCAAAAAAATTGCTTATTTCAATTTCCCGCTAACATATAAATTATCCTTCAGGTAAAATCGATAGGGTAATAAAGCATCATCTCCGGCATAATCAACACCAATACGGGCAGTAGACATCAACTGCTTTGCAGAAACAACAAATCCATCGTCAGCAATGAATAATTCTTTACTTTGTAATGAATACCCGCTATGTGCAGTAACAATTCCCAAAGCCTTTGCTACGTTTCCGGGTCCTTTAGTAAGCGTATAGTCGGCTTTTTTCTTGCGAGTCCTTACCAGCATTTCCGCAATACCTTCTATTGGCTCTATTGCCCTGATGAGAATAGCATGCGGCACATCTTTACTGTGCGTTACCACATTAAAAAGATGATGAATTCCATAACAAAGATAAACATAGGCCACCCCGCCATGTGCATACATTATCTCAGTCCGGTTTGTTCTTCTCCCACCAAATGCATGAGAAGCTCTGTCTATTATTCCATTATATGCCTCCAGTTCTACAATCCGCCCGGAAGTAACTTTACCATTCCAGTTTGTGACAAGTACTTTTCCAAGAAGCTCCTTTGCAATTTGTAAAATATTTTCCCTTTGGTAAAAGGATGCCGGTAATTTTTTCATATTGCCTGGTACAATTATTACAGATTCAATCTGCAGAAATTTACTTTCACTTTCTATTCGCAACTTACCATTCCCTTTGTTTATATTTACTTCTCAAATTAAGGCTTTGCTGAAAGAAATCGTCATAGCTTTTCAATCCTGGGAAGAAGCCCGTCGTTTTATTCAAAAGAACCGGCTTTTTAAATGGATCATTATTCCCGGTATTATTTATACCATTCTGTTCATCGCAGGAATGTTTTTTTTCTGGCAATCATCTGACAATGTTGTTTCATGGATAAGTAACCAGCTGGGAATAGAGAACTGGCTGCAAAAAGAAAGGAGTGAATGGCTGAGCTTTCTTTTTGTAATGACAGGCATGATGCTCCGTCTTGTACTGGTATTGTTTTATTTCTCCCTGTTCAAATATTTAATACTAATAATCGGTTCCCCTGTTTTCACTTACCTCAGCGAAAAAACGGAAGCAATCATTGATGAGAAAGAACATAGTTTCAACTGGCCAGAAGTTAAAAAAGATGCGATCCGGGGTGTTAAACTGGCCCTGCGAAATGCAGGCTGGCAATCTGTCTATCTTATTGCGCTGATCTTTTTGTCCCTGGTTCCCGTTATTGGCTGGATTACTCCTGTCATTGCACTGCTTATTGAATGCTACTATTTTGGTATATCTATGCTTGACTATAGTTTTGCGAGAAACAATTTTAGCCTGTCGCAAAGTACTGCATTTACAGGTCGTCACAAAGGTCTAGCAATCGGCAACGGCCTTCTTTTCTATGCCATGCATATCCTTATTCTCCTGGCACCTGCTTATGCTATTATTGCTGCAACATTGAGTGTGCATAAAGTTAAAAACAGCTGATACTTCTGAAATGACCACCGTTTACCTGATACCGGCAATACTGCAAGATGAAGGCTTTGATGCAATTCCACCCTATATAAGAGATGCAATAAAAATTTGCCAGGTATTTTTTGTTGAAAATGAAAGGACAACAAGACGTTACTTCAAACAGCTCTGGAAAGAAATGATCATTGATGACTACGAATGGGTGAATATGACAGAAAGTGTTATTGCAGCCGATACATTTAGAAAAAAAATAAAAGAAGGAAAAAACATAGGTATCGTCAGTGAGGCGGGCTGTCCCGGAGTTGCGGATCCCGGCCAGGCTTTGGTAGCAATCGCACAGGAAATGAATGTTACCGTTAAACCACTTGTTGGACCCAGTTCCATCTTACTTGCCCTGATGGCAAGTGGAATGAATGGACAGCAATTTAAATTCTGCGGCTATTTACCGATAGATAACCTCCTACGAATAAAAGCGATAAAAGAACTGGAAGCTGAATCAGCCAGGAAAAACTGCACCCAGATCTTTATTGAAACCCCTTACCGCAATAACCAATTAGCAGATGCCATCATAAAAAATTGCAATCCTTCTACCAAATTATGCATTGCAGTTGATCTTACAGGAAAAAATGAATGGATAAAAACTCAATTGATCAGTGACTGGGAGAAAAAAAAACCGGACATTCATAAACGTCCGGCGATTTTTTTACTACATGCAAAATGATATTATTCAAAAGGTGTTGGCGTATTTGAAGGTCGCTGAATTGAAATAATACTGTCCACCACATATTTACTCATTCCCCGCCATGGTAATGCCCCTAAATACTCTTTATAGTGCAGCTCCATGAATGCCCCACTGTTTGACATTAACTGCAATGCAACTTTTTCATCAACTACTGAAAATTCAAACTCGTTAGACTGTATACTACCCGGGACCTTGGATTTATATCCGGTTTGTATCACCCTACCCTCATAGGTTTTAAATATATACCCCTTTTTAACAAAGAAGTTCAGTTCACCAGCTTTACTGCCTACACCAAATACAAAGAAGAATTTGAAATAGGTTAATACAGCTACAGCTATAAATAACAAGATGAGAATTGTCCGGGCAAATTTCCTGAACCACGATTTTTTCTTTCCAGGTTCCCGGGCTAACAGTTGTTCTTGCTGAGTGAGTTGTTGTTCGTCCATAAAAAAGGATTTATAACAAAAAATTTATGAGTCTAAACCAATTATTATTATAAATTTGCATCCAAGTTACAACTTGTTTGTCTTTATGGCTAACATTCTGACACATACAAAGCAGTTTGCGTTTCATGCGCCTATAACCAGCGGAGTTTATTCTGTTGGCTTTGATGTGTTTACCTTTTCCCGCCCCCGACGTCGCCCTGTATTCTGACAGGACGAACCCCCTCACCATGGTCCCTGTCAGTGAAAGACTCCCCGAAAAAAAATTAGGATTGGTGGCCCGTTTTATATCAATGCAGTATTAAAAGTGGACAATCAAAATATTATTATCAGAGTAGCAACTGTTTCCGACAAAGTCTATTCCAAAACTATAACAGATGAAATGGCAGCTTCAGCCGCAGCCAGGGGCACGGGTATTGCAAAACGTTCTCCAGAATACATTGAGCAAAAGATTGATGAAGGAAAAGCCGTTATTGCTATTACCGGACAGAATGAATGGGTTGGCTTCTGTTACATCGAAACATGGAGCCATGGTGAGTATGTAGCCAATAGCGGTTTGATAGTAGCTCCTGCATTCAGAAAAAGTGGTGTAGCCAAATCAATTAAAAAAAGAATCTTCGACCTCTCGAGGGAAAAATATCCAGAGGCAAAGCTTTTTGGATTAACTACAGGCTTAGCGGTAATGAAAATTAACAGTGACCTCGGCTATGAACCTGTAACCTATTCCGAACTTACGCAGGATGAAGCATTCTGGGCAGGCTGTAAAAGTTGTGTAAATTATGAGATACTGATGAGTAAGGATAGAAAAAACTGTATGTGTACAGCCATGTTGTATGACCCAAAAGACCATTACGAGCCTGAAGAAACAAAACAATTCTTTGAGGAAAATAAGAAAGGATTTGAAAGACTGTTGAAATTTAAGCAATGGAAACTACTTAAACCGTTTATGAAAAAAGATAAAGACGGAAACGGTGGTGCCAGCAGGCCCAAATCTTTATTACATCATTTATTTCATTTATAACAAGCACTAAAGAATCACCATGGCAAAAAAAGTTGTTTTAGGGTTTAGTGGTGGATTAGATACATCTTATTGTGTAAAATACCTCAGTGAGGACAAAGGTTATGAGGTACACAGTATCATCGTCAACACTGGCGGCTTCAGTGATAAAGAATTGAAACAGATTGAAGCTCATGCCTTCAAACTGGGCGTTAAAACACATACAACCATTGATGCCGTAAAAGGATATTATGACCGCATTATTAAGTACCTCATTTATGGAAATGTACTTAAAAATAATACTTACCCGCTATCAGTTTCTGCAGAAAGGCTTAGCCAGGCATTGCATATTGCTGAGCATGCCAAAAAGCTGAATGCAGATTCCGTGGCACATGGAAGTACCGGTGCCGGTAATGACCAGGTTCGCTTTGATATGATTTTTCATATCATGATCCCCGGTGTAGAGATCATCACCCCGATCAGAGATTTAAAGTTGAGC
>Ga0209063_1000764_pt1 | contig 18928 bp, 9 predicted proteins | sample KloWWTmeKNB19Kit_FD_187177 | JGI IMG/M metagenome (GOLD analysis project Ga0209063, IMG submission 187177) | Active sludge microbial communities from Klosterneuburg, Austria, studying microevolution and ecology of nitrifiers - Klosterneuburg... | ecosystem: Engineered > WWTP > Aerobic digester >... | reverse complement strand
GGAACATCGTCGCGTAGATGATTGCCGCATTGTTTTCGTCGCCCGGGGTCATGCGCCGCGCGATGAACCAGACCATCCAGGCACAGAAGAGGTACGCCAGTGCATTCGGAATCCGCGCCGCCCAGGGGTTGTAGCCGAATGTCGCCACGCTGGCGGCAATGGCCCAATAGGTCAGCGGCGGCTTGGTCCAGTGGCCGACATATTCGTTGCGCATCGGGTGCAGCCAATCGCCGCTTTCCAGCATGTTCAGGGCGACATTCGTGTAGCGGCCCTCGTCGGGATCCCACAGCGCGCGCGTGCCGAGAAAGGCAAAGGCAAGCAGGACGATGATGATCGCGGTCTGCAGCAGGGAGGGCTTGAAACTGGTACGCATGAACGAGATCCGGGATGTGGACGAGGCCATGTGCAGAAAGGAACCAGAGCGTGACGCGGCAAGTTCAGCGGGGCGTCAAAAGCAGGCCGGTGCGAACCGCAGCCGCCCCCGCCCGGCATTCCTCGACCACCCACGCCATGCACGACACCAGCCTCCCGCCCAGTGTCGCACCTGCGCCGCAATCTGCGGAAGCAGTGCCGGAGCGCTGGACGAGGTTCGCCCGGCAAATCGGCAGGATCGCCAAGGCGGCCGTCGGCGCAATCGGGAGCAGCACACGTCTGCCGAACGCACATCAGTCACGCAGCAGTGGCCGCGCTGCCTGCCCCGGACCATTCCCTGGCCGAGCCGCGATTGGCGGGCAGCAAGCGCGACTGGGTTATAATCCACCGCGGCCTTGGCGCATCCTGTCCACGCGGATCCGCTGGCCGTCACCCGTCTTGCCACACATGCGCCCGTAGCTCAGCTGGATAGAGTACTGCCCTCCGAAGGCAGTGGTCGGGGGTTCGAATCCCTCCGGGCGCGCCAAATCCCCTCGTGATCATTTCGTGACCACGCTCGTGGCCGTCGGTTAAGCCAAGCCGGAACCAAGGCAGCCGTACCCCGTGCGCCGGCACGACAGAGTTCAACAATATCCACGGCAGAGATGAGGAAGATGGGGCGACCGTCTTCCTTGATTTCCTTGCAGGCCCGTCGGTCCAGGCAAGGTGTGTTTGCGAGCGCGCCGAACCGAGGGTGCCGCAAACGGGAGATCGGAGGTGACATGTGCCGGACACGGACGGCCCCTTTCGTTCAGCACATCGCCTCAAGAGCGAAGCCTGCCGGGGCTTGCGCCGCGACCCGGATGCATCTGGCCGAATGCGGCAGGGCGACCGTCCCTCGATGGGCGAGGCACGTCCACCGTCGCGATATCCCGGATCATCAGCTTGGCAACGGCGACGGCACGCCCGATCCTCCCTGAGCCAGCGCGCGGCAACGCGGCGCTGTGCCGGCCTCGCCACTTTTTTTGCCACCACCTCCATGAGCAGTTCGTGATCCCGGCGCGGGTTTGCGTGCCTACATTTCAGCCTCGCATTCTCCTCGCCTGCCCCGTTTTCAGGGTCGGTGTGGCCTCGGTGAAGTCCATGAATCCATCGGGGGAGGATGCGGGATAGCGGCTCACCGGTGAACAGATCGACGGACTCCCGATACAGGCGGCGGCGGCTGCACCCTCCCGCTGCGGGCGTCCGTTTCTGGCTGATCCGAGTCACCCTGACGGTCGCCGAGACGGGTCAACTGCAGTGGCTGTCGATTGGGAATCACGTCCCGCGCCAGGACGCATGACTCCATCGTGGGCGACAGACTTCCACCCGGAGTGCTCCGCTCGTGGCGGCGGAAGTAAGCATGGCCACGGACTTCAGATCAGCTGCAATCGGACCTCGTCATCGAGTAGAGTTATCCGTCACAAGGAGTCGCTGAAATGCAGACATCCGAAGCGGAAGAATCCACGGGCGGGGCAAACCTGCCGTTCGAGCTGGTCTACGAAAGACTCCGCTCGATCGCGCGAAGAGAGCGCCGACGCTTTTCGGCCGGACACACGCTCAATACGACGGCCCTGGTCCACGAGGTATTTCTGGATGTGTGCGCCGGTCGCGAGAACGAACTCGCGCCACGCGATTTTTTCGCCTACGCCGCACGCTCGATGCGAAACCTGCTGATCGACAATGCGCGGCGCTGTCTGCGGGTCAAGCACGGTGGCGGGCAGCATCACACCGGCCTTGATTCGCCTGCGGTCGATGCCGTCAGTCTGGATGCCTCCCAGGCAATCGAGCTGGATGCTGCCCTGGTCAAGTTCTCGAACGTCGATGCCCGCGCTGCCGAAGTCGTCGAGCTGCACTATTTTGCCGGCCTGGAGCTGTCGAAGATCGCCGAACTGCTTGGCGTCTCGGAACGAACCGTCAATCGTGACTGGCGCGTTGCGCGCGCCTGGTTGCAGCATGAGCTGCGGGACTAGAGGTTCTTCCACCTGTCTGCCGCCCGCTCGAGCATGCTCCGCGAGATCGGGCCAGGGTCCAATCGTGGAGGTGCCATGTTCCGCGACTCGGGACCTCCGCGACGACTGCGTGCAACACGAGCCGGGCGCCTGGCTTGAGTCGCCGGTGTGTGCATTCCGCACCTCCGGTCCGTCATCGATGCCTGCGCGATATCCCGCCCGGTTTCGATTGCCATGGTGAATGCGGAATGTCGCTCGGGACCGTTGTTTCACGTCTGGAATAGACATGGAAAATACCTATGACCGCTTGCGCGCCCTGTTCGAGGAATGCGCCGATTTGCCCGAGGCGGAGCGCGAGCAGTGGATGGAACAGAACCTCACCGATGCGGACCTGCGCCTCGAACTGGAGCTGATGCTCGCGGCGGATCGCAACGAGGCAGGTTTCTTCAGGCAGGACGTGGCCGGTCATATCGACCAGTTCGATGAGACCGCAGCGCTCGGCTTTTCGCCGGGTGTGCTGATCGGCCGGCGTTTTGGCGCGTTCCGCCTGCAGCGTCTGCTTGGTCAGGGTGGCCAGGGCACGGTCTTCCTGGCCGAGCGGGTCGAGGGCGATTTCACCCAGGTTGCCGCCGTCAAGCTGTTGCGTCGAGGCATCCATGATTCTGGCGAGCACCGCCGCTTCCGCCGCGAGCGCGAAATCCTTGCGCGATTCGAGGATGCCGGTGTGGCGCGGTTGATCGACGGCGGCGTCAGCGGGGACGGCGTGCCGTTCCTGGTCATGGAATACGTCGAAGGAATGACGATCGATCGCTGGTGCGAATCGCGGGCCATTGATCAGCGCGGCTGTGTCGCGATGATTGCGCGCTTGTGCGAAATCGTGGCGGCTGCTCATCGCGCCTTGATCGTCCATCGTGACTTGAAGCCCTCGAACGTCATGGTTACCTCCGCAGGAGCGATCAAGGTGCTGGACTTCGGCATCGCCCGTCTGCTCGATGAAGACGAGTCGCCATCGCAGACGGCCGGGCCGCTCATGACTCCCGGCTATGGCGCGCCCGAGCAGGCGAGCGGAGGAGCGATCACGCTGGCCACCGACGTGCATGCGCTTGGCATGTTGCTGCGTGTCCTGATTACTCGCCGGCCACCGCCTGCATCTGTCGAGGATGATTCGAGATGGTCGGCGGAACTGCCTGCGGAGTTGCGCTGGATCATCGCCAAGGCTTGTGCCGCGGAATCGGAGCGTCGCTATCGCGATGCCGCAGAGATGGCGGATGATCTCGATCGCTTTCTCGCCGCACGACCGGTGCTCGCCCACCCACCCTCACGCTGGTATTCGACCCGCAAGTTCATGCGCCGCCACCGAGGCGGCGTCCTGACCACCTTTGTCGTGGTTCTCGGCATCCTTGCCAGCACCAGCCTTGCGCTATGGCAGGCCAAGGTCGCGCGTGAGCAGGCACAACGGGCCGAGGCGGCACGCGACTTCCTGCTTGGTCTGTTCGAGGCGGCCAAGGAGGATTTGCCGCGCGACGAGCGGCCCACGCCGGACGTGCTTGTGCGTGTCGCGGCGTCAAAGCTCGACGACGATGTCCGTCTGAGTCCTTCGTTGCGGGCGGAACTTCTCGGCACCTTGAGTGCAATCAGCTATAGCAGCAGCGACTATGCCCAGGCGGTCGATCTCGCCGAAAAAGGCTCGGCGGTTCTCTCGGCTTCCGGAGCCGGGGAATCGCGGGAAGCACTCGCGCTTGATACAAAACGTGCGAACGCCCTGATCAGCCTCGGCAGGGCCGAAGAAGGCGACCGACTTCTCGGGGAGCGAATTGCCGCGATGCGAAGTGTTGCCGACGAGGTTGCCGTCGACGGTCTCGATGCGTATGCCGGGGCGCGTCTGCAAATGGGCCACTCCGAGGAGGCGCGTGAACTGGCCAAGGCGTCAGCCGAAACGGCAGAAATTGCATTTGGCAGAGGGTCGGAGAAAAGTCTGATCGCCAGGGCCGGCTATGGGGATTTTCTCGCCGCTGCCGGCTTCAACCAGGAAGCCGCTGAAGTTCTCGAACCGATACTGGCCCGATGGCGGGCCAGCACCAGCCCTCCGGGGCACCCATTCGCCAATTCGACCCAGAACCTTGCCGCCGTGAAGTATCAGCTCGGTGACATCAGCGGTGGCGAGCGCCTGGTACGCGAGGCGCTCGCGCTATGGCGGCGTATCCACGATGCGCCGCATGAGCGAATTGCCGACGCGTTGTACAGCCTGGGCACCACCTTGGCCGCGGCGGAAAAATATGACGAGGCTGAGCAAGTCCTGCAAGAAGCAGCCTCGATGTACGTGCTCCTGTTTGGCCCCATGCACCCGCAAAACGCGGGGATGGCAGACGGCCTCGGTTCGCTGGAACTGGACCGTCAGCAACCCGCCAAGGCGGTGGAATACTATCTGCAGGCCACCTCGATCTGCACCAAAGCCAGACTCGAGTCGAACGCGGACTGTGCCCGCTACTGGCAGAATCTGAGTGCCGCGTATTTGCGCATGAATAAACTCGGGGAGGCGGAGGCTGCGAATATGCACGGCCTGGAACTTCGGCGCAGATTGCTCGGAGAGAAGCATCCGGCCTATGCCGGCAGTCTTGCCGGTCGCGCCTCGGTGCTTATCGAGCTGGGCAAGTTCGGGGCAGCCCTGGAGAGCATCGATCAGGCGCTGGCGATTTCTTCCGCCTCCGGCCAAAGCGGGAGCCGGTCCGGGGCGGTCATGCGCAGGACTCGCGCCACGGCCCTGGGACGTCTCCATCGAAGTGAGGAGGCACTCGCCATGCTCGACGAAGCCGATGCGCTGATCTCTCGCATTCAACCCGACAATACCGAGCTGCCGTTTTCTTTCCAGGTGGTGCGCGCCGAAGTGCTCAGCGATGCCGGCCGGGACACCGATGCCCGCAACGCGGCCCGCCTCGCCCTCAAGATGGCACCGAAGCACCGCGATATCAGCGCGCAGCGCTGGCAACGAATCCAGGCGCTTTCGCGCTAGGCCACGTTCCCTGCTCAGCCTTGGTCTCGGGTCAACACCGTACGGCGCTGCCCGGGGCCTGCTTCATCGAGTCCGGCGTTCTCAACGGCGACAAGGATTCCGAATGAAACAACTCGAGGGTGCCGCCGGGCTCCATCGTGCAAACACGTTTGCTTCGCCAGGCAATCCAGTCTTCGAGAGACTGCGGATGCCGACTTGAATTGCGCGGCCGGAGTGTCCCGGAATTTGCCGATCTCGCTCAGGCAGGAATGAACCCCGGGACCCTCGCGCCTCGACGCCCGCTCAGAATTGCCGCTCGAAACATCCCAGATCACGCGGCATGTTGAAGTCGGGAACGTAGGTCAGGTCCACATCCCTCGGCTCGCCATCCAGATCATGGGTCGACGCGGAGTTGCCCCATTCCCTGTCAAGCGCCGGCGAATCCATGCGCAGCTGATAGTCATGGTTCGCAGGATCCGCGAACCGGGGATCCGCCTTCTCGATCTGCGGCATGCCGGCGAGGCCGTCATCGTTGGCCACGATCAAATTGAATGCCGCGGTGCCGGGCGTGACGCTGGAGAGCAGGGGAGCGTCATCGGTAAAGATGGATCCTCGCAGATAGTTTGCTGCTTCGCCGCTGATCAAGGCGGAACCTGTCCGGTTGCCGGTGACCGTGCTTGACATCACGTAGATCGAACCGAAGCCGGTGGCGTTGATCAGGTTCTTCTCGACGAGATTGTCATCGACGAGGGTGTTGAGAAGTTGAATTTCCTGCGCCCAGACAGAGGCCACATCCGATTCACTGTGGGCGAGGTCGTAACCGAAGTTCCGACGCCAGGTCGAGTTCCAGAATCTTGCGAAACCGTCCGCTTCCTTGCCTTTCATGTGAATGGCAACGACCGCGCCGGGCATGAGTGAGCCCTGTTCGTCGATTGCGGCGTTGTCGCTGAAAACATTGCAAAGCCGGGGCGTATCGCAATAGCCGACGCCACCGCCGCCCACGGCTGGAGGCGCCGCGGAGAAATGCACGCCGCCGAAAACGGGGGCCGAGTCACTCGAAATGACCGAGATCGCGATAGCGCCACCTTCCCGGCTTGCCGTGTTCTTGACGACATTGATTCCGGATCCGTTGAACACCGCGGCTGTCCATGGCCGGTCATTGAAGATGGATATGGCTCCGCCGACACGGGCCGAGTTGTTCGATATCACTGCCGGATCGGTGCCTGCGGCCACGTGATACATCTCCATTGCTCCACCTTCGATGGCAATGCCACCGCCACGGTTGCCGGCGTGGTTGGCAAAGATTCCACTGCGCGTCTTGCCGGTACGGTTGTGGAACACGGCATCGTTCCCCAGCCAGATACCGCCACCATCGTTGCCCGCGCGATTGTCCTCAACCTGCAATGATGAGAACTGCCCGTTGGCATAGGCTGCGAAAAGGCCGCCGCCATTTCCGCTCGCGTCGTTGCGATCAATCCTGAGATTCTCGGCACGAACTCGTATGGTGAGCGACGGTGAACCGATGATCGCCACGCCTCCGCCGCTGGCAGCGGAATTCAACGTGATGCGGACATCTCTGAAGTCGATTCCAAGCGCAGGGGCTTTCATGTCGACACCACCCCCAGAGGAGGATGATCCGTCAAGCCTTCCTCCAGTGATCTGGAGGTTCCGCAATGAGAGATATCCACCGACCGATCGAATGACAGGCGCGTTGGATCCGGAGCCGTCCAGCACCGTTGGAATGGCGAGGGGCAGTGCAGAGGAACAACTTGCATAGCCGCCCGCAATTGTCAGCCGATCGGCGTCGTGTTTCTCGACACTCACGTGGGTGTGCTGCATGGTGTTGGCAATGCGGATCTCGTCGTCCTGGCCATTCGAATTGGCGAAGGCCATCGCCTGCTGCAGGCTGCCAAATGAACATGCTGGTTCATTGCCCACCGAGACGACGGCGGCGCGTGCCTGCGTCGCACCGATCAACACCGCAATCAAGGGGAGGAACATCAATCTCGGGTTCATGCCATGTCTTCCTTTCATTGATGGAAATTGCGCCCGTGCAAGCTGGAATGCAGGCCTGGCGCCGGCGTCTTGCAGATGACCGGATGCCGCAGTCGCTGATACCTCGACATCACCGGGGGGCGTATCGACCTCGTCACCGCGCCCTGCAAGGGCGGGCCGTCTTGCTCGCAAGCCACGTGGGGGCAGCCAGCCGGAATGGGGCTCACGATTTCCAAGCTGCCTGGCAAGCGCGAGAACCGCATTTCCGGCCGGCAGCCGGTCGACCCGGGGAGCGCGGCTCAATCCGGATCGAATCCACTGCTGAAGATCAGATCGGATCCGGATGGCATTTCGTAGGCGCCTGCGTCCTGCGCTCCGAAAACGTTGGTGGCCTCGGGCACGTCCGCAACGCGCGCGGCGCCATCCCGGGTCACGGCACTGATCAGTGCCGGTGCGAAGTCGATTGCCGGGGACGTCGGCAGCAGCCTGAGGTTGCCGTTGGCCACGTCGACGAACTGCGGATCGGCAGCCAGTGAAAGGAACTGATCGGCTGGAGCGAGGCCAGCGAGGCTATTGGCGACATTGAAGCGTCCGCAACCTGCGACACCTACAGTCGTCGCCGAAACCATGGTCTTGCCTGGTTGCAGGAAGGTATTGCCTTCCATGAATGAAACGGTGGGGGCCCCTGCTCCGCAGGACATCGTTTCGTTACTGAAGGAGGACGCGCCAAACGTGTTCCCGGCAATCGAGGAGTTGGTGACTTCGGTGCGCCCGCTGCTTGAGTTGACGAAGAACCCTTGCGCCTGGTTGTTGTCCATCACGGCGCCGTTGAAGGTGACCTTTGATCGCCTGAAGAAAAGCGATGTATTTGCCATTTTCAGTCGCACTACGCTGTCGCCGGAGTTCCGGGTCAGGCGCGTCCCGATGAGAACGGCATCCGAAAAGCCGTCATCGTCGGTTGACACACGCAACGCACCACCCTCCCGTGCGTTGCCACCTGCCGCCTCTGCCCGGTTGTTCTCGATCAGGTTGCAGACTTCGGGCTCCGTGCAGTTGAAAGCCTTGCTGAAGGTGGCCGTATCACCATTCGGCGTTTCCGCAGTGAAATAGCGACTGGCAAAGAAGAGGCTATGATCTTCCACTCCATCGTCGTAGAGCGCGACGCCGCCACCGCCCTCCCGTGCAATGTTGTTTCGAATGATCATGTCCCAGGCATGGACTCGGGCACCCTGCTCGATATCGATGCCGCCGCCAAAGGTGTTTGCCGTATTGTTGCTGAGGATCTGGGGACTATCGGGATCGACGTTGTAGAGATGCATCACGGTCTGGCTGCCGTTGGCAAAGATTCCACCACCCGCACCATTCGCATTGTTGCCATCGAAAACGACACCCTGCCCTCCGACATTCACGAGGCAATCGTCCGCGATCAGGCCGCCACCGTAGCCAATGTAGTGGGGCGTTGCGACGGCTTCGCCCGCGGTGTTCTGGAAGATGAAGTTGTTGACCCCCTTGATGTCGAGGGAGGCGCCGCGACAGAAGATGCCGCCGGCGCCGTGAATGCCGGTGTTCTGCAGGACGATGTTCCTCGAAGCCATGCGCACATGCACGCCACTCTGTGAAGCCGTGCCGTTGCGGATGCTGATCGCACCTCCGATTCCGGCCCGGTTGTTGAAGAAGCGATTTTCTTCAAGATAGACGAGGGCGTGCGGTCCCTGGGTGATGTCGATGGCGCCGCCATAGCTGGAGGAGTCCGTCAGCTCGTCGCCATTCTGGAAATCGAGCAGGTAGATGCCGATGACGGCGGTTGAGCCCCTGATGTTGAGGATGCTGCGGGCGGACCCGCCCGCACCATTGAGCACGGTCCTGGTGGAGTCACGTGTGGTCTGCTGGCAATTTGCATAGCCACCAATCAGGCGCACGTTCTTGCCGTCAATATCGAGTTGCTGCGCGTTGTAGGCTTGATTTCGCGCAATCAGGATGTTGGTGATGCCATTGGCCGGCAGCGCGCCGTTGATCGCGGCCTGGATCGAGTTGTAGTTGCAGCCTGCGCCACCTCCGACGCGAACGTCGATATCGGCGCGCGCTGCGCCTGGGAAAAGCAATACCGCCAACAGAAAAACAAGACATGTGGCCCGCATGATCGTCTCCGAAAGTGTCCGTGCAATCCCGAGGACGCCTTTTGATGCGAAGCAACGCCATGTAATCGGTTTTCGATGACCACGGGATCGGCCAAGCCGGCGAATCACCAAGCCAGGGAGGGTCCGGACGCGTGGCGCAACGGCATGGCGCGCAAGAGGCGCGCTGCGCTATTGCCCCCGGATCAGTCGGCTACCGCACGCGGGCGGACCTCGTGACGATCGCGCCATCTGGTCAGCAGGGCGGACAGGAGGTCGCCGGGTGACCTCCGCTTGACTATGGTCCGGGCGACTCGAAACCGCTGGAGAAGATGCCATCCGGTACCACGGGCATCTCGAATGCTCCGATGTCGTACGCTCCGCCATCGTCCGGCACGCCCGGCTGATCGACGCCGCGAAGCTCAAGGGCGTAGTCATAGTTCCCGAAACCGCTCACGAAAGACGTGCAGGCATCGATTGCGGGACTGCCGGCAGCGAGACGGTAGTCGCGCGCGCTGGCATCCATGAACATCGGATCGTCGACACGCACGTCGCCGGCCGGGTCGAACGCACTGCTGGCGACGACGCATTGGGTCGCGATGCCCGATGCGCCGGTCGTGGTCAGAAGCGGATTGCCCGGTTGATGCAGAATGCTCCCGAATACCTCGGCGTTGGACTGGTCCAGACGCATCAGGCTGCCCACCTGATTGGCGGCGAGGGTGGCGCCTTCGATATGCAGGATTGCGCCGTTGGCGGCAGCCAACAGGGCGCCTGTCGAGCTATTGCCCGTCATCAACACGGAATACAGGTTCGCGCCATGGCCGGGAAAACCGCCGCCGACCCAGACGGCCGCTCCATCGTCAGCCTGGTTGTTGTTGACATCGGCATATCGAATGTTCAGGTGTCCGCCTGGCTCGATGTACGCGCCACCGCCGAGGCCGGCATGTTGGGTGCTGCCGGCGATATTTCCGCTCAGCGAAGCGCAGGGAAGCTCTTGCGCGCAGAACGTTCCCGCGCCCATGCCTGGGTCGACACCGTCGAGCAGCACGATGGCTCCCATTGCCACATGGAGACCCCCGCCATTTCCCGGCATCAAGGTTCCTGCTTGGTCGTCGGCAACAATGATCCGGCGCAGCACCGCATACGTGCCGGCGCCGGCATGAATTCCGCCACCGTGCCTGCCCGCCTGATTGCCACGCAACTCGACCGCGGGCCGGTCCGGAAACGTGCGGTCCGTCTGGAACGATGCGCCATTGGCCATATAGACGCCGCCGCCATCCTCACTGGCAAGATTGTTTCGAATTCCACCGCCTGAAAGACTGTCCGGCGACACATAGGCAAATGTCGAACTGTTTGCCCCGTTGAGGAACAAGCCTCCGCCTCTGACCGCCTGATTGTTTTCAACGAGCGACGCGACCTGGATGCTCGACGACTCGTCCGCGTAGAGTCCTCCGCCTTCGATGGCCTGATTGTCCTGGATCAGGCTTGCGTTCCCGGTTGCGGAAGAGTCCAGGATTACCATCGACGCTGGCTCGGTGTCCGACTGTCCCTTCACATACAATCCACCACCCCGGAGTGCCGAGTTGGCGCGCAAGCGCACACCGGAGAGATTGATATGGAGATTGCCTTCCACGCGCAATCCGCCACCCTCGCCGTTGGCAAGCTGTCCACCCGCAAGTTCGAGATCCTGCAAGATGATGTTTCCGCGTCGTGGGCCAGAGTTGTCGACACGAATTACCGGATTTCCGCCGTTTCCCGCACCATCGAGTGTTGCCTGCTGCTGCGGCGTCTGTTGCGAAGCGCTGCAATCCGGGTACCCGCCAGCTAGCCAGACGTCATGGCCGGTGATGCTCAACGCCTGTCCGGAATAGGTCTGATTGCCGGCAATGAAGACAAGATCCAGACCGGGGCCATTGGCTGCGGCTGCATCGATGGCTGCCTGGATGCTTGCATGTGTACAGGCGGGATCGCTACCGACGAAGAACGCATGCGCTGGCGCGGTAATGGCCATCGCGCCGGCCACGAGGAAGCTCGACAACTGCTTTGCAGGCTTGGACATGGTCCGGATTCCGTATGAAGTCGATATCCCTGACGCGCTTTGGCAATCTCGAACGCCATCCCGGCCGGCATTTGTGCTTCGCGGGCGAGCAAGCCGGACAGCCACCGCGTCATCGCACGGCCGGGACGAACAACGCCTGTCCTCGGCATCTCCATTTCGAGTCGATCATCGAAGCAGGCACCGCGACCGGCGCAATACGTTGCAGCAAGTTCACGGGCTACTCGAATCCATTGGCAAAGATGCTGTCGCTCGATTGCCTCTCAAAAGCACCGAGATCCGCGACACCGAGTCCGTTCGGTCGATCCGGCAGATCGACCTGTCGTGGATAGCCATCTGCGTCCCACTGCAATCCGGAATGTGCAGTAGCGGCATCCACTGCGGGTGAGCTCGCAGCAAGATGGAAGTCACCGCCACCGGCCGCCAGGAACACCGGGTCGGCAACGAGAATGTGCGCCTGAAGGGCGAGATCACCGGCATCGGCGACGAGGACTTCATCGGCAATCACGCTGGCCGGGACAAGCCCGCCGATCAGATCGCGACCTGGCTCCCAGAGAATGCTGCGCCGTATGGCAATGCTTCCATTTGTCTGCAGGACCGAACGAGTATCCGGGCTTGCGCCGGTACCGGTTATCGTCGAGGAGAGGAACTCCAGCGCAGAGCCATAGATCAGCCGTGCCAGTACCGGCGTCTCGGGATGGTAGGCGATCAGGCTGTTGCGAACGATCAACTTGCTGGAGGTGTCGCATTCGATACTGAGGCAGGTATCCGAAAAGACGCTCGATCCACGGTTGTCGAGCAGGCGTGCGCCAGCCAGGACAACGCGCGTGGGTGTGGCAACTGCTGCCGAGTGCGAAAGCATGACCGCAGCACCCGGTACGTCATTTCCGGAAGCGCTGCGCGCGATATTGTTGGCAATCACGCAGAAGTAGTCGAGGTAGCCGTCTCCCGAACACTGCAATGCGTCTGCAGGACGGTCCGGATCGTTGCGATCCAGCATCTCGAACTGCCCGCCATCAATGGCCAGAATTGCGCCGCCGCCTGCATTGGCGTGGTTGCCCCGAATCACCGGGTTCCACAGGCGAACGCGCGCGGTCTCGCCGAGTACAGCGATACCGCCGCCTTGCGAGGCCGAATTGAGACTGATCCAGATCGGAAAATACTCGTCGACGGAATAGCCCTGGACATCGCTCCAGGCCGCTGCCGCGATACCGCCGCCATCGCCCAGTTCCGCGATGTTGGATTCCACGACTTCGTGGACGGAGCCGACTGATGCGTCGAGCATGCGGCCGCGCCGAAGGACAAGATGGGCCACGTTGGCGGAGCCTTCTCCAGCCAGGAAGATGCCACCGCCATCGTGCACCGACGTATTGCCGTGAATCGATGTCTGCATGCCATCGACGAACACGCTTCCACCAAAGATCGCCAATCCACCACCACTCCCTGTGGCAAGGTTGTTCGAGATTTCGACTCGGTCACCGAGTCGCATGCTTGCCTCGGCAGCCCCGTGGAACGCGATGCCGGCGCCATAATAGGCCTCGCTGCGGGAGATCTTCAGGTCGCTGAGCGCAAGGTCGACATGACCATCGACACGCAGACCACCTCCGGATCCATGGATGGCATCGCCGCCGACGATGTCGAATCCGGAGATCTCCACATGCATCAACCGGGAACTGGCCGTGTTTCGCACGATGAGCGCGGAAGTCATCGAGCCGCCACCGGCGTTGAGGACAGTTGGCTCGAACAACGGCTCGTCCGGATTGCAGTTGACGTGGGCCCCGGAGAGGATCACATCCTGATTCTCGATGACGATGCCCTGGGCCTGAATCCCATCCCGACGGATCACGAATATCGTATCGGTTCCGGGATTGGTTTCCGCCGCATTCAATGCAGCCTGGATACTGCCGTGTGTGGTGCCGCCGCCGGGAGGGCCAACACAGTAGGTCGCGGCGTTGGCCGTGTTGGCAAGAAGGAGACAGAGCCCGATCAGGGTGACAGGACGTTTCACGATGGACGCCATGGGAGTGGGGTTGTTCTCCTAGACGCCCGAAGCTGGCTCCGAGCGACACGATGTCTGTCACGGGGCAAACCGGACCGGATCGGGGATGGCTGCTGCATGGGCGGGTCGGCATGAAACAGCCTCGGTTCAGTGACTGAAGCGGGCAGCGTCGGGGCGGCCTGCAGGGCTCGCGTCCTCTACCGCCATTCCGCCTGCGAGTTGCCGTTCGAATCCCTCCGGGTTCGCCATGCTTGCGTGAGCATTTCCTGCCACGCCGGGTGCCGAGGAGATGACCGGCTTGCTGACGATGCACCGGCAAGCGGAACGAACCAGCGGGCTTTTTGATCAACGCCATGGCGATCGGCCAATGCCGCATCCACGCACGAAGCTGAGGGTGATCTGGCGCGGCGCATGCTCTTGGGCGATATTGCCCGCATGCTGGACCGCGCAGGCACGCGGGATTCCTCGTTTTCCGCTTGATTCACGACTGCTGCAAGGAAATCGACACCAGTGTCGGCTTGTGCGAGAACATCACTTTCCCGAGGGTGACTTTGCAGAACGAAGGGATTGCCGAGAGCGACACGCCATCCACCGCTCGCCGACATCCAGCACAGCGCGTGCTGCGAACGCGAGCGGCGGATTCCGGTTTTTGCAAAACGTCGCAAGCGAACGCGCAACCGCGCTGAATCAACCGCAGCCAAGAAGCCACAGTCAATGCACCGATGCTGACCCACCTGCACATCAGGAATTTCAAGGCCTGGAAAGACACCGGACCCATCCGCCTGGCACCGCTGACGGTGATCTTCGGTGCCAACAGTGCCGGCAAGAGCAGCCTCGGCCACCTGCTGTTGGCTCTCAAGCAGACTTCGTTGCTGACCGATCGACGTCGCGCCCTGCATCTGGGGGACGCCAATTCGCCGATCGACCTCGGCACCTTTGCCGATTGCCTGCATGGCCACGACCTCAAGGCCAGACTGGAATTCACGCTGGCCTGGCGACTGCCGCAACCGGTGGAATTTCGCGATCCCTTGCAGCCCGGCCAGGCCTATGTCGGCAATCGGATGCAACTGGCTTCGGTGCTGCATGCCGATGCGCGCGGGCTGCCGGAACTGCAACGCTTCGACTATCAGTTGATCAACGAGGTTGGCGCGCCGCAGCTCTCCGTGGAACACGGACTGCGTGGCAGCGGCAAGGCCTACCTGCACGTCGATCCCATGAAGCTGGCGATGAAACAAGGTAGCAAGTGGCCGATCGAACCGCCGGAAAAGTTCTACCGCTTCTCCGATGTCACTCTGGCCCGTTACCGGAACGCCGACTCGTTGAGCCAGTTTGCACTTGCCACCGAGCGCCTGCTTGCCGGCCTGGGTTATCTGGGACCGTTGCGCGAACCGCCTCGGCGGACCTATTCATGGGCGGGCGACATCGTCCCCGATGTGGGCGCACGTGGCGAGTTCGCCATCCCCGCGCTGCTGGCGGCAACGCAACAAGGACGCGAACTGAATCGCGGATACCGCAAGAAGAAGGATCGCTTTGATCGCTTCATCGCGGCATGGCTTCGCGACCTGGGCGTGATCGAGAGCTTCTCGATGCAGGCGGTTGGCCAGGGCCGCAAGGAATACGAGGTGCTGGTGCGGGCGCGCAAGGGTGCTCCCGAGGTGAAGCTGACCGATGTAGGCTTTGGCGTTTCGCAAATGCTGCCGGCGCTGGTACAGGCGTTCTACGCACCAGCGGATTCCATCGTCTGGATGGAGCAGCCCGAGATCCACCTCCACCCCCTGGTGCAGGCCGAACTTGCGGACGCTTTCATCAGTGCGGTGCAGGCACATGAAGATGGCAGGCCGCGCAATGTCCAGTTGATCGTGGAAAGCCATTCCGAGCACTTCCTGATGCGCCTGCAGCGGCGCATTGCCGAGGAAGCCATTTCCGCCGACGACGTCGCCGTGCACTTCGCCCGGCAGGCGGGAAGTTCGCTCGACCTCGAAGCGCTGCGCATGGACAGGTATGGCGAAATCGAGAACTGGCCGGACAATTTCTTCGGCGACGAGATGACCGAGATCGCCGGGCGCACGCAGGCCGCGATGAAGCGCCGCATCAAGGATCGAGGCACGACGCATGGCTGACGTGGTCGTGGATACCAATGTGCTGCTGGTCGCCGAAGGCAGGCATGAGGCCGCGTCGGAAGAATGTGTCGTGTCGTGCGTGGATCGGCTGCAGGCGATCATGGCGTCAGCCACGGTCGTCGTCGACGACGGCTACCGGGTATTGGGCGAATACCAGCACAAACTCGACTCGATGGGAGGCAAGGGAGTCGGCACCGCGTTCCTCAAATGGCTGATGCAAAACCAGGCAAATCCCGCTCGGGTGACCCATGTCAGATTGACGGAAGTGGCGGCGAATCGATTCGCGGAGTTCCCGGTTGCGGCGCTGGAGGCGGACTTCGATCCGTCCGATCGCAAGTTCCCGGCGATATCGAATGCGCACGCGCAAAAGCCGCCGATCCTGCAGGCCGTGGATTGCAAGTGGCTGCGGTGGTGGCCTGACCTGGCTGCAGCGGGTATCCGGGTCGAATTCCTTTGCCCGGATGATGCCCGCCGATTCTTTGCCGGCAAGTTCCCTGACGAAACGCTTCCCGAACTGCCATGAACGAAGATTTTTTCCGCTTCCCGCATACCCCCCACATCGTCTGGCTTGGCGCAGGCACACCCCGCGACGACAAGGTGCTTTCACCCGACGAGGCGAGCGCCCTGCTGGAGGGTCAGGTGGTCGTCGAGGAAAAGCTCGATGGCGCCAATCTCGGTTTCTCGGTGGGGCCGAACGGCCTGTTGCGTGCACAGAACCGCGGCCAGTATCTGCTCGAACCGCATGAGGGGCAGTTCCAGCGCCTGCCCGACTGGATGTCGGTGCACGGGGTTGCCCTGGCCGAGGCGCTTGGCGAACACCTGATCGCCTTTGGCGAATGGTGTGCCGCACGCCATTCGCTGGATTACCCCGCGCTGCCGGACTGGTGGCTGCTTTTTGACGTCTACGACCGGCGCAAGCGGAAGTTCTGGAGCACGCCACGGCGCAACGCACTGGCGCAGCAGCTGCGCCTGGCTGTGGTGCCACGCCTGGCCGAGGGCCGCCATTCCCTGGCCATGCTGAAGGATGGCGTGGAGCAATGGAACAGCCGTTATCGCGACGGCATGCTGGAGGGCGTCATCGTGCGCCGTGAGGATGAAAATTGGCTGCTCGCGCGGGGCAAGCTGGTTCGAGCCAACTTCACCCAAGCCATCGACAGCCACTGGCGCAGCCGCAGGCTGGAATGGAACCGCGTGCATTGGGCAGCAAGCCAGGCACCTGATTGATTTGCTGGTGCAGGGCAACGCTGGCCCGGCCGCAATGACCGATCGAGCCGCCCTTGAAGGCACTCCGCACACAGGATTGCGCTGACCTGTACGTGCATGCGTGCATTTCAGCGATGTGGACGCCGCTTGGCGTGGTGATGCGTGATTCGATCGTGGAATGGCTGCCACGAAAAAGGCCGGCGATTGCCGGCCTTTTCCTTGCTGCAAGAATGCGACGACGATGTCGCCGGCCTTGCCTACTTCAAGCCGCGGAACTCGAGCAGCGGCTCGACGCTGGGATCCTTGCCGCGGAAGTCCCTGTACATTTTCGCCAGTTCTTCCGAATTGCCGCGCGAGAGCACCTGGTCACGGAACGTCTGGCCGTTCTCGCGGCTCATGCCGCCGTGTTCCTTGAACCACTGGAAGGCGTCGTGATCGAGCACTTCGGCCCACAGGTAGGCGTAGTAGCCGGCCGAATAACCGCCGCCCCAGATATGCGCGAAGTACGGCGTCTTGTAGCGCGGCGGAACTTCGGCGACGTTGATCTTGTAGCGATTGAGCGCATCCAGCTCGAACTTGTCGACATCCTGCAAGGGCGCGTCTGCCGGCAACTGGTGCCAGGCCTGGTCGAGCAGTGCCGCGGCGAGGTATTCGACGGTGGCGTAACCCTGGTTGAAGGCGCGCGCCTTGACGATCTTGTCGACCAGCGCCTGCGGCATCGGCTCGCCGGTTTCGTGGTGCTTGGCGTAGTGCGCGAACACGCTCGGCTCAAGCGCCCAGTTCTCGTTGAACTGCGAGGGGAATTCGACGAAATCGCGCGAGGTGTTGGTGCCGGCGATGCTCGGGTACTTCACGTTGGAGAACATGCCGTGCAGGGCGTGGCCGAACTCGTGGAACATGGTGGTCACGTCATCGAAGCTGAGCAGGGCGGGCTGGCCGTCGGCCGGCTTGGTGAAGTTGCAGACATTGAAGACAACCGGCTTGGTGCCGGTCAGGCCGTTCTGTTCGACGAACACATCCATCCAGGCGCCGCCGCTCTTGCTCGGGCGCTTGTAGAAATCGGCGTAGAACAGGGCGAGCTGCTGGCCGTCGGCATCGAACACGTCGAACACGCGCACATCTGGATGGTAGACCGGCAGGTCATGGCGCTCCTTGAAGGTCAGGCCGTAGAGCTGGTTGGCGGCGAAAAACACGCCGTCGTTGAGCACGCGGTCGAGTTCGAAGTAGGGCTTGATTGCAGCTTCGTCGAGATCGAACTCGGCCTTGCGCACCTGGTCGGCATAGAGATCCCAGTCGGCCGCGGTGAGCTTGAAGCCGCCCTTCTGCGCATCGATCACCTTCTGGATCTTGCCGGCTTCGCTGCGCGCGCGTGCGGTGGCGGCCGGAACCATGTCGGTCATCAGCTTGACCGCATTCTCCGGCTTCTCGGCCATCTGGTCTGCCAGGCTGTAGGCGGAAAAGTTGGCGTAGCCGAGCAGCTTGGCGCGCTCGGCGCGCAACTGCGCAAGACGCGGGATGAGCGTGCGCGTGTCGTTGGCGTCGCCATGGCTGGCACGGGTTTCCGAAGCGGCGAGCACCTTCAGGCGCAGGTCGCGGTTGGTCAATGATCCCAGCACCGGCTGCTGCGTGGTGTTCTGCAGGGTCAGCAGATACTTGCCATCGGCGAGCTTGGCGTCCTTGGCGGCATCGGCCGCCGCGGCAATGCCGCCTTCGCCAAGGCCATCGAGCAGGGCCTTGTCATCGACCTCGACGGCACCGGCATTGGTGGCGGCCAGCAGCTTGTTCTGGAACTCGGTGGAGAGCGTCGACTCCTCCTTGTTGAGTGCGCGCAGCTTGGCTTGATCCTCGTCGCCCAGCTGGGCACCGGCGCGAACGAAATCGGTGTAGGTCTTCTCCACCACGCGCATCTGCAAGGCATCGAAGCCGCTGCTTTCGCGAGCGTCGTAGATCGCCTTGACGCGCTTGAACAGGTTGGCATTGAGATGGATGGCATCGCTGTGTTCGGCCATCTTCGGGGCCAGCGCGACCTGGGCCGCCTGCAAGGTGTCATTGGTGTTGGCCTGGGCCAGGCTGAAGAAGATGCGCGCCGAGCGGGTGAGCAGCTCGCCGC
>Ga0209063_1000759_pt1 | contig 19012 bp, 14 predicted proteins | sample KloWWTmeKNB19Kit_FD_187177 | JGI IMG/M metagenome (GOLD analysis project Ga0209063, IMG submission 187177) | Active sludge microbial communities from Klosterneuburg, Austria, studying microevolution and ecology of nitrifiers - Klosterneuburg... | ecosystem: Engineered > WWTP > Aerobic digester >... | reverse complement strand
AAATTTTTATATAAACTGTTTATAATTCTAATAAAGTTTTTACTGGGTCTTTACCAATCAACAACTGTTCTGGACTCTCCAGCAATTCTTTTACTCTCATCAAAAAACTAACAGACTCTTTCCCATCAACAATACGATGGTCGTAACTAAGGGCCAGATACATCATCGGCTTTATTACCACCTGACCATTTATAGCCATTGGCCTATCTTGAATTTTGTGCATCCCAAGAATAGCACTTTGTGGAATATTAATTATTGGTGTACTCATTAAAGAGCCAAATACTCCTCCATTCGTTATGGTAAATGTTCCTCCTGTTAAATCATCTGCTGTAAGCTTGCTGTCTCTTGCCTTTCCTGCAAGATCTACAACACTTCTTTCTACATCTGCCATGCTCATGCTTTCAACATTCCGCATTACTGGCACCGTTAATCCTCTTGGCGTACTTACAGCAATGCTGATGTCTGCATAATCATGATATACTAATTGGTCACCATCGATATAAGCATTCACCGTTGGCCATTCTGCCAAAGCTGTAGAACAAGCTTTTGCAAAGAAGCTCATAAAGCCAAGTCCAACGCCATGTATTTCTTTAAACTTGTCTTTGTACTGCTTCCTTATATCCATAATATTGGTCATATCCACTTCGTTAAAAGTGGTAAGCATTGCTGTTGTATTCTTTGCTTCAACTAATCTTCTAGAAATCGTTTTCCGCAGATTGCTCATCTTCTCCGTTCGCACATTACGGCTGTATAATTCTGTTCCGGCAAAAGCTTTTTTACCCGGATTAGACAATGCCGCCAAAACATCATCTTTTAAAATTTTACCTGCCGGGCCAGAAGGTTTTACTGTTTTAGGATCAACCTTTTTGTCTGCAATCATTGCAGAAGCAACGGGGCTTGCTTTTATATCACTAGGAACCGTGCTGACCGGAGCTGAAGATTCAGGCTTTTTCTTTTCAGATCCATTATCATTTTCAAATTTCACTACAGGTTTTGCAGGCTCAGCTTCAGGCTTTTCTGGTTTTGCTGCAGACTCATCAATGCTTGCCAACAAATCTCCAATTTTGATTGTATCACCTTCACTTATTGAAGCAAGTTTCAAAATGCCAGCCTGTTCTGCGTTTACTTCAAACGTTGCTTTTTCGCTTTCCAATTCAGCAATAACCTCATCTCTTTCCACATATTCGCCATCTTTCTTGGTCCATTTCAACAAGGTTACTTCGCTAATTGATTCTCCAACTGTAGGAACTTTAATATCTATCATATTCGTATCTTAAATGGGGCAAATTTCGGAAAAAAAGCCAATACAAACATTTATATTTGAGTTTGATAATCAGTCCTTTTGATGCTTAAAACTATCCGGTACATTGCAATTGACGATAACGTAGTTGATCTGCTCTTATTAAAGGAATATGCAGCAGCTTTTCCTTTCTTACAATATCAGGGAAGTTATACCAATACAACCGAAGGATTAGCTGCCGCTGAAGAAATAAACCCCGACTTAATTTTCCTCGACATCGAAATGCCGGGACATTCCGGGCTTGACATTCTACGAAAACTAAAAGCCAAAGTACCCGTCGCTGTTTTTATAACCTCTCATCCGGAATTTGCATTGGAAGGATTTGAATTATCAGCACTTGATTATATTCTGAAACCACTAACCGCAGAACGATTTGCACTTACAGCCAAACGTATAGAAGAATATTGGAGCATGAAACAAAAGGCTATTTCTTATGAAGTGCTTTTTGAAAAAGAATCATTAACCATAAAAGAAGGACATAACCATGTAAAGCTGCCACAAGAAGATATTATATACCTGGAAGCCATGCAGGATTATACCAAAGTTGTCACAGAAAATAAAAACTACATGACACTTACAACATTAACCGGCTTTTTGGAAAAACTATCCGGTAATAAATTTTTACGGGTGCACCGTAGTTATGCTGTCGCTGTAAATAAAATAAAAGAGCTGCACACTGATAAAATTATTTGCGGCAATCAGGTAATTCCAATCGGTAAAACTTACAAAGCCCTACTTTCAAAAATAAAATTGATGTAATGCAAAAGCTAATAGCCATTACCTTATTTTTTTTTATCTGCAATAACAGTTGGTCACAGCGTATTATACCCGATATTAGTAACCTTAAAACCAAAAAGGAACAATTACAAAGGCTGGCAGTTGTTTGCGATTCATTTAATAAAATTGAACAATATAAGAATACTTTGCAAGTAGCCCATTTTGCTACTTCAATTATTGATGCTTCTGACAATTTAAATCTATCTCTGTTTTATTACTACATTGCTAGTTGCGATCAAGATACCGATAGAGATTCTTCAATAGTGTATTACGAAAAATCATTGCAACATGCCAGACTTTCAAAAAATAGCAAACGAATTAACACTGCTCTTTTCGATCTTCTATATATGTACATTAATACAGCAGGCTATACAACAAAGAGAGATCAAGTGGCTGGTGAAATAAATACTATTCTAGATACAACAAGTAATATTGCAATAAAAGGAAAATGCTATTCTACCCTAAGCGATTACTATGGGTCTATTGGTTGGCTTGAACGAGAACTTAACTATCGGCTGAATAACCTTGGACTTTCAAAAGCAGCTATGGAAAGAGGTGAGTTTAAGGGCTCGGATGCAGATTCAGTAAATTTAGGTGTATCGTATTTCAACGTTGGCGATTTATACGAAAAAAGTAATAACTATAGTAAAGCACAGGAGTATTATCGGTTAGCAAAACCTTTGTTGTGGGATTATATAGCTGGGCTTTGTGCATTTTATAATGGGATGTCCATTACCTATACAAGACTTGGCCAAATAGCGGAAGCAGAAATATATGCAGACTCATTAAGAAAATTAGTAGAGCAAAAACAGAATAATGAATCAGGGTGGAGCGACATGCTTGATTTATACCTCAACAATGCGGACTATTATCTTGACCAGCGAAATGTAGCCAAAGCCATGCCCTATTTATTGGAGGCCGAAAAATGGATAAATACAAAAATAACTGAGCCTATTCAAGTTGGTACATTTCACTATACTATGGGCAAGGCTTTGGTGAGACAAAAAAAATACAACGAAGCATTATCTCATCTTAAGAAAGCAGAAGCTATTGGATCATATTTAAGTGTACCAGCATTATCATTTGTATTACGGGAATTAGCAACTTGCTACGAAGGTTTGGGGCTCTGGATGCAGTCTAGCTCCTATTATGCAAAATATTTGCCACTGAAAGATTCTCTAGATGCAAATGCAGCTCAACAAAGTATGGCCAATGCCGAAGCAAGATTCCAAAATAAAAGCAAACAACAGGAAATAGACTTGCAAAAAACACAACTCGCCTTTTCCAGAAAACAAAAAATGTGGATGCTTGCAGGCATTGCGGGGCTGCTATTAATTGCCGCTACGTTGTTTTTGTTTTACAGAAACAAAAAAAAGAATGCAGAAAAATTAACATTACTAAATAAAGATTTGGAAGAAGCCAACCGTACAAAAGCAAAATTGTTCAGCATAATAGGGCATGATCTCCGCTCCCCAATCAGCCAAGTATATCAGTTTTTAAAACTACAGCAATTAAATCCGGATGCACTGAATACGGAACAAAAAAATGAGTTAAGTAATAAAATACAAACAGCAACTGGTTCCTTGTTAGAAACAATGGAAGATTTATTATTGTGGAGCAAAACGCAGATGAATGAGTTCAAAACTTCTTTACAAACAGTGGAGTTAATTCCTGTGGTAGAAACTTGCAAACAATTATTACAGCTCAATAGCGATGCTAAGAATATCAGCTACCAGCAAACTATAAACGATGGTGATTCGGCACAAACCGATACCTATTTTCTACAGACCATTGTCCGAAATCTATTACAGAATGCTATTAAAGCATCTCCAGATAATGGAATTATAAATATTTACACTAAAAAAAGGGAGAACACTATCGCATTGCATATAAAAAATGATGGCGCCACTTTCACTCAGGAAAACTATCTTCAAACACTCTCATCCCAGGAAAATTCTTCATCCATCAACGGAATTGGACTCAGGCTGGTAGATGAGTTGTCAAAAAAAATAAATGCAACTGTAACATTTCTGATGCCAGCCAATGGTGGAACATTGGTAGAAATCAACCTTAAAATAGTATAAGCACATTTACATTCATCGGTTTCCACCCCTCCTTCGTCGGTTTATCCAGAATAACCGTACTAGTTATTCTACTTTTAGATAAGCAAAATAAAAAACATGAAAAAGTTCATCTTTTCGACATTCATTCTCACTATTTCACTTTACAGCTTAGCTCAGGTAGTAGAGATATCTAAGGAACAAAAGATTGCTAAATTCAACGAAACCGCTAAGCAAAAAGCAACTTTATATCAGAACTACTGGCCGAAACCATCCATCTATCAAATCAGTGATGAGTTTAAGGCTAACCATAAGTACCTCTATGCATGGATACAAGATGATGTTCTCCGAATTGCATCAGATGCAGTTTTTTACCTTTGCCATGCAAAAATTCTGGATGTAGTTACTAAAAAAGAACTATGTAGCATTGATCATCAATATGATAATGGAGGAGTATTTTCCGATAAGTTTTTATTAAGTGAATTAAGGGCTAAGATGCCAGGTGGGACCAAAGGCTATTACCAATTATACTATGCAACAAAAGATAGATATGACGGAAGAATAACTTTCGACCAGACACATATCGTAACATCCCCCAACGCTGCACCAGTAGAAAAAGGGCCAAAACTGATCAACATCAGTGCTAATTTTACAACCATGGATCATGATAAAGAGGCAGGAAAGTGGGTGGATTTTAAATTGACAAGGAAACCTAGAAGCGTTCCAGATTTTTACAAATATGTTGTTGGTGGGCTCTATATTGAAGATCCGGCAAAATGGGATTATTCTGATAAAAAAATATTCAACGTTGATACCAAATCCAAAAATGTATTTGTTAGTGATTTTGCAAATGGCGGTAATTTAACTTTAACAAATATGCCTACTGATTTATGGGATGTAATAATCTTCATTCGACTCGAATTTTCCGATGGCTCTACGAAAGCATTCCGGGCAAGAAGAACGTCGAATCCTGCCAGAGGATCAGTCTGGTCAATTGATTTCGATAAAGATTTTAAAGTCGTAAAAACCTATGAAAACAATGATTTTTAAAAAAATATTCATGAAAACAATAGCTTCTTTCTTTTTATTCTTTTTAGTTTCCCTTGCCTCTTTTGGGCAGTCAAAATACTCAATAATTGGTGGCGTCGAAACACCTTATAAAAACCAATATACTTTTCAGATAAGGTTCGACGAAGTAAACAAAAAACTAATCTTCGAAACCAATGCACCTGTAACCGTCGTTACACTTGATGTGTACACACCTGAAGAATATCTGGTACGAAAAGGAAAAGAGTACACCAATACGCATACAAAATCAGGCAATACTTATTCTTATGATCTTAAAAATGCCTTACTAAAAGACAAAGAAGTTTACTGGCTGAAAGTTTCAATTGGAAACAATGGTGTTCCCTTTGCAGAATATCTTTTTAAGAAAAAAGTAACAGCAACAGAACCTGTTCGCAATAATAGCAATGAAAATAACGAGGAAGTAAAAGATGCAACAGGTGCCACGGTAATCCGTACCAATGCAACCTGTGTGGATGGAAAAACAAAACTCATGGCATCACTAAAAGCCTTAGATGGTGTGCAGGATGTGAAGATCGATCCAAGAGGAACGGTGATTATTAAATATAGTAGTGATGGAACACCTTATTCAGGATTACTGGCAACCATCAATGAAAATGGATTTAATGCTGGCAGCAAAAAAACAGCTTCGCCTGATAAAAATCCATGCATAAAAAAACCTGAGCCAGAAGAAAAATACACAAGGCAAACCGGCCGTAACATATTTGATGCAAAAAAAGGTTTTGCAATTGCCCCAATAAAGCATGTTGCTTTTGTAGTAACACCTGATGCTGCTCAAAAAGGTTTTAAAATGGATAGCATTTATACCTGGACAGCACCTGATGGAGAAGTAAAAATGGCAAGTGGTGAAGAAATTCTAAAACAGGTGAACGAAATGGAAAGAGAGTTGAATTTCCGTGGTCGTACTTTAAGAAAACGAAATGCATTCAGTGCTTTAAACTATAAATTAACTAACCCGAATGCATTATTAAAAACACCAAAGTATGCAACCAAAATATTACAGGATGCTGCTCTGAACAATGGCACTGGCAATAAATTCAATAAAATTCTGCAAATAAAAACCAAGCATAATAAACTGCCGGATGTATTTAGCAAATTTTCGACAGTAATAGGCGGCGATGTCGGAGTATATTTTGGAAGGATCATATCAAACACAGGAGAGTTCCAGGGAAACATTAGCACTTCAAGCTTTATTGACAATACAAAATGTACTACACAATGCCCCCTTGATCTAACACTCAGTTTAGATGCGAAAATGCTACAATCGTTAAATATCAGCAATTGTGTTTTGGAGATATCCGACAACCCTGATAGAAAGCCAAATGACAACACGAATATATTGGCTACCGGGAATTTTAATTTTAAGAAGCCTGTCTTTTCAAAATACGGCACTCAAAATGTGACGGTCTCAGGCGATGCTCCACCCTCCTTTCATACATTGTACTCTTTCTCTGTGAAAATAAACGACCTGTCCAAACTGGCTAAAGCATCCTTAAAACCTGTTCTTTATTATGCGTATGTGAAATTCTATAACGATAAAGGTGATTTATTATATTACAGCTCTTACAATACAGCTGTATTAGAAAGCAAGATCGATGTTCCAATATTCATAGGCCAGGATAAAAAAGTGAATGCCGGTTTTGAAGACGCCTTCACCGACCCTACCGGCTTGTTTGGCATGTATTACAAATCCAGCAATTTAAATGCTACCTATTCAACTAAAAGAGATGAGGCTACCCTAGTCATCTCTGAAAATGCAAAGCTCTCTGGCGATGTAGAAATAGGTGCCCAGTATTATAATTTTTGGTACTTGCTGGATAATGATCAACCCAAGTATGAGAGAAAATCTTTTATTAGTGCAAACTTTTCTTCAGATTACACTAAAAAATACACACAGGGAAGACCACCTATTAGGAGACCTGGAGCCGAAAAGAAAAGTAATGATATGAATAATTATCCTGGTTATCAGCTTAATTACTCCATATTCGACGGAGAGACGACCGAGCATTACACAAAAGCATCAGGATATACAACAACACGAAGTTTAGTTTACAATCTTTTTGATGAACGATTTTTTATTGGACCAGTGCCCTGTCGTATAACTGTGGATATGTCCAGCAATGCAAGCTTTACCCGCCAGTCCACTATAGATACTCTAACTGACGGTACCGTAAGCTTATCGACATCTGTTACTCCGCACCTGGATCTGACATTAACTGGAAAAGGTGGAGTGGATGCTGCCATTGCCTATGCAACAATAGTGGCCAATGTAAAAGTGATAGAAGTGGATCTTCCCATAAGTGCCAAAGCAAACAAAGATGTAGACCTAGAGGCTGCTTTAAAAATCACTGCTTTGTCGGGTGAAATATATTTTACAGCAGGCTTATGTATTCCCATCCCCTGGTTTGATGACTTATGTACAGATTTCAGAATAGATATTTTTAAGTGGACAGGACCAAGTAAAACATACCCCTTGGTAAAATAATATTCCATTTTCATTTGGTGAGAGTTAACACCAACTCGCCAAAAGTTTATAACAGAACATGAAAAAGATTCTATTCCATATCGCTGTTTACTCAACTATATTTCATTACAGTAATTGTTATGCTGCTACTGATACCCTGCCTCCTTGCATTAACAATATTACATACGCAACACCAAGAGCAGTAACCGAGTATGAATACAAAGGGCAGCCTTGGTTTTCATTTACAATCACCTCCCCTGCATCCGAAAAAATCTATCCAGATAAATTAATTACTACCCGTTTTTATAACTATGATTGTCAATTAATGGCAACCTGGATGAAGGGCGGCATAGCAGGCTTTAATAAAATAACACCCGACACCATTGAAAAAGAAAAAATAATTACAATCCGAACTATGCTAGTTGATACAACAAATCTGCGGGAAACAAAGCAATACGGACATCTACCTGAAACTATCAGTAAACTGGCATTAGCAACAAATGCCAGTAAAATAAAAGAGTATAACTATAAAGGCGTCAAGTTGTATTTACTTTTATCGCCTATATCAAATACTCAAAAACAATCAACTACTATTGACGAACCTTACTACGATGAAACAGGGAAAATTATTCTTATTCATAAAAGGGCAGTAAAGCCTATGTATTCAAGATCAGAAAAGTGGATACCCGAAACTGTTAAAACAAATGAGGTCATAGCAATTCCAAAGAGCGAATGGAACAGGAAAGAAAATCAGTATATAAAAATATCGCAGTTTACTCCCGGATACCGTTAACTCAATTTAATAACAGCAATAAAAATTTGCAATATGAAACTTTTATTCATTCTAACCCTTCTTTTTTCGCTACAAACTGCAAATGCACAATTAGGAAAAAGATTAAAGGACAAAGTAAAACAAACTGCTGAGCGAAAAGCTGATCAAAAAACTGACGAAGTAATTAATAATGGCGTTGATAAAATTGACAGTATTATTACAGGCAAAAAAAGAGACCCAAAATCAGACAAATCCAACACTGAAAAAGAAGTTATTGAATCTACACCCGACAACTCTACTTCAGATAATAATGAAGGAAGCGGCAATATTGAAAATACGTTTAAGGAAGTAATTATAAAAACCAACATTCGCTGCGAAACAGGTAAGAAGAAAATAGAAACAATGCTAAGAAATGCTGATGGAGTAATCAGTGCAATGATTGATAATGACAACGGCAACTTATACCTTTCCCAGGAAAATTCCGATGTTAGAAACAAAGTAATTGAAATTGTCCGGCAAAATGGTTTTGAAGCTGATACCAAAAAGCCAACTAAATCTATAGCTGATCCCTGCAAATAAATATGTATGAAATATAAATTATCCATAGTCTTCTTATTGTTTGCATCAACTCTTTGGTCGCAGGACAAAAAAGAAGGTTTACCTATTTCTGTAAAAGTAATTACTACAAAAAGCTATATAGATGGAGCAGTAGAATTGGCTGGCTTTAGCAATAGTTTAAGCGATGAGCCAGGGCAAGTAATAATTGAAATTATAAAACCAAAAGGCGGGACCGATAATCTTACAACAAGAGCCGATAAAAAAACCGGTGAATATGCTCTTAAGTATACCCCAACCGAAATGGGTAAATACAAAGTAATAGCTTATGCATCCGACAAAAAACAAACAGCCACAGCTGAATTTACTGTAACAGCAGAACTTGATGCCGCTGACGATGAAGTTGAAAAACTTGATAAGGCAGTTGATAAAGCCATGATCAAAATAGAAGAGGCCATACAAGCTGCCATAGCTACTGATATAAGTGCCCCGGATAAAGAACAAACTAAAAAAGAATTGCAAAAAGTAAAAGCCAAAATATCAGAATTTAAAGAAGCCGGTAAACAAATAAAAAATGCTCTAGTTGATGCTTTCCTTCTTGCAAAAAAATATCCTGAGCTTAATAAAACATTAGCAGCACCATTAGGAAAACTTTCCAGTATTGCACAGGAAAAATCGAAAGAATTGGAACAAGTTGAAAAAACTTTAGGTGCTAATAAAGAAAAAGAACCCAACATCTGCAATACTGCCTATGTAATAAAAGAATCCTGCGCATTGCTTTCAACGGTAATGAATGTAGTCAGCAAAAGTATAATTACAATAGTGGATAATATAATGATTGACAAAGGATGGCCAAAAGCATTGGAAAGCCTTGCTCCAAAAAAAATTGAAGACAATGATAAATTTTTACTTACACAATCCGGCAAAGCATTTTTAAGTGCAAAAGGAAGTCTTCAAAATTTGGGAAATGTCAGCTTTGGAATTGGCATAGCAGGCGATTTAACACAGCATATCATGGAGCAGCTATTCAAAAAATATTGCGCCGAATATAAAGGTCCATTAACAGGCGATTATACTTTGGAATTTAAAAATAACGGGAAAATGTATATGCGTTATAAAATTACTTATAGCGCAAAAATTTCTATTTATTGTAAAAAAACGGCGCTAAATGGTTCTTCTCCCAAATTGAGCGGTTATATTGATGGCAACGTAACAAAAATGGAATTTACAGATGATGTGTGGGCCGTAGAAGATAAATCGAGCTGGGATGTTATCAAGTATTTAAGAATGCCAGCCATAGTACCTTCATTTAATTTAGGAGAAAAGGATCCTGGCTTTGGTGTTGTAGCAAGAAGTATTGTACCCGGCTCTTTCTATTTTCCATTAGAGGCTCAAATGGTAGATGGGAAAATGGTAATAAAATTAATGCCGGCACATAGAGAATTAGACCAGACACTTGTTAACAGAAGTCTTGTAATTGTACAGCAAAAAAACAACCCGTTAAGTTTACAAGCAGAAGTATTCAGTTATCCCATTACTACTGCCAGATTTATTTTAACGAGAACAATGAGAATGGCAGATGCATCGCCAACTGTTACACTCGATATGATTAAGAAAGGAGAGTTTACTACTCTGGAAAAAACATTTACAAGAACAGAAACACCTGCCGACACCAAAGTGGATTTCAACTTGAAATTAATGATGTCAAATGAAACAAAAGATTAATACACTTATGTTACCAGCTGCATTACTACTATCATCGTTCCTTGCACAGTTTATCCTGAGGAACGAAGGACACACTTGTACAACATTAACACGGATGAGCATATTACCGATGACTCTTAAACATTTATAAATGAATAATAAGAAAAAAATATTGTTACTGATACTATTGCTATTAATCGTTGCTGCTGTTTGGTATTTTTATCCTCAAAAGAAAACAGTAAAGCCGGAAGAGTTTACCCAGCAGGGGCAAACAGAAATTAATACCGGCAGTTTTGTAATGGAAGTATGGGATCAAAGCGCAGAGGATGGCGACAGTATCCAGGTTTTTTTTAATGGAAAAATGATAGCCGATTCGGTAGCTATTTTAAATGCACCGGTTGAATATAAATTAGGAACTCTTTCACCGGGTGAATACTGGATTGGAGTTAAGGCAATCAATGAAGGCTCCACCTCGCCTGCATCGGCCTATATTAGGCTAAACGATGGAAAAATCAAAAATTCATTTTCAATGGATGCATGGATGGATTCAGCCGCATCCTGGAAACTAATCGTAAAATAAACTTCTCAAACAAAAATAAAAAATCAACAACATGAAAAAGACAATTATTATTCTTGCAGCAATTATCTTATTTATCTCCTGTGGCGACAAAAAGAAATCCACTACTGATAACGCTACATCAACCGAAACAAACACAACGAGCAATAGCGATGGTGATTCTGAAAAGACAGGTGAATTTTCAATCGATGGGAAATCTGTTGCTGGAAGAGTTACGACGCAATACTTTAGTAGCGATAAAGAAAAAAGTAATTTTTCAGTTCTTTGTCAGCATGATGAAAGTGCTACAAGTGCCAATTTTGAATTACTACAAACCACTTTTATTACTGAAAAAGATGCAATAACAAATCCCAATCTAAAAATTTATAGTGGTTCCATGCTGCCCATGACAGAGCCAGAACCGGGAATTGTAACTGTGTCGTTATCTGGCGTAGGAAGCGATTTAGGAGACAAACCATTTGTCGGCTCCAGTAAATCAACTGGCAGTATTACTATTTCAGACAGAAGCCTCGTCATTAAAGATTTGACACTTTATAACAGCGATGGAGCAACCAAAACAGTAAATGCAAAAATCCCTTTTTAATAACTATTAACCATTAACCTATCCTCACACAAAAGGCTATCTTTTCAGATAGCCTTTATTCATTTATTCTAAAATAAAATTAAATACTAAATGCTGTTTCAATAATTTCCGCCTGCTCTTGATGATGTACTTTATTGTAACCAGTTGCAGTAGATGCGGAAGGCTGACGGCTAATCGTTCCAAAATTGATACTCTTCAAATTCATTTGCAAGAAAGAAGCAGCTCCCATATTCTGTGGCTCTTCCTGTACCCAAAACCATGTGGCCTTACTATATTTCTGCTGCAGTTCTCCCAACTGTTTATACGGCAACGGATAGAGTTGTTCCATTCTTACAATCGCTATATCTGTTCTGTTATCTTTTTGCTGACGTTCAAAAAGGTCAAAATAAATTTTACCGCTACAGAATAATACTTTTTTTATTTTAGAAGCATCTGCATCTTCATCATCAATAACTTCTTTAAAAATACCTTGTGTAAACTCTTCTACTCTTGAATAAGTACCAGGATGACGAAGATTAGCTTTCGGCGTAAACTCTATCAATGGTTTTCTGAAAGGCCATGCCAATTGCCTTCTTAAAGCATGAAAGAAATTGGCCGATGTTGTAATGTTGGTTACAACCATATTCAGTTCAGCACACATTTGTAAAAACCGTTCTAGTCTGGCACTGCTATGCTCCGGACCCTGACCTTCATATCCATGCGGCAACAACATAGTAACGCCATTCATCCTATTCCATTTTTGCTCGCCTGCTGCAATAAACTGGTCAATCATAATCTGTGCACCATTTCCAAAATCACCAAACTGAGCTTCCCATACTACCAAAGCATCAGGATTTGCTAGACCGTAACCATATTCAAAACCTAACACACCATACTCACTCAATAAGGAATTATAAATTCTGAATTTTCCTTCTGCAGCTGGAATTTTGCTCAATCGATTATATGATTTATCGGTTACTTCATCTCTCAGCACAGCATGCCGATGAGAAAAAGTTCCTCGCTGAACATCCTGTCCACTCATTCTCACATCCTTACCATCTAGCAACAAACTTCCATAAGCCATCAACTCTGCAGTAGCCCAGTCAACTTTATTCTCCGTTTCAAAAAGTTTTACTTTATCGTTTAAGATTTTCTCTACTTTTCTCAATGGCTTATAATCCTCCGGCCATTTCATTATGGCATTAAATATTTTATCAAAGTTTTCTTTAGCAATACTTGTAACAGGTGATTGATCAAAATCTTCAGAGGTAGCTTTTCTCAACTTTCTCCATGCTTCTTCAGGTTTCTGATACTGATAAGGCAAAGGGTTTTGCTTAACGCCATCTAAGCGTTCCTGCAAATCATCCCAAAATTTCTTCTCCATTTCCTTTACCATCACTTGAGCATTCTCATCACCAGTATCTAATAATCTTTTTACATAAATCTCCCTTGGATTTGGATGCTTATCAATCAGTGCATACATATGCGGTTGTGTAAACTTTGGATCATCACCTTCGTTATGTCCATGCTTACGATAGCAAACCATATCAATAAAAATATCAGAATTAAATTTCTGCCTATACCTTGTTGCTATCTCGGCACACTTCACCACCATTTCAGGATAATCTCCATTCACATGAAATACCGGAGCTTGGATAGCAGCAGCCAGTGAAGTACAATAATCAGAACTGCGGGCATCATCGAAATCTGTAGTAAATCCAATTTGATTGTTAATAACAAAATGTATTGTGCCACCAGAATAATATCCTTTCAAATAAGACATTTGCAAACACTCATACACAATTCCCTGACCGGCAACTGAAGCATCACCATGAATTAATATCGGAAGTATCTTGTCATAATTAGATTTATAAATAGCATCAGCTTTTGCTCTGGCAAAACCAATTACCACGGGGTCTACTGCTTCAAGATGCGAAGGATTCGGCATCAATTTCAAATAAATATCTTTATCAGAAGCTGTTTTTAATTTACTACCAAAGCCCATATGGTATTTCACATCACCAGAACCCATTGTTTGATCCATTTTAGCGGTTCCTTCAAACTCACTAAATATCTGTTCGTAGGTTTTGCCCATTGTATTGGCAAGCACATTTAATCTTCCTCTATGTGCCATTCCAATCACTACTTCTTCCACTTCATTATCCGCAGCCACATTGATGATTGCATCCAAAGCAGGAATAGTTGTTTCTCCACCTTCTAAAGAAAAACGTTTTTGGCCAATATATTTTGTATGCAAAAACTTCTCAAACATTACACCTTGATTTAATTTTTCAAGAATGCGTCTTCTCTGCTCCGTTGGCAATGGTTTAGCGATCAGGTTTTCAAACTCTTTTGTAAGCCAGTCCACTTTTTCCTGGTTGCTAATGTATTTGTATTCAATACCAACCGGCCCAGCATATATTTTTTGTAAATGAGCAACAATGTTTCCTAAGGAAGTATTTCCTAATCCTAATAATTTGCCTGCTTCAAAGTTTTTGTCAAGATCAGCCTCACTAAAACCGAAGAATTCAAGGTTTAAATTTGCACCCCTGTCTTTTCTGGTACGAATCGGATTGGTAGTTGCAATTAAATGCCCTTTGTTCCTGTAGCCTAGTATCATCCTGTACACACCTATCTCTTTCGTCCAGTCGGCATCACTTATTCCTGAAAGTGATGGAGTACCACCACCACCTGAACCTGTCTTTATATCACTGGAAACAACGTTCACTTTTTCAGCCGTCGCATCCGACATGGCAAAATCAAACCCTTCAAAAAACTTTTTAAGGTCTGCATCCACACTTTCTGGATTATTTACAAAATCACGGTACATATTCTCAATAAAAGCTGGAGAAGAACTGGTGATATAGGAGAAATCCTTCATTAATGGAATTATTTGAAATTGACTAATCTGTGGCTCACAAATATCGTTGAAATAAACGAAAAATTGGGTTCATTTTGAAGGATTTATACCACAACGGCCGCTTTACCACAGGCTGGTATAGCTTCCTAAAAGAGGCAAAACAAACCACCTAATTAAATCCCCCAAAATTTGGTGGTTAAACCCCTCAACCCTACCTTTGCCGTCCGTTAAAATTTATAAGAATGGCTAATCATAGTGCAACAAAAAAGGATGCCCGTCAGGCAGCAAAAAGAACAATTAGAAACAAGTATTACGGAAAAACTACCCGTAATGCGATTCGTGACTTGAAGGCAACTGAAGGTTCAGCAATGGGTGAGCAGTTTCCTAAAGTAGCTGCAATGATTGACAAATTAGCTAAGCGCAAAGTTATCCATAAGAACAAAGCCGCTAACCTGAAAAGCAAATTGGCTAAAAAGGCAAACGCAGCTAAAGCAGCAAAATAATTATAGCAAATAAATTATTTAAAAGGCATCTCAATCTGGGATGCCTTTTTTAATTTAGTCAATAAATATTTTTTGAGCCAGCGACATTACTACTATCATCGTCTGTTGCGTCGCACTCTTCATCGGTTGGTAATTCTATTCAGCATTATGAAAAAATTATTATCGCTTTTACTCCTCGTTATAGTTACAACATCCACAGTTAAGAGTCAAAACATTACAACAAAATTTGAACAATCGAAAGGCACACAAACACCAACTTATTTTGAAATCATTGATTGGTGGAAAAAGCTGGATGAAAAATCTGGCAAACTAAAAATACTCACCATGGGAATGACGGATGCTGGTTATCCTCTTCATCTGATTGTTGTTGGAAATAATGGCGATTCCAATTTTGAAAACATTCGTAAGAATAATAAACGAATCATTCTAATTAATAATGGCATTCATCCAGGCGAACCCGATGGCATAGATGCAAGTATGTTACTGGTTAGAGACATAGTGCAGAATAAATACAAAATTCCAGACAATATTGTACTTGCATTTATACCTGTATATAATATTGGCGGTTGTTTAAATCGCAGTGCCAATTATCGTGTAGATCAGGATGGGCCAGAAGAATTTGGCTTCCGTGGCAACTCGCAAAACCTCGACTTGAATCGTGACTTTATAAAATGTGATTCAAAAGATGCAAGAGCCTTTATTGAAATATTTCATATGCTTGATCCGGATGTATTGGTAGACAATCATGTTAGCAACGGAGCAGATTATCAGCATATCATTACATTGTTAACAACGCAGCACAATAAGTTAGGTGGAGAAATGGGAAAATATCTGAGTACTCAATTTGAGCCGGGCATTTATTCCACTATGAAACAAAAAGGATACGATCTTATTCCGTATGTAAATTCATTTGGTGACTCACCGGAAAATGGTTGGCCGGAATATTGGGATAGCCCTCGCTACAGCAGCGGTTTTGCAGCCTTATGGAATACATTTTCATTTGTTCCAGAAACTCATATGCTGAAATCATACGACCTGCGGGTTAAAGCAACATATGCCTTAATGCAATCTTTTATAGAATATGTTTCAAAAAATAGTGGGCAAATAAAACAAATCCGGAATCAGACAAAACAAAAGATCAAAATAGCAAATGAGTTTCCGGTACGATGGTCGTTGGATAAATCTCAATCCAAAGAAGTTTTATACAAAGGCTTTCAGTCAGGCTACAAGCCAAGTGAAGTTTCAGGTCTGCCTAGATTATTTTACGATAGAAGCAAACCTTTTGAAAAATCAATACCGATTTTCAATTACTATGCTGTAAAAAATACAGTAGTAAAACCTAAAGCCTATATCATTCCGCAAGGCTGGTGGAAAGTAATTGATCTTTTAAAGTTGAATAAAATTGAAATGAGTCAGCTAAAAAAAGACACAACGATAGAAGTTGAATACTACAAAATTGATGATTATAAAGCAATGGTTCGTCAGTATGAAATGCATCACATGAACAGTGATTTAAAAACGACAACTTTATCACAAAAAATTTCCTTCAAAAAAGGAGACTGGTATATTCCGTTGAATCAGGTTGCCAACCGATACTTGATTGAAACATTGGAACCTCACAATGAAGACTCTTATTTTTCCTGGAATTATTTTGATGCAATACTCGGCCAAAAAGAAGGATACTCAGCTTATGCATTTGAAGATATTGCTGCAGATTATTTAAAAAAGAACCCTGAAGTAAAAACTAAATTGGATCAGCGGGTAGCTACTGATACTTCATTTGCAAAAAGTGGAAGAGCTCAGTTGAATTTTGTTTACCAAAATTCTCCCTGGTTTGAGCCAGCATTAAATCGGTATCCGGTTTATCGGGTAAAGTAATTCCTAATTGGCTTCTTGGGCTAGGTTATTATTATTTAAAGCATCCTTTTGCCGGCTTATCTAATTTTTTAAAAATAGATCTGCCTAATAGTAGACTGGCAATCAATACAAGAATGCTTAAATAGCCGACCCAATTATATCGCATTATTTTCCCGGATGCATCTGTAATTACAATTGCGCCAGCAGCTAATGAAGCAATTCCACTTCCAAGTTGTTGTACACTTCCATTAATACTCATAAAACTTCCTCGCTGCTCTTGCTTTACTACTTCACTAATCATAGCTTGTGCAGTTATAGCTCTTCCTGTTGCAAGTACAAACCAGATTGCAAAAAATATGAGTACAATACTAAAATGTACCGTTGGCATTGCAGTAATAATCAGTACCATAAATAATGATAGAAAAACAGCCCATGAAAAAACAGGAAGTTTCCCAATAGAATCAGAAACTCTACCTAAATAAAAAGCTGCAAATAAAGAAGCAATTCCACCAACCAGGTAAATCATTGGAATCAGGTCTTTCGAAAACCCTTTATTATATTCTATATATGGATTAATAAATGGAATAATAAGGAAATGACCCATCATTAACAGGCAGGCAAAGATTAAAGCAGTTCTTTGAGCAGGCACTATACATACTGTAATCAAAGCTTTAAATGGAGATTCAGATTTATCTCTGGTTACAATATGCCCCTTTATGGAGGGAACAAATTTTATGATTAATGGAACAAAGAAAACCCCTAAAGTACCAACAAGAATAAAAGGAACATGCCAGTCGTAATTAAATAAATTCGTCAAGTATAGCGAAATTGGAACACCAATAATAGAAGCTACTGCGAAGGCACTCATTACAGCAGCCATTGCCCTTCCTCTTCGTTGATACGAAAAGAGATCAGCAACAATTGCAAGCACCTGTGCACCAATAATTCCTCCAAATAGTCCAGCTAAAATCCTAGCAGCCAATAATAATTCAAATGAATAAGCAAATCCGCAACAGATAGTTCCTATCAAGAAGCCCACATAAGCAAATAGAAGTGATCGCTTTCTATCAAACCGATCGATTACCAGAGAAATAACAAGCCCAGATATAAAAGCACTAATTGAATAAGAAGCTACAAGAAGACTAAACTGAAAAGCAGTTATTTTAAAAAAAGGGATAAGATAGTTACTCAATGGCATCATTATGATGAAATCAAGTATATGTGTGAAGTTAAGCGACGCCAATATGAAGAGTACTATTCTTTCCTTTTTAGTCACGGCTTGAAGATAGCTTGTTATTTTAAAAACAAAAAAGCCCCGACATAAAATGTCAGGGCTTAATAAATATGGCAGTTACCTACTCTCCCGCATTGTTGTGCAGTACCATCGGCCATGAGGGGCTTAACTTCTCTGTTCGGTATGGGAAGAGGTGAACACCCTCGGAAAAACCACCATAAGAATATAAATCCCGCGGTTTAAAACGGGACAATAAGATCATATTGGGAAATGTTAGAAAGAAACTAATACCTCTTATTTTTAGAAAATAAGAAAAAAATTAAAGCGTACGGGCAATTAGTACTACTTGGCTTTGCTGTTACCAGCTTTACACCTATAGCCTATCAACGTCATAGTCTTTGACGGCCCTTAAAAGTAAACTCATCTTGAGATAGGTTTCACGCTTAGATGCTTTCAGCGTTTATCCTGTCCGTACATAGCTACTCAGCATTACACCTGGCGGCATAACTGATACACCAGCGGTACGTACGACCCGGTCCTCTCGTACTAAGGTCATGTTCTCTCAATTTACTTGCGCCCACCACAGATAGGGACCGAACTGTCTTGCGACGTTCTGAACCCAGTTCACGTGCCACTTTAATCGGCGAACAGCCGAACCCTTGGGACCTTCTCCAGCCCCAGGATGTGACGAACCGACATCG
>Ga0209063_1000756_pt1 | contig 19057 bp, 15 predicted proteins | sample KloWWTmeKNB19Kit_FD_187177 | JGI IMG/M metagenome (GOLD analysis project Ga0209063, IMG submission 187177) | Active sludge microbial communities from Klosterneuburg, Austria, studying microevolution and ecology of nitrifiers - Klosterneuburg... | ecosystem: Engineered > WWTP > Aerobic digester >... | reverse complement strand
CTTAGTGTCCTGGCAATAGCACCTGCTTCATTCCGGCAAATAATAACAATAGAAAAAGGGGACATAATTACGCAAAGATTACACCTTTTACTGTTTCAGCCATTTCCACCACCATAAAACAATAAATGACCAGGTAAACACCCCAAACTGCACTTCCAGCCCGATATCAAACAAAAAACTGAAAGCAGCTGTAGCGTTGAGCAACCACCAAAGTATTTTGTCTTTCACCTGAACAAAGAATGGAATAAGCATCACAACAGTAAATAATACAAATCCCGGAATGCCGCTGCCGGCACCATACATCATCCATTCACTTCCCGGGTATAATTTATCCTCTTCCCGCATGCCAGGATAATGAGAAGCATACCATAGCCTGGTTTCTGTTAATACATCTCCAAACCCGGTACCGGTAACAGGATTTTCTTTCATAATATTCCAACCCCCTTTAATAGAGATCACACGAAGTGCATCGTTTCCTCCCGGGAGGTAATTAGCCTTACTAAAATAACCGTAATCGTAATTAATATATTTTATCCTGTTTTGAAATGTTGGCAATGTAAAATAAGCTGTAACCGGCATTGCAATAAGCAGGATCAGCAATATAACACTGTACCCCTTTTTTCTGTTTTTAATGATCATCCAGGCTGCTGTCATAAACAGCATGCTATAAAATGAGAAAAGGCCGGTCCGCACGGCAAGAATATGCAGAAAAACAGCCAGCCATCCCGCCACTGTAATCAAAACCAATGAAGTCGTCCTTTCGGACTTTTGTTTTGAAAATGCCAGCCACCCGGCAAGCAATGCTGCTATACTTACCAGCCAGCTAAACCTTACCCTGTCATTCTCCAGTGGTGTAAAAAAGGTTTTAGCCCTAAGATATCCTTCATGTATAACGGCTGTATCCTGTAAATAATGATACATACACCATAAAGTACCGCCTGTAATAAGAGCTATAAAAATATATCCCAGCCACTCCCATTGTTTTTTTGAAAATGAAAAAGGACTGGCAAAAGCTATAGGAAGAAACAAAAGCGGTAATTTAATACGGATCATATCCAGCCATTCTTTTTTATCACTGCTCCATAGTCCTGAAATCAAGGGAATTAAAAACAATACACTCATCCCCCATAATAATGGAGTACTAAAAAAATCATAGACCTGCTTTTTACTATTACTATGTAAAAAAGAAACCAGTATAAATACTATCATACTGGCAGAAAGAAGTGCACGGGAAATAAACAAAGCCCCTGTCATTACAATAAACAGTATAAAAATGATAGTGTTTCTTCTTTCATTCTGTAACTTGTTCAGCATACTTTTGTAAACGTACAACATCCCGTTCATTCTATGTGGCAGGAATTATTAAAGCAAATACAGCAAGGTGATACCAAAGCACTGGCCCGCAGTATTTCATTGGTAGAAAATGAAAAACCGGGTTATGAAACCCTGCTTCAATCACTTCCTGCCAGTACAACCAAAATTATCGGGATCACCGGACCTCCGGGTGCCGGTAAAAGCACATTGGTGGATGCATTAATAGGTTTACTGATCAATACTGGTAAGAAAATTGCTGTACTCTGTGTTGACCCATCTTCGCCTTTCAATCATGGTGCTGTGCTGGGCGACCGGATAAGAATGAGCGACTGGTACACCCATCCAAATGTATACATCCGCTCATTAGCTACAAGGGGTTCAATGGGTGGCCTGCATCCAAAAATCATTGAGATCACTGATCTGCTGAAAGCATTTCAGTTTGATCATATTATCATTGAGACGGTAGGTGTGGGTCAAAGTGAGGTAGAAATTGCTGGGCTGGCCGATGTAACGGTGGTGGTAGTGGTACCGGAAGCCGGTGATGAAGTACAAACCATGAAAGCAGGCCTGATGGAAATTGCAGATGTATTTGTAGTGAATAAAGCTGACCGGCCCGATGCAGATATTTTCGTCAGGAACCTGAGATCAATGCTGGCTCCTTCTTTTAGTAAAACTTACAACGAAGTACCCGTTATAAAAACGGTGGCTTCACAAAAAGAAGGTATCAGTGAGTTATCAGCTATTATTCTCGATCTTTTACAAAAAGCGCAGCTGAATGATAAAACATTCTGGCTGCTGGCAGAAAAAGCTTATTACCTGATTGAACAAAAGAGGATGAAAGACGTCAGCAAGGCTGAGCTAAAAAAAGAAATTGAAGTTTGCTTTAAAAAAGGAAGTTTTAATCTTTATAAATTTATAGCGGATAAATAACTGACTGTACTTAAACCCAAAAGCCTGATACTATGAAAAACAGAAACCATATTGTTAAAGGTTTCATTGTTTTGTGTGTATGGCTGACATTTTTTTTGTTGCCCGTTTCCGCAACAGCCCAAACAACAAATATCAGTGGTATAGTAAATACTTATCACAGGGTGGTGGAAATAATTCCATCCAAAGCCTGTATAAGGGTTGCCTCTGTTACAGGCCTTACCATTAATACAAAAGTAGTGCTGGTACAGATGAAAGGTGCTACGATCAACACCAGTAACTCCGCTGGTTTTGGAACTGTTACTTCCTTAAACGATGCCGGTAATTATGAAATTGGCACTATATGCTCTATCATTGGTGATTCTGTTTTTTTGTTTCAAAATTTATTAAATACTTATTCTCCCGCTGCGGGAAAACTGCAGTTGGTTCAATTTGCTGAATATTACTCTGCCAATGTGATTGATACGGTAAAAGCTGCTGCATGGAATAATACAACAGGCACCGGTGCTGTGATTGCCATCTATGCAGACCAGGACATTACTTTAAATGCCCCGGTTTATGCTGACGCCAGTGGTTTCAGAGGAGGAAACTTTCTTCAAAGTAATGGAACCTGCAGCGACGCAATACCCGCCAGTGGATATATCTATACTGCATCAAATACCAGTCCTCAAAATGGTGCCTATAAAGGAGAAGGCATTGCAGACGTAACCAGTGGACAAAGTGGTGGCCGTGGTTCGCCTGCCAATGGAGGGGGTGGCGGTAATAATCATAACAATAGTGGTGGCGGCGGAGCTAACTTAACGACAGGAGGAATTGGTGGCGGAAATTCCAGTAATGGCGTAGCCTGCACAGCCACTCTCAGGGGCGAAGCAGGAAAAAGTTTAAGCAGCAATAGCGGGCAAAAAATTTATTTAGGTGGTGGTGGTGGCGCCGGTCATTCCAATAATGGACTTTCAAATGTATCTGGTGGTAATGGCGGGGGTATTGTTTTTATCTGGGCTAACCAGCTGATTGGAAACAACAGAATAATAACTGCATCAGGAGGCAATGGCGGCAATTCATTATCGGATGGTGCAGGCGGTGGCGGTGGCGGCGGCACTATAATAATGCATGTAAGCAATTATACCGGAAATGTAACTGTACAGGCAAATGGTGGAAACGGCGGAAATTCTGATGACGGAGGAAATATCGGTCGTTGTTTTGGTGGTGGCGGAGGCGGAAGCGGCGGTGCTATTTATTTTACAGGAGCGCTGCCGGCAATTACTACTGACATAACTGGCGGAGCCGCAGGTGTTGAATCAGGAAGAGATGTATCCTGTGATGCTATACCGCAGGCAGGGGGGGCAGGCAGTAACGGCCAGGTTATTACTAACTATACTTTTTCAAGATCTACCAATCCTGCTGGTTATTGTGCCTTTCTTTTAGCATCCGGACTTAATTATTTTAATGCCGTCCGCATGGGCAATCTTGTTTTGCTGAATTGGAAAACCGCCAGTCCGGCAGAAATACAATACTTTGAAGTAGAAAAAAGAAATGCGGCCAACAGCTGGAATAGTATCTCCATTGTTAGCGGAAATGATGCCACCAGGGAATACTCTGCAACTGATAACAACCCGCAACAAGGGTATAATTATTACAGATTAAAAATTACCGGAAGAAATAATGCCGTTTCATATTCTGAAATAAAGAGAGTGTATATCCGGCAAGCTGGTGCTGAATTTGAGATATATCCAAATCCGGCTATCAGTAAGATCACTATCAGCAGAAAAAATAGTTTACCGGGGCAATTAAAAATAACGGATATAACCGGCAGGATAATTCATCAACAGACAATCTCATCCGGTTCTGCCGAAATCAATTTACCAACTATAGCAAAAGGCATTTACCTGGTAATAATCGATACTGTAGTAAAGAAGTTAGAGATCAAGTAGAACCATTATTCGTTCTTATTATTTTTCCACCAGCGGTAACTAATGAGACCAACTATGGCAAAAGGTGCAAAGGCGAGGTAAAGAATACCAGAATTCATTCCCTTGGCGGGCTTTTCACCTAACTGTTGGGCTGTTTTGGTACAAACAGAGCATTGCGCCTGAGAATCAAGCCCTGTGAAGAGAAGCAGAGAAAAAAATAAACCAATGACCACGATCCACTTTTTCATACCCGGTGATTGAGCTGTAAAAATACAACGAAAATCATTGGGTTTGGTTCAAAAAATCAACCTCCTGCAGGCGGACTGCATAGTTTTTTGATCCTGGCATCGGCATTTTTATTACCGGCTTTCTTTGCTTTTTCAAAATCAGCGCAGGCTTCCGTTTTCTTTTCCAGCAGTTCATAGCAAATACCCCGGTAATAATATACATTATCATTAGCGCCTTTGGCAAATTCCAGCACTTTGCTGTAATCAGCTATTGCCTTCACATAATCTTTCCGAGTATGATGCAGGACACCTCTTTGCCAGAATCCGGCTGAATCCTTTGGATAAAATTTTATATATGTATCATAGTCAGCCAGTGCCGCTGTCGTGTCTTTATTTGTTAACCGGATCTTGGCCCTCCAGGTCAGGGCATCTTTATTCTTCGGTTGCTTTTTCAACATTTGTGTCATATCCATTAGTGCTGAATCAGCTTTTTTCAAATTACTGTAAACGATACCCCGGTATAAATACACGCTGTCTTCTTTTATATTTTGTGCTATGGCTTTGTTAAAGGCAACAAGGGCCTCCGCATTTTTTTTATAGGCAAACAATGCCCGGCCTTTTACATAGTCCGGAACTGCCTCACTCATTTTTATAGTATATGTATAACCCGGGTTTTTAATGGTTTTATTCTCGACTTTACCAACCATGATCTTTCCCGACGGGTTTAAAAGGAAACCTTCTTTGGGTTGTATTTCTGCAATACTGCCATAATATCCGATCTCATTGATACTGCCAAAGAAAACGGAATTATCCGGAAACCAGATCTCGAAGAATGAACCATCAGAGAAGGTGGTCCGTCGGGCATAGGTGCCGTCTTTCAGTATCCAGTTCTTTGCAGAGGAATAAGTGGAAGTACCATCAAAACTTCCTTCAAAAAACAGTTTATCGTTACGGTAAAATTTTCCATTGCCTGACGGGTTGCCGGCAACAAATTTTCCTTCGTATTTATTTTTGTTCGGCCAGCTCCATACTCCGGTTCCGGCATACACCCCATTGCTCCAGTCGCCTTCATAGATAGTTCCATCCTGGTAGATCTTCTTCCCTTTGCCCGACATCACATCACCTCTAAAACTGCCGGTATAACTATCCCCGTTTTTCCAGGTATATACACCTTCGCCGTTTATTTTATCATCTTTCCATTCGCCAACATATTTATCACCTCCCTTATAAATTTTGGTGCCGGTACCATTCGCCTTTCCGTTCACCCATTGTCCATCATAACTTGAACTATCTTTCCAGGTACACTTCCCGTTGCCTTCCCATTTACCATTTTTCCACTGGCCTTCATATTTTTTTCCATCCGCATACACACCAACACCATATCCTTCTGCAAGACCTTTTTTGAAATCCCCTTCATACCTGTCTTTGTTCCCTAATACCAGCTTACCTTTTCCCTCTGCCTGTCCTTCTGCATATTCACCTTCATAGGTCTGTCCATCTAATTTGGTGATGTATTTCCCGGTTCCACTTCTTTTGCCATCTTTAAAATCTCCGGTATAAATATCACCGTTATTATAAACATATTTTCCTTTGCCATGCTGCTTATCTGCCATCCATTCGCCTTCATACGAACTACTGTCCTTATAAATTCTTTTTCCATACCCTTCAAACTTATCATCCTTCCAATTGCCGTCATAGCTTCCCCCATCGGGCCAGGTGAATTTTCCCTTCCCCGACCTTACTCCTTTTAACCAGCTGCCATCGTAGATCCTGCCGTTACTATAAAAGTATTTACCCTGCCCGTCATACTTACCTACTTTCCAATAGCCATCATACCGGCCACTGTCGGCAGCATAAAAAATACCATACCCTTCAAAATAGCCATCCTTTACTTCCCCTTCATACCTGCGGCCATCCTTCCAAAAATATTTTGCTTTGCCATTCCAGTTTCCGTTTATCCAATCACCATCATACAGACTACCATTAACATAACTCATTTTCCCTTTACCATGACAATAACCGTTTTTAAAATAACCCTCATACACATCTTCATTTTTATATTTGAATTTCCCAAATCCATCTTTGCAATCGCCACTCAGGCACTGGGCAACAGTAACAGAGGAGATCATGCTGGCAAGGAAAACAAAAAGGATCCGGCTATACATAATTTAAGTTTGTATAAAAGTAGATTTATCCCCGCTGCCGGTAAATACCCTGTGGCTGGTATATTCATCCCAAAGCAGGGTTATAAAACCCGCTGTGACAGGAATAAAAAATGCCGCCCGGAAAGGCGGTATGGTATAAAAATCATTAGCTGAATAAACGGCCTCAGCTTTCGCTTTCTTTTTATTGGAAGGAGACTTTCCGTATCCTGTGATTAGCATTATCAGCAATATAAATATTGCCTTGAATATCTACTGCAACTCCTTTGGGATAGTAAAATTTTGCCGTATTAAATAAACCATCAGCGAAACCTTGTTGTCCGGGAGAACCAGCATAGGTTGTAACAACAGCTGTAGTTGAAATTTTTCTGATTACGGCATTTGTTACATCCCCAATAAAAATATTACCAGCTCCATCAATGCAAATTCCGTTTGGGTTAGCAAACTCTGCCATTATCCCAATAGCATTTAAAAAATTATTAGCACCGCTACCGGCAAAGGTTGTTACTGTTCCATCTGATGTAATTTTCCTGATTCTGTTTTGATCAGTAACATATACCACCCCTTGATTATCTACAGCTATATCCTGCAGGTTATAGAATTCCGCTAAACTACTTATCCCGTCAGAATAGCCCGAAGTGCCTTTGCCCGCTAATGTGCTTACTGTTCCACTAGGAGTAATTTTTCTAATTCTGAAATTACTTTTATCTGCAACGTATACATTACCTTGAGCATCAACGGCTACACTTATGGGTTCCCAAAACCTAGCGTCTGTACCTGTTCCATTTTGGTATCCAAACGTACTTCCACCTGCCAAGGTAGATACGGTTCCGTCTGCTGTAATTTTTCGGATTTTATTATTGTCACGATCCGCTGCGTAAATATTCCCTTGTCCATCACAGGCTATTCCCATCACCGGATTAAACTGTGCGATATTACCCGGACCATCCAAAAATCCCCTTATCCCAGATCCTGCTAACGTATTGACAATTCCGGCTGGGGTAATTTTTCTAATCTGGTTATAGTCTGACACATAGATATTTCCCTGAGCATCCAGACAAATATCATATGGAAAATTAAACTGTGCTGCACTAGCGTTCCCATTCAACACTGCCTGTACTCCCGTTCCTGCCAAAGTTGAAACAGTCAGATTAGTTAAAACTGTAAATGAAGAGCCATTAACAGTTCTGTTATTTACTGTTATTGTTATAGCACCGTTGGAAGCCCCTGCCGGAACCGTTACAATTAGTGTATCTTCTTTAGCAACGGAAATTGTTGCTATTACCCCATTAAATTTAACAATATTTGATAAGATGTTTGTACTGAAATTATCCCCTTTAATTATGACAGTTGTCCCAACTCCTCCCGACAAAGGTGCTATTGAAAAAATAACCGGATCAGAATTAACAGGAACAGGTGCAGGAGTGTTTTCCCCTTTACCACATGAGATTGCTAATATGCAAATAAATAAAGAGAGGCATTTTATTTTATTCAGAAAGTACATAGTCATTCAGTTCTAATACTATTTTGATATAATATTAAATTTATGACTTTCCCCTGATTTTTAAAAATCGGGGAAACTGAACAGAGGAGAATACTAAACAGCTTCCGTTTCCATCTTCTTCTGCACTTTCTTTCTTTCATCCTCATTCAGGATCACTTTCCGCATACGGATAAAATTCGGTGTTACTTCTATGCATTCATCCTGCTGGATATATTCCATACACTCTTCCAGTGTCATCTGTGTTTTGGGAGCAATACGGGTGGCGTCATCACTGCCGCTGGCCCGGTGGTTCGTTAATTTCTTTGGCTCTGTAGCATTTACTACAAGGTCACCGGGTTTGATATTCTCAGCAATGATCTGACCGGCATAAACTTCTTCTGCCGGGTCAACAAAAAATGTTCCCCTGTCCTGTAACTTATCGATAGAATAACCTGTCGTCTTATCAGTATTCTTGGAAAGCAAAACACCATTACTTCTTCCGGGGATCGGGCCTTTCCAGGGTTTGTATTCTGTAAACCGGTGTGCCATTACAGCTTCGCCGGTAGTCGCCGTCAGCATTTGTGTACGTAAACCAATCAACCCTCTTGAGGGAATTTCAAACTCAAGGTGTTGCATTTCGCCTTTGGTTTCCATGATCAGCATCTCGCCTTTTCGGCGACTTACCAGGTCAATTACTTTACTGGCGAACTCCTGCGGCACATCCACAACAAGATTTTCGTAAGGCTCACATTTTTTACCATTGATCTCCTTTACAATTACCTGGGGCTGACCAACAGTTAACTCATACCCTTCACGGCGCATGGTTTCAATCAGGATTCCCAAATGAAGAATACCCCGGCCATATACCATCAGGCTATCTCCATCTTCACTGTCTTCCACTCTCAGGGCAAGGTTCTTTTCTGTTTCTTTCATCAGGCGATCCCGGAGATGCCTTGAGGTTACAAACTTTCCGTCTTTACCAAAGAAAGGTGAGTTATTAACAGAAAACAACATATTCATCGTAGGTTCATCTACACTGATCACCGGTAATGCTTCGGGATTTTCTGCATCAGCAATTGTATCGCCGATATTAAAATCTTCAATACCTACTACGGCACAAAGGTCACCAGCCACCACCTCGGTTACTTTCTTCTTACCCATTCCCTCAAACACATATAACTCTCTTACTTTCGTCTTTTTTATAGTGCCATCTGCCTGCATCAATACCACATTCTGTCCTTCTTTTAAAACACCACGGTTTACTTTACCCACAGCTATACGTCCCAGGAAAGATGAATAATCCAGTGATGTAATCTGCATCTGAACAGGACCTTCATTCACTTTGGGTGGTGGTACATGTTTCAAAATACCATCCAGCAAAGGGTTGATATTATCAATCTGCTCCAATGAATCATTGAACCAGCCGTTTTTACCACTTCCATAATACGTAGGGAAATGCAGCTGCTCTTCTGTAGCATCCAGGTTAAAGAATAATTCAAATACAGCATCATGCACCTCGTCAGGACGACAGTTAGGTTTATCAACTTTATTGATTACAACTATCGGATGCAGATTAAGGTGCAGTGCTTTTTGTAACACAAATCGTGTCTGTGGCATTGGCCCTTCAAAAGCATCTACCAGCAGAATAACACCATCTGCCATTTTCAATACCCTTTCCACTTCACCACCAAAGTCGGCGTGACCCGGAGTGTCAATTACATTGATCTTTATGCCTTTATATACCACCGCTGCATTCTTACTAAAAATAGTGATACCCCTTTCCCTTTCCAGGTCGTTGCTATCCATGATCAGATCCCCGGTTTCCTGGTTATCCCGGAATACCTTGGTTGTATGTAAAATCTTGTCAACCAATGTAGTTTTACCGTGGTCAACGTGGGCAATGATAGCGATGTTTCTTATTTCCATTGTGTTAAGTTGTGAGTTAAAAAGTTGACAGGTTAATAAGTTACTTTTCTTTAGCTCTTTTTTCCAAATAATTGATATACCCGTTTAACAACTTTTCAACCTCTGTTATTTTGATTCTATAGTACTTTAATTGTTCTTCACTGATCAGTTTTTCATCCAAAGCATCAATCAAATGATTTAAGGTTTCACTTAATGATCCTCTGGCAATAACACAGAACCTGATTTTATCCGGCCATGTATTACGACCATGTCCCTCAGCAATTTGTGCATTGATGGACCGGGAGCTTCTAATCAACTGATCCGAAAGTCGTAATCGTTCGTTCGTCGGAAAAGTTCGTACCAGCTGCGCAATTTCATTCTTAAAATCTCTTGATTTTTTCCAAACTTCAAGTTCTTCAAAGCTTTGATATGCCATATTTTAAAAGTTAAGTGACTGAATCTGAAGGGATCTCCTTATCAACTTCTCAACCTTTGAACTTGTCAGCTTTTCCGGGCGGCAAAGGTACGTTATTTTAGCCGGGGGAGCAAACGAAAGAGGTGTTTAATGCAGTCTTAACCTGTTAAAAACAGAGAATTAATGTAGTTTTATCAAAACTACAAGATGAAATTTCTCAAATGGCTAGGTATCATCCTTTTAGTTCTTATTGTTATTTACTTTTTAGGTCCGCGGCCTGCCACCCCAAAATATACTAATGACTTGCCTGCTATTCCAGCAGAGTCCTCCATGCTTGAGCAATATATCAGGAATAATGAAGCGAAACATAAACTGAAACCAGATAATGAAGCTAGAATATTGTGGTTAAATGATTCAATAAAAGCGAAAACAGAATATGCCGTCGTATACCTGCACGGTTTTTCTGCCAGCCAGGAAGAAGGCGACCCTGTGCATTACGAGTTTGCACAAAAATTTGGATGTAATTTATACCTGAGCCGTTTAGATGCACATGGTATCGATACCACAGAACCGCTCGGTAATTTTACTGCTGAGGGCCTTTGGAATTCAGCTAAAGAGGCCTATGCAATCGGCAAACAATTGGGGAAAAAGGTGATCTTATTCTCGACCTCTACAGGAGGAACACTATCATTAAAATTAGCTGCGGAATTTCCCGATATAGCTGGCCTGATTCTTTTATCACCCAATATTGCAATCAACGATCCTAATGCCTGGCTGTTAAATAATCACTGGGGATTACAAATTGCACATTTGGTCACAGGCAAATACCGCACTGTTGAAGACACTACTTCCATTTATGCTCAATACTGGAATAACAGGTATGTTACAAAATCGTTAGTACAACTGGAGGAACTGCTTGAATCAACGATGAAGGCATCCACTTTCAAAAAAGTAACACAACCCACTCTTCTTCTTTATTATTTTAAAGATGAGGAGAACCAGGATCCGGTAGTGAAAGTGTCTGCCATGAAAAGAATGTTCAATCAACTGGGTACTCCTGATAGTCTGAAACGCCAGGTAGCTATACCTGATGCAGGTAATCATGTATTGGGATCTTATATTAAATCAAAAGATATCGAAAAAGTGCAGGAGGAATGTGAGAAGTTTGCAATGGAGGTGCTGAAAATAAAAGATCGTTGAAATTCTCAAGTGTTTTTACTAATAAAATGGAGTAAATTACTACCATCATTATTTAATAAAAAAATTACCTTCATTATAGTAATTTATCCTGATGAAAAAACAGTTATTAATAATTTTTGTGGGTCTATTTGTTTGTAGTGCCTGTGACAAAGACAAAACAGACAAGCCATATGTTCCGATAATCCGATGTCCAGATATGACAAGGAATATGGATACTATTAATAACTATATACGAGGTAACTGGGAATGGGTTGAGGAATATAGGGTGACAAGGACTTTTCAGGGATGGGTTACTCCTAATACACCCGGAGAGAATCATTTGAGTTTAAAATTATATGGGGATACCTTGCAATTTTTTACAAACAACAGGCCAGATTCTTTCTATAATTTTCGTATCCGTCTTTTATCCGATTTAACCAATTACCCAGATGACTCATTACCCATAATTTATTATACTAGTTTTTATACTGGTATGGGAGGGGGCGTTATTCCAATAAAAATATGCAAGAACCAGTTGTTAATGCAGCACCAGTATGTTTCAAGTATAATTGGTGAAAGGTTATGGATAAGAAAATAGCAGCAAAAAAGACTAGAATTCATAACATGATATCCGCACACTATTGAAGTAAGCAATTTTAATCTGTATCATAATATTGTAAAAAATAATATTATGAATAAGTTTTTTGTATTTACAGTTTTGCTTATTGCATCTAAAAGTTTCTCACAAGGCTTTACAAACAGATGTGGAACTATTGCAGACATGAATTTAATTCAGACGAATACCCCAAACGTTTATCAGAGTTATCTTGATATAGAAGCTTTCACAGCCAATTATATTACTAATCAAACCCAAACTAACAGCAGACTAATTAATGGTGCAGGTCTGATTGTAATACCTGTGGTGATACATGTTTTGCATAATGGCGAAGCTGAGGGAACGGGCTTAAATATTAGTTTAGCAACTATTCAATCGCAACTTGACGTGTTGAATGAAGATTTTAGACGCCTAAATCCCGATGCTATTAATACTCCTTCTGCTTTTCAAGGGGTAGCCAGCGATTTTGGTATTGAATTTAAGCTTGCTTGTATAGATCCAAATGGAAATGTTACAAATGGGGTGGTTAGAAAACAAGTCAGTGCGTCACAATACAATATCAGTGTAAGGACTGATGGAAGTTATGATGACGATGCAATCGGTATTAAAAAAAGTAGTACAGGTGATGCCGCATGGCCAACAGATCATTATTTAAACATATGGGTATGTAAAATGAATAATGGGACTGCTGGCTATGGGACTTTTCCATTTCATTATTCAACCTATCCACAGTTTGATGGCATTGTTATTGACAAAGGTGCATTTGGTAGAAATGGTGGAACAACATCAGGCTTTGATAAAGGCAGAACGGCCACTCATGAAATTGGTCATTGGCTTAATTTATCACATTTATGGGGTAACACAATTAGCCCACAGTTTAATTTTGATTGCTTTAGCGATGATTTGGTAGGCGATACTCCGCAACAAAAAACTTATAACTCTGGGTGTCCTTCTTTTCCGGAAATCCTTCGTAAATGTAATAGTGTCGACCCGAGTTCTATGTTTATGAATTATATGGATTACACAAACGACCAATGCTATAATCTTTTCACTAACGGTCAACGACTAAGAGCAAGAGCTTTATTTGCGACAGGCGGACCAAGGGCTACATTTCTAATTAATTATTTTCAAATACAAACACCAACAAAGGTCTCTTGTAATGGAAGTGTTATTAAATTGTTTAATCCTACCTGTGCTACACCCACTTGGTCAATAGTTTCTGGTAACGCAACTATTGTAAGCGGCCAAAATACAAATAGCTTAACAGTTTCAACCCCTTCCCCCGGTTCATTTGTTTTAAGGGCTACTGGCGGCAATTATATTGAGGATAAAACAATAGATGTTGTACCCTTTACAAGCTCAGACTATACTCTAGTTGGTAATAATGGTTCTATGTATTGGTGTCCTAATCAAACCACTTCGTTTAGTGTTTCAGGGCAAGGGGCAACGAATTATAATTGGTCGCTTCCAACAGCATGGACAATGATTAACAATGGGGGTAGTTATGTAGTAGTAAGGGCCCCATCCAGTACTTACCCTCCAACTGGAACACTCTCTGTTAGTGTTACAGAACCATGTGGTACAATTATCGCTATAAACAAGTTTCTTGCCTATAGCAGTAGTGCTTGTTCGCCAAGTATTCCTTTTACTCTATATCCCAGCCCGGCATCTACATATGTCAATATTGAAGTAACCAACTCTCAAACAAATATTGCAGCAGTTCAAATAACAGATATGTATGGAAACATATTGATTAATAATCAATATTCAGGCAATTATACTGGAGTACAAATTGGTGTATATGCATTACAAAATGGCCCTAAAATAGCCAAAATATATAGTGGGACACAATGGTATTCAATTCAATTCACAGTAACACATTAAAATAATTTTAATAGCATTTACATAGTGAAACAAAATTATTTCCCAAGTTTTTACCAAGCAGCAATACCTGATGCAGGTAATCATGTATTGGGATCTTATATTAAATCAAAAGATATCGAAAAAGTGCAGGAGGAATGTGAGAAGTTTGTTACAGAAGTATTGAAAATAAACCAGCAATAATTATTTTACTACTAAACAGCAAGCTATGACATCAAAATGGTCACGCCGTGATATATTACGGTTGGCAGGTTTATCAGCTACAGCGCTTCCGCTATCATCCTGGGCCACTAATGAAAATGGTGAAAGAATAATACTGCCGGATAACCCGCAGCACAAAAAATTGAAAAAACCTGTAACGGCTATTACCCTGGGTGCCGGATCAAGAGGGAATGTGTATGGCAATTATGCCGTTCAATATCCTGACCAGCTTGATATTATTGGTGTAGCAGAACCCATTGCTATCCGCAATGAACGCTATACCCAAAAACATAATATAGCGGCAGAAAATCGTTTTCAAACATGGGAAGATGTTTTTAAAAAACCAAAATTTGCAGACGCTATTATCATATCAACTCCTGATAACCTTCACTACGGACCGTGTATAGAAGCATTGAAAATGGGTTATGATATATTGCTTGAAAAACCCATTTCCCCCAGCGAAAAAGAATGCCGTGACATCTTACAATTAGCTAAAAAAACCGGAAGAATTGTGGCCGTATGTCATGTGCTTCGCTATGCGCCTTATTTTATTAAACTGAGAGAGCTGATGAACAGCGGTGCTATTGGAGAAGTAGTCAGCATACAACACCTCGAACCGATCGGTCATGTGCACATGAGTCATTCTTATGTAAGGGGCAACTGGCATAACAGCAAAGAAACAACACCGATCATTTTGGCAAAGTCTTGTCATGACCTGGATATATTAAAATGGATGGTCAATCAACCTTCCAAAAAAATTCAGGCCTTTGGTGACCTGAAGTGGTTTAAAAAAGAAAATGCACCGGAGGGAAGTACGGAACGTTGTACGGATGGTTGCAAAATAGAAGCAGAGTGTCCTTACTCCGCATTAAGAATTTATCACAGGAACAGAAGCTGGTTGCAGGTACTGGATATGCCGGATGATAAAGAGAAACATGCTGCACATATACTGGAGAAATTAAAAACCACCAATTACGGCCGCTGTGTGTACCAAATGGATAATGACCAACCCGATCACTACATATGCAATATTCAATTTGAAAATAATATCACTGCCAGTTTTTCTATGGAAGCACTTACTTCCTATGAAGGCCGCAGAACAAGAGTGATGGGCAGTATGGGTGACATAGTGGGTGACATGAACTCATTTGTGCTTACTGACTTCCGCACCGGTAAAAAAACAGAATGGAAACAGAGTACCGACGGACATGGCGGTGGTGATTGGCGGTTGGTAGCAGACTGGATACAAGCTATTGATCAGCAAAACCCTTCTCTTTTAACTTCTACTATCGATGCTTCTATAGAAAGTCATGTAATGGGGTTTGCCGCGGAGAAAAGCCGGAAAGAGAATAAGGTGGTGACTATAGAGATGTAAGTACCTATTCTGTTTTTCATGATCATGGTTCGAAAGGTTAAAACAGTAAAACTGGATTGATCCAAAATGAAACTATTGTAAAGAACAACCGTTTCATTTCCCCCACATTTCCTATCTTCCTTCTTTAATTGCTTGCTATGCACAAATCAAAAATTGCGGGTATTGGTATGTACGTTCCCACCAATGTAGTTACCAATAATGACCTCCTGAAATACATGGATACCAGTGATGAATGGATACAGGAACGTACCGGTATCAAAGAACGCCATTATGCCCATCGTACAGAAGAAACAACGACAACCATGGGAGTGGAAGCCGCCAAAATTGCTATTGAACGGGCAGGGATTACCCCACAGGATATTGACTTTATTGTATTCGCCACGTTAAGCCCTGATTATTATTTTCCCGGCTGTGGGGTACTGTTACAACGGGCATTGAAAATGAAAGAAATCGGCGCCCTGGATGTGAGAAATCAATGCTCAGGGTTCCTGTACGCCTTAAGTGTAGCTGACCAGTTTATCAAAACAGGTATGTATAAAAACATATTGGTAGTAGGTGCAGAAAAACATTCTTTTGGCCTTGACCTCAGCACCCGGGGAAGAAATGTATCCGTGATATTTGGTGATGGCGCCGGTGCAGTTGTTTTGCAACCAACTGATCCATCATCAGGTGCAGCACAAAACCAGGGAATATTATCTACGCACCTGCATAGTGATGGAGAATCAGCAGAAATACTGGCCATGTATAACCCGGGCACCCATGCTAATCACTGGAAAGAAGAAAAATATGCCGACTTTGATGAGGCTGAAATTGCACAGATGTTTTTTAGTCATGCCATGATCGATAATGGACAGATATTCCCGAATATGGACGGACCTGCCGTTTTCAAAAAAGCTATTGTCAAATTTCCCGAAGTAATATTAGAATCCCTGAAAGCAAATAGCCTGCAAACAGCTGACCTGCAGTTGCTCATTCCTCACCAGGCCAATCTTCGCATTTCCCAGTTTGTACAACAAAAATTGCAGTTAAGAGATGACCAGGTGTATAATAATATTCAGCACTATGGCAATACAACTGCTGCATCTGTACCTATCGCCCTTTGTGAGGCATGGGAAAAGGGATTGGTTAAAGAAGGTGATCTAATTTGCCTGGCAGCATTTGGCAGTGGTTTTACCTGGGCCAGTGCCTTATTAAGATGGTAGAATACATCCCCGTTAAGGATCGATTTGCAACTTTTGCCAGCCTGTTCCGGTCATTCAATTACAAGCCTTAAAAATGAAAAAGTCAATACTTCTTTTTTCCCTGATCGTAATGTCGGTGACTATGCATGCACAACAAACCTGGACTATATCGCACCAGAAAAAAACAGTATTAAAAAATATCAGCGAAGACCCCGATAATAATGTTGTTACTATTAGTAAGGCTTTGTTGAATACAACCGGGTGTTTTGTTATTACTTTTAAAGCATATGATACGGCCTTTACAAGAACCGTAATGGCCTATGATACCGTACGCAATGGGTTGAAAAACTGGGATGATGTTAAAAAAACGATTTCTATCCCCAATGCAGAATTAAAATCAGTGATGGCCGGAAAGAATAAAATCAATCTCTATTACTCTGAGATACCAAAAGATCCGGAAAAAGCTGCTGTTATCCGGGTAAGATTAATTCATATCTGTACCATTATATTGAAATAAGGGGGCACAGCAATAAAAACATAATAGCATTGATAGTGTTATTTTTGTTATAGTGTCCCGCAATATCATTTATATCATCAATCCTGTTTCCGGTACCAGAACCAAAAAGGATCTGCAGCAGCTAATCGAAAAGAAAACCACGGAAGCCGGAATAAAATTTCAGGTTTTCCCTTCAGTGGCCAGCGGCGACTACGCATTTTTACACCCTATTATCAAGGAACAACAGGTAACAGATATTGTAATTGCCGGAGGTGATGGCACAGTGAGCCAGGCGATAAGCAGCCTGATGAACTGTGGTGTAAATTTTGGTATCATTCCCTGTGGATCAGGAAACGGATTAGCGTATGCCGCTAAAATTCCCAAGCAACCAGCTAAAGCGCTGGACGTTATTTTCAATGGCAACCCAACTGCTATCGATGGGTTTACTATCAATAAGCATTTTGCCTGTATGCTGGCCGGCCTTGGTTTTGATGCCAAAGTAGCTCATGATTTTGCAAAACAACCGAAGAGAGGATTATCTACTTACGTAAAACAGGTAATTAAAAATTTTTGGGCTGCAAAAACGTATTTATTTGAGCTTACTATTGAAGAGAAAAAATTTATTATTGATGCTTTTTTTATCAGCATTGCCAATAGTAACCAGTTTGGTAATCATTTTACCATCGCCCCCAAAGCCAGTTTAGCGGATGGGCTATTGGATATTGTTATAGTAACGCATCAGAATAAACTGAGCTTGCTGTTTCAAACATTTAAACAGGTGCTTGGGAAAAATAAGCTGCAACAATCAGCTGTTTTTGAAAACAAAAAAGGGGTTATTTATTTTCAGACAGATAAAATAGCTATTGCTAATCAATCAGAAGCTCCTTTGCATATTGACGGAGATCCGGCGGAAACACCAACCAAAGTCCAGGTTGAAATAAAGAAAAAATGTTTCCGGCTTATTCAACCTTCTGATCACTAGCCGAAACAGACTCCCTGAAATCTCTTTGTGAAAATAACTGTAATAGTTTATTAAATCCTTGCCGGTTGATGTCAGAATTGATAGAGCTGATAATATCTTTCTCTTCCCTGCGGGTCAGATGAAAATTTAAAGCCGCTTTGTTCTCCTGGTTACTGGAAGCATATTGAAAAGCTACTTTGTACACAGGTGTTGCAGTTGTTGTAGTGAAGTAATCAAGGAGGTCATTTTGAGAATACTCCATCATCTTAAACCAGTTGTGCTGAAGCAGCAAGAATGGTTTGGTCGCATGATCTGTTATATCATCAGAGAGATAAGGATTTTCCCAACCCCCCGCCTGCCTGTCCCTGATCTGGATCACTACCACTCCGCTTGTATTTTCCTTTATCCAGTCATCAAAAGAAGATAAGAAACGGAGTGTAGTTTCCTGGCCATAATTGTCCCGCAAACCGGCATCCATCACATCTATTACCGGATTGGAAGGGAGCCATACATTCGGCAATACAATCGGGAAAGTTGCATTCATCCGTAATGCCGACAGCATCCTGATATTATAGGGATCCTGCTTATTAAAAAAGGAAACAAAGTCAACAGCATCAGGATCTGCTACAGGAATCTTTGAAGAATCTGACTGACCCTGCATCATAAATCGTACGGGCTGTGTGGAGATGATCATTTTTCGGCTATCCCTAGTTATCACCGAATTAAAAAACATTAATGGGATCTTTGCTGATTTTTCAACATCTACATAATCTCCCAATTGTTTATTCAGAAACCCTCTTGTATTCTCGTTCAGCTTCTGTTCA
>Ga0209063_1000752_pt1 | contig 19114 bp, 20 predicted proteins | sample KloWWTmeKNB19Kit_FD_187177 | JGI IMG/M metagenome (GOLD analysis project Ga0209063, IMG submission 187177) | Active sludge microbial communities from Klosterneuburg, Austria, studying microevolution and ecology of nitrifiers - Klosterneuburg... | ecosystem: Engineered > WWTP > Aerobic digester >... | reverse complement strand
AGGGGCTGCCGACAGGGTAGCCCCTGCGTTTTTCTTACCGTGTTGTCCTCTCTCTGGTCTGCAGGGCCATCAGGTTATCTGCCCCTGTTTTCCCAAGATAGAGATTTAGGAGTGTTGTTGCATGGTGTCGTTTGCCGAATTGTCTCTTACATCGTTTCTCGCTGATCGTTTACAACAGGCCGGGTTCACCGCGCCGACCCCCATTCAGAGCGCGGCCATTCCACTGGCGTTGGAGGGGCGTGATCTCTTGGCTCAGGCCAAGACCGGCAGCGGGAAAACGCTCGCCTTTCTGATTCCCTTGATCGAACGGGCCGTCAAAGAAGGCTGGAAGCCTGCCGGTCATGCCTCCGCATCGCATGGCGGATCTGCCAGATCGCCGCGGGCCCTTGTGCTCGCGCCGACCCGTGAGTTGGCCCTTCAAATTGAAATGGAACTGCGCAAGTATGCCCCGCCGTCCGTGACGTCGTTGGCGGTGTACGGCGGTGTACCCATTGAGCGGCACTATCGTGCGTTGCGCCAGCCGCCGTTGATCGTGATCGGCACGCCGGGGCGGTTGTTGGACGTGGCTGGAACGCGTCATTTGGACCTGCGCGGCGTGGAGTATGTCGTGATGGATGAAGCCGATCAAATGTTGGATCGCGGATTCCTGCGTGACATTCAGCGTATTCTGCAATTGCTCCCAGCGCAACGGCAGACCATGCTGTTCTCCGCGACCTTTTCGCCGGAGATTCTGACGCTCGCGGAATCGATGCTGAAGAATCCGGCTCGCACGGCGGTGGATCCCGGAGTGAATACGCCGACCACGATTACGCATGCGTATTACGTCGTGCCCAGCGAATCCTCTCGGGTGCAGTTGATTCACACGCTGCTCCAGTCTCCGGAGTCCGGCGACCAGTCGATGGTCTTCTGCGACCAGAAATACAAAGTGAAACGATTGGCTGCCCGTCTCGGCGGAGAGCCGGCCTCGGTCGGGGCCATCACTGGAAATCACTCACAGGCCCAGCGGGAACGGACCCTCACCGCGTTCCGATCGGGTCGGTTGCGCACCCTGGTGGCACTGATGTCGCGGCTCGTGGATTGGATGTGCCGACGGTGTCCCAGGTCATTCACTACGAATTACCGGGGAACCCCACGTCGTATGTGCATCGCACGGGCCGAACGGGTCGGGCTGAACGATCCGGGGCCACGCTTTTGATTCTCTCTCCGCAAGAAGAGCATGAATATTTGGCCATGGTGCGCCGTTTGCGAATCCAAACGAAGCGCCTGACCTTGCCGGTATTGGCGGCACTGCCGCCTCCAGCGCACGAGCCGGAGTCAAACGGCCAATCCCGACATGATGGGCGGGGGCGTGATGCCCGACCGCGGCGTGCAGGAGAGCGTCAAAATTCCACGCCTCAGGATGCGCGAGGCGGGCCTGGTCGTCGAGGTTGGCGTGCTGATCGTCCCGCCGCGCCGCGCCGTGGCAATAGTTGAAGAATCGCATGGTCCGGCAGGGATTGCCGGACCGGCATGATTGAGGAGGACGTGTCGATGAAAGTTGGACGGAGTTTGTTGCTGGGCCTGCAGCTGGCCGCGGGTAGCCTGCTCTTGGGTGAAGGTGCGTACGCCCAAGTCGAGCTTCCGATTACCGATGGGGTCAAAGTGTCGTTGGAGTACATCCTGACGCTTCCCGACAAATCCGTGGCCGATTCGAATGTCGGTCAGGAACCGATTGTGTTCGTACAGGGGGCGCATGAAATTGTCCCCGGCCTCGAAAAGGCTCTCGATGGCATGAAGGCCGGACAGAAACGGCGCATCGAGGTGGCGGCGCAGGATGCCTACGGTCCCTACAACAATAAACTACGCCAGAGCGTGGATAAAGAGAAGCTTCCCAAGGACGTCAAGGTCGGGGACATTTTGCAGGCGTCGGATAACCGGCTGGTGAAGGTCTTGGAAGTGAACGACAAGAAGGTGCTGATCGACCTCAACCATCCATTGGCTGGAAAGATGCTCACCTTTGATGTCAATATCCTCAAGGTCGAAAAGGGCGATGCCACGGACGCTCCCGCAAGCAAGACCCCCTAAGCGCGCTCTCCTTACCTGATCGGCGTGGCAGCCGGCGTGAAGCCGGCTGTACCGCCGCCGTTCTACGCAGACATCATTGTCAGGAGTTCCATGAGGCCCATCGATTGCGCCGTTGTGCCGCAAGGGCCTGTCCCCATTCTTGACGCGCACTTCGTCTCCGTGTAGGTTCACAGCACGAAACTTTTTGGACTGAAACACGATCCAAAGCATAGAGGAGATCCATCGCAAATGGGAACCATCAAGCAACGACCGGTGGTGGCAATTCTAGTGGGGGGTGGGCCGGCGCCCGGTATCAATAGTGTCATCGGAGCCGCCACGATCAGGAGTATTCTCGGCGGCTGTGACGTGATCGGCATTCAGGATGGCTTCAAATGGATCATGGACGGCCAGACCAGTAAGGTGAAGCGCCTGTCGATCGAGGATGTCAGTCGGATTCACTTCAGCGGCGGCTCCTACCTCGGCACGGCGCGTGCCAACCCCACGAAGAAACTCGAGCATCTCGATGCCTGCCTGGCGAGTTTGAATACCCTCGGTGTGACCCGGCTGATTACGATTGGCGGTGACGACACCGCGTTCTCCGCGTTGAAGTTGGAACAGCGGGCCGCCGGCCTCTTGCAGGTCGTGCATGTGCCGAAGACCATCGACAACGATCTGGACCTGCCGCATGGAATTCCGACCTTCGGATTTCAGACGGCGCGCCACATCGGCGTGGAGCTTGTGAAAAGTTTGATGGTGGATGCGGAGACGACCTCGCGCTGGTATTTCGTGGTGACGATGGGCCGCAAGGCCGGACATCTGGCGCTCGGTATCGGCAAGGCCGCCGGCGCCACGTTGACGGTCATTCCCGAGGAGTTTCAACAGAAGCCCCTTCGGCTGAAAACGCTGGTCGATATCCTGGCCGGCGCGTTTATCAAACGGCTCAATGCCGGACGATCGGACGGCGTGGCGGTCTTGGCGGAAGGACTGGTGGAAATCATCGATCAGCAGGATCTCGACGGGCTGCAGGATGTGGAGCGTGACCAGCACGGACATGTGCGGTTGGCGGAGATCAACTTCGGTTCCATGCTGAAGCGGGCGGTCGAGAAGGAATTGCGTTCCTTCGGTATTAAGACCACCATCGTCGATAAGAACATCGGCTATGAGCTTCGCTGCGCCGATCCCATTTCGTTCGATATGGAATACACCCGGGATCTCGGTTATTGCGCGGCGCAGTTTCTCCTGGAGGGCGGGAATGCCGCCATGGTCTCGATTCAGAACGGCCGGTTCATACCGATTCCGTTCGGCGACATTCTGGATCCCGCGACCGGCCGCACCAGAGTGCGTATGGTGGATGTGGAGTCCGAGTCGTACGTCATCGCGCGGCGGTACATGATTCGGTTGGCTCCGGATGATTTCAATCACCCTCAGGATCTAGTTCGATTGGCGACTACGGCGGGTCTGGCCGTGGATGATTTCCGGAAACGGTTTGAATACCTGATGGGCAAGGATGTATGAGCGAGGGGCGAGGGCGTGGACCTTGCCTCATCTGCGTGTAGGGCGTCATGACGAGTGACACGACATCGGACACAGAAATTGCGCTCGCCTATGGGCAGCAGCGCGCGCGGGTCTCACCCTGGGGAGCGGCGTTGCGCCGATACTACCAGCTTGAAGGCGATGGGAGCGAAACTGACATTGTCTGGGGGTATGCAGGCGGGGCGCATAAGAAGGGCGGGCAGGGGGATGTGCTCATTCCCTTTCCAGGCCGTGTGGCGGAAGGACGCTACTCCTTTAACGGACAACCGCTGCAGCTCGAACGCAACGACAAGGAAGGTCCGAACGCGATCCATGGATTCGTCCGAGCCCTGCCGTGGAACACACAGCAGGTCGACACGAATAGCGTCTTGTTCGAGGTGTCGCTCGATGCTGCGACGTATGGCCCACGAGGGTATCCCTTTTCTCTTGTCATTCGTGTTGGATATCGTTTGGACGCGCAGGGATTGGCCTGCTCGTTCGCCGTTCACAATGTGGGGCCTGAAGCCGCGCCGGTTGGAGTCGGATTCCACCCCTATTTCGCGGTCGGGACTGCGTTGGTGGATGAGGTGGATGCTAAGATTCCCGCTTCCGGGTACCTCGAGTTTAATGAGCGACTGGCGCCGACGGGCAAGGTCCTCGATGTGAAGGGCACCGAGTGGGACTTTCGCCACCCTCGCCGGGTCGGCAATCGCCGTTTCAATCATTGCTATATCGGATTGGAACGTGATGCGAACGGAACGGCGACGGCCTCCTTGCAACATGAGGGGAGTGGCCGCAGAATCGACATTGTGATGGATCGTTCTTTTTCCGCGATCGTCGTCTACACCGGCGATGCGATCGTCGATGCGCCGCGCCGTGCGTTGGCGATTGAGCCGATGACGTGCGCGACCGATGCCTTCAACCATCCTGAGTGGGGCTTGAAGCGCCTTCTGCCGGATGAAACCGTGTCCGGCCGATATCTGGTCACCCATCGTTCCATCTAACTCTCCTGTTCGGCTGAGACCACCCGAGCCCATCCGCTGTGTGTGCGCTACGACGGCTTCGTCGATTCAACGATACGGAACCGCACTTCATCCACCTGGGTGTAGGCCGAGGTTTGCTCCCCTGCAAATAACCCGCATCGGTAGAGTCCCGTCGTCCAGCCGGTGGATGGACGTGACAGGACGAAGTAACCGGATTGGTCGTTGGTGGACATGATGAGCTGATCCTGTGCCACCGCTGGCTGCGCGCCGGTTAGTTCCGCGTGCTCTTTGAAACAGCGCGCCGAGAGCGGAATTTCATCGTACGAGGCCGTCACCAATCCGAACACCAGGTAAATGTCCGGCTGAGTAGCGGAAAAGCTGATCCCGGGGTCCAGAGGAATGAAGTCGTGGGCGCCGGTGGGCGAATCGTCCCGCATGACTTTCTTTGCCGGGATGACGAATCGGAACCAGGCAAAATCGGCGTCCCGTCCGACCAGGGAGGCCGCTGCATCCAACGTGTTCTGTGGTTTCAAATTCTCCATGGCCTTCGCGGCCAGCTCTGCTTCCGACGGAACGACCGGCGCCGCCGGCGTGGCCTGGGCGGCGTTCTCCATCTCGATTTCCTTGGCCAGTTCGGGGACATGCGGACGAATCTTCTCCAGCCAGCGCAGCAGTTTGTGTTTGTCCAGAATTCTGGTTCCTACTGGAAGTTCGACCTCCTTCGTCGACTGCTCGAATGCCACGGTCGTGTCGTAGAGGATCTTGAATTGAATGTATGCGTCTTCCCATTTCCCCAAATCTACCAGACATTGACCGAGTCGATAGACAGTGGCCGCATAGTCTTCATCAAGCGGATCGAGCCCTTCCATTTTGGGGATGATGCTGATGGCCTCCTTGCACCGGCCCAGGTTCATAAGAATCAGTCCAAGGTGCTGCTTAGCAAGGGGGTCCATCGGATTGAGGAGCAGGAGTTGCCGATACATCGGTTCGGCTTCCTGATAGCGCCCGGCCTCGAAGAGCGCGTAGGCGTCGTGGCGAATCATCGACCAGTCTTTGAGTTGTTTCGGGTTCGCGTCCGGGCTCATCATAGGTGCAAAGCGGCGGCCTCGCTCCGTCGATCCGTAAAACACGGTCAGCAGATTCTTGGCGGACAGCTCCAACGGGGAACCGGGGGAGACTTGTTGCAACACAGACTGCACCTCGCGGTCTGCGCCTTCGTAATCCAAAATGTCGAATCGCGCGCGGGCCATCGCCAACCGCCAGTTGAGCATGTCGGGTCTCAGCTCCACCGCCTGCTGATAGGACTTCAGAGACTCCTCCAGCCGGTCAAGTTTCCGAAGCTCACGGGCCAGTCGCAAATGGATCAACGGGTTCTGAGGGTCGATGGCGGCAATGCGCTGCAATTCAGTGACCGCTTCTTCCACCTGCCCGGACCGTACCAGCACGCTCCACTTCGCCCATCGCACGTCGAGAGCCTTGGGAATGCTCGCCAGGACGGTTTCATAGGATTCAAGGGCCGCTTCGGTGTGGCGTGAGGTGGCGAGCATATCGCCGCGGAGTTGGTGCAGGGCGAACGCGCGCGGGTTGTCATGAATGCCCTGGTCAAGAATACCGAGGGCCAAGTCGGTCGTCCCCTGCTCCCAGGCGGCTTTGGCGCGTTGGGCGACCTGGCTTTCCGAGTGCGGTGCTGGATCGTTCGCCATAGCCCTGGGTGCGTCTGTCAGCGTGACGGGCAGGAGCAGGAGCAGTCCGAGGATGCGAGAGGCCTGAAGGATGAATAGTTGTCGCGCATGTGCGTGAAACCATGTATGGATCGTCATGACATGAGTCTCTAGTGAAGGTGAACAGGTCCCTGTCATTCTCAGGCGAAACACCGGATCGATAGAGATACACTCGGCGCATCGGCCTGTATGCGGTTAGAGGCACCCCGAAGGAGAAGGATTCGCCGTGCTCAGCGGGCGCCTGCACCGTAAATGATCTTACTGTACGATGGCCCAGTTCTGCGAGGTGTCACCACCGGAGCCGGTTCAGGGCGGAGCACGAGGCATGTCCTGACAGGAGGTCCCCCGGTCGGCCGGTGAGGGTTGTCACTGATGCGATTGTCCGGATGGCCCGGAACTGAACCCGCCTACCGCACGTTGACGAAGCGGCCGTGAGCCATGGTTCGAAGCTGATCGATGTCTTCGTGGCGAGTGACCGAGAGCGGCACGGTGCCGGACAGTTCCTGAATCAGGAGATCGGTCGTCAGAGACGTTTTGTGGTGCAAGGCCCGGTAGAGTGCGGCCACCACCGCCTGTTCGATTTCCGATCCGCTGAATCCATCGCTGACACTGACGATCTTTGAAAGATCAAACTTCGTACAGTCCTGTTTGCGGAGCGCGAGATGGATCTTCCAGATGGCGGTCCGTTCGTGGTCGTCCGGCAAGTCCACAAAGAAGATTTCGTCGAACCGTCCTTTACGCAGCAGTTCAGGCGGAAGGGATGCGAGGTTGTTTGCCGTGGCGACGACGAACACCTCCTGCTTCTTTTCCTGCAGCCAGGTCAGAAACGCGCCGAAGAGCCGACGGCTCAATCCGGCGTCGGCGTCTCCGCTCCCGCCGCCTGACACCATGGCCTTTTCGATTTCGTCGATCCAGAGCACGATCGGCGAGAGGGACTCCGCCATCTCGATCGCCTTGCGGAAGTTTTTCTCCGACTCTCCGACGAATTTATCGAAGAGTCGCCCCGCATCGAGTTTGAGCAGCGGGAGTTGCCACTCGCGCGCGATTGCTTTTGCGGCGAGTGACTTGCCGCAGCCCGGGACCCCCACCAGCATAATGCCGCGCGGCGGCGTCAGGTTGAGCGCCTTGGCTTCCGCTGTAAATCCCACCTTCGCCCGCTCCAACCATGACTTCAGGTTGACGAACCCGCCCAGTTCAAATCGGTTATCTTCCAGGGGATAATATTCCAGCAAGCCGCCGTCTTTGATGGCCTGGACTTTCCGTTTCAGGATGGTCTGCACGTCATTGGCGGAAAGGGTGCCGTCTTCGACGATACATTGTGTGATGACCTGCCGGGCTTGATGCAGGGTCAATCCCTGCAGGGCGCGAAGGATGGCGTCGCGTTCCTGTGCCGAGGGGCCGGACTGTGCGGGTTTGGAATCGGTGAGCGAGCGAAGAATGCTCTGCACGACGGTCGTCGAGCCGGGACGACGAGGCGACGTTCTCTTGCCGAGTGACTGCAGCACACTGTGGAGCATCGACTGTAGTTCGTCCCGATCAGGCAGTTGCAAATCCAGCCGAACCGCGATCTGTTCGATGTCGGACGGGAGGACGATGGGATGACCGGTCAACAGACAGGTGGTACGGGAGCGGCCGAAGTGATGACTGACTTCACGCAACTGACGAGCCACGGCGGCGTCTTGCAAGTGCGGCGCAAGATCCTTGAGCCAAAAGATCGCTTCCACAGTCAAGCCGTTGAGGTGTTGAAGGACCGCCAGGGGAGTGGCGGTCATCTTGCTGATGGTTTGCCCCTCGTCCTGCCTGGTGAGGCCCCTGGTGATCGACCATTCGAACAGCGGCATGCGTTCCTGAGCCGCCACGGATTGAAGCAACGTCAGCACCCGTTCTTCTTCCACCGTCTCGATGATAATCAGGGGGTGGCTGGAGCGAATCAATGTGCGGAGGTCATGTACGCTCGTCGATAACGCCATAGGAATGAAATGCTAGCACGAGGGTTTCACCACACCAAGAAAAGGGGCGAATGTGACGAGGCTGGAGGCGCAACGCTAGCGCTGAGGACTGATGGTGGGAGACAATTCCGACAGTCACGACTCCTTCCGAACCGTCAGCGATCGGCCATTCGCCAGCGGCTCTTCTTCCGCCTAGGCGTCATTCTCCGTGAGGCAGCGACCGAGGCCCTGTTGTTCGGCGAGATGGTAGGCATAGTGGAGCGCCGCCAGGTTGGCAACCCGTTCTTCGGCTTCTTCGCGACTGTCTGAATAGATGATCTGCAGCCCGAATCTGGCCGTTAGGGAATCCAGAAAGTCCACGATGCCGTTTCGGTGATACTGGCCGAGCCGCCCTCCGCCGCGGTTGTATTGGATCGTGCCTTCGATCACCAGAAAGCGATGGGGAAAAGCGCGGAGCGGTTCGAGCTCGCGGAGAAAGCGCGGGCGGTTGTCGGATGGATTGGAGAAGATGGTGTCGAACTCCTCTACGCGACGGCGTTCCACGCAAAAAATATCCGGGGCTTCCGCAATCGCATAGTCACCGGCCGGCAGGGTTTGTTTGACTGTTCCAGCGATGCGCACCAGGCCCTTGAATTCGTAGGGCTGGTGTTCGCGGCTATCGACCAGGATATGGATCGCCGGTACCATGATTTTGGGATGGCTGAATCGGGTGACGTTCAGCATCGTTTGTGGACCCCGCAGTTCCTGACGGGATCGCGGAGCTGGTTGCGGTCGAGGCGCCGGCGAGGGGCGTGGAGGCGGTGTCGGTGAGGAAGGATGTTGCCTGCCGGCATCGTACCTGGCCCGGGCCGCGGGGTCGCTGAGTGTTTGATAGGCCTGATTGATTAGTTGGGTTCTGGCCTCGGCCTTCCGGTGCAGAGCCGGCGAATGAACGAAGCGATCGGGATGCCAGACCTGCATGTGCTCATGCCAGGCGCGTTTGATCTCCGCGTCCGACGCGCCGGGAGAGAGTTCAAGAATGGTGTAGTAGTTCGTGGTCCGTTCGTCCCGCATGCGGTGTCCTGATCGATATGACGAAGTGTAGCGGAGTGCGACGGCGAAGCGCTAGCCCGCATGATCGGAGTCGGCAAGGGGCGGTGGGTGAATCCTGCGCGTGTAATACGGGTTCGCCATTGTGGGAAAAGTGTCGGCGGTGTATCGTACGTCAGGATCAGGTAATTCCTGTTGTAAATTCCATCGGAGGCGATTCGCATGATTCTGGTCACCGGCGGTGCCGGCTATATTGGTTCGCATACCTGTGTGGAACTGTTGAATGCCGGCTGTGCGGTCACGGTCTTCGACAATTTTTCCAACAGCCATCCCGAAGCGTTGGTTCGTGTGGAGCGGATTACCGGAAAGTCTGTTCGCCTGATACGCGGCGATTGCCGTGATAAAGCCGCCCTGGTGGCAGCCCTGCGCGAGAGCCGGGCGACGGCGGTGATTCATTTTGCCGGTCTCAAGGCGGTGGGCGAATCGGTCCAGCAGCCATTGACCTATTACGACAACAATGTTGTCGGGTCACTGCGTCTCTTGGAGGCGATGCGGGAGTGCGGCGTGCAGCAGCTGGTGTTCAGTTCCTCTGCCACCGTCTATGGCGATCCGCAACGGCTTCCGCTCACGGAGGACCATCCGTTGTCGGCCACGAATCCCTACGGCAGGACGAAGTTGATGGTGGAGGAGATTCTGCGCGATGTCCAGCGTAGCGATGCCTCCTGGCGAATCTGCATTCTCCGCTATTTCAATCCGGTAGGCGCGCATGCCAGCGGCTTGATCGGTGAGGATCCTCAGGGGATGCCGAATAATCTCCTGCCGTTCGTGGCCCAGGTGGCGGTGGGTCGGCGGGAATACTTGAACGTGTGGGGCAATGATTATTCGACTCCGGACGGCACGGGAGTGCGGGATTATATTCATGTGGTGGATCTGGCACTGGGGCACCTCAAGGCGCTGGAAGCGCTTGATCGGCTGGAGCGTCCGGGCGAATGTTTGACGGTGAATCTCGGGACAGGGAATGGGTATAGCGTGCTGGAGATCGTGCGTGCGTTTGAAGCGGCGAGCGGCAAGCCGGTTCCCTACAAAGTCGCCCCCCGCAGACCCGGTGACGTGGCATCCTGTTATGCCGATCCAGAGCAAGCCCTAAAATCTTTAGGGTGGCGGGCGGCGCGCGGATTGGACGAGATGTGTGCCGATGCCTGGCGCTGGCAAAGTACGAATCCAAAAGGCTATGGGGGCTGACTCTATGGTCGTGTTTCGGGCTGCAGCATGGACAATCGGTGTCGGGGCAGTTGTGTGCGTGCTCTACTTCGTGCCGGTGGCGCATGCGAATCATCAAGGCCATGGAAGCCACGCCGACGGCGAGACTCATCCAAGGGTGGGAACGGGGTACTCGATTCCAGGTGCGTCCTTTCAGATATTCTTGGGGCAAGCCAACGATGTGGCAGAAGGGACCGGTCTGATTCAGGCAGACCGGAGCGCCGCCGTTGAAACGGTGCGGGAGGCGTTGGTTGTCCTCTTGCAGCACCGGTCCGACTATCCGCGTGTCGATGAAAGTCTCGCGAAAGAGGCGCTGGCCAAAGTCGTGATTGAGACGACTGTGGTGAATGACGAGGGGAAAGCATTTCCGTTTCTCGTCGTGCGCACCACACAGCCGGGACGCGTCATCCTGCTGATCAGCGCGGCCTCGCTGAAGGAGAAGGGGTATCTGCATCACCCGGAGACACTGGTTCCGGTGCTTGCGAGAGAATTTCAATGGGTGGCCAGCAAGGCGGACACCGCGCCGAAGCCCAAACTGGTGTCAGGTGAACGAGTGTTGAAATCGGCCGCGATCCGCACGGACCAGGACATTGCCGCCTTGCCTGGGGAGGAGCGGGTACGTATCCTCCAGCAGCTATTCGACACCTACCTGCGAACGGTCGATGAGCAGAAGAGCCTCGATGGTCAGCCCTTTTATGAAGTCGGCAGCACTGCGCCGGTCGCGCCGATTCATCAGGATTCGACGACCAAGCTGTATGAGATCCGGGTTCGTGAGGCCCTGCAGAAGATCGTCCGCGAGCCGTTCTTCTGGGACCGTACGCCGAAGGCAGTTAGAAGCCTGCTGAACGGGAAGGTGTGGACTGTCGCGTTCGTAAAAATCGATCAACGAGATTGGGCGACCCGAACCAGGGTGCTGCCGGAAGAGAAGGCCATTGTGGTTGGCGCGCACGACCAACGCATCCAGCCGGCGGCCATCTTGGTGAATACCTATCGAACGGCTGCGTCCGACGACCCGTTTTATTCGGATACGCAGGGGTTGCCTATGGGCGCACTTTCGGCGGACCAATTGGCGCGTGTGATTGCCTCGGAGATTCAGCACAATATTCAGGAAAAATCGATGACGGGTCACGTGGCGCAGGATGCGCTGACGGCTCCTAAATAAAGACGGAGCCAAGCAGCACAGGATTTCTATCGATGCATCGGTCGCCCGAGTGCCTCACTGTCTGCCGAATAAGAATCGGAAATGACTCTCTGAGGGCTTGCTGATGTTGGCAAGCAATTAATCGAGCAGGAGACCCAACTCGATGCGTTGACGACCTGAGTGCCTACGCAAAACAATTTTTATGTCTCATCGCAATTTGCTGAAATCTCAACAAAAGGTGCCCCATGGTTTACCTTTTGGGAGTTGGGCATCAGGTACAACACAACGGCCCACCCATGACACCGGAGAGGGAGCATGCGACTCGTGATTTCTGCACGTTTCTAAAGTCACGGGCTAAAGATTTGAACATTTCAATGTTGGCAGAAGAATTTAGTGAAGACGCGTTGCGCATAAGCAAGGCCCATGTCGCGATTGTTAAGGATGTCGCCCACAGCCTCGGGTTAAAACATCTTTTCTGCGACCCGACGCGTCAGGAGAGGGTCGAACGTGGTATCAACAATAATCTCGAAAGCCGTGAGCAGTATTGGCTATCTCGACTAGAACATCATTACGACAGCGAGACCATTTTACTTGTGTGTGGTGCTGACCACTTAGAAAGTTTCCGGGAAAAGTTGCAGGATAAAGGTGTTAAGGCGGAGATTCTTCCCGATCAGTTCGGTATCGGTTTACCACCGCTCATGATCACGGAAAAGTCCGGTGTATTTTTAGATTTTTAAGAGCATAGGTCGGAACCCACTCAGTCTTTCGGTGAGCTGTTTAATCGAGTCCGATGATTGTTCAATGCACAACTACTCCTCATTTACCCACAGCAGCGACGCAATAGCTGATGAAAACTAATCTATTGCCCTCTATAAACACAGGTCTGCAAAGCACCGACAAAGGCCAGTACCAATCCGACTATTGCAACGAGAAGACCAACTTTTGCCAATCGATCTGCCGATCTGCCAGCGGTATCAATTACCTCAGTGAGACGTTTGAAATGACGGCTGGTCAATTCCATGCGGAACTGTTCTGCAGGGGGAGAATCCACTTGATACCCTTCCAAAGCCTCCAATAGTTCCTCATCATTCTTCTGCTTGGCCATTTCCCGATATGTTCCCACGTAGTCCGTCTCCTATTATGCGCACTCTTGCCACTCGTCGCCCTTAGAGGACTCCAGGTCTTCAGGCGAAGCAATTTCCATGGTAGAAACAGAGTTTCGCATTAACTTATAACGGATCCCATACTTCACTACATCATAGGCGCGCGTCACTCTTTGATGGTCCGACCACGGCCCCTCTTGCTTATCTAGAATTTGGCACAATATCCGTATCTCTTTATCAAACCTTGCAAGAATGTTGGCGGCGCTGTCGCCACAGATAATGCCATTCAAAGATGTGAAATCAGTTTTGTTTTCCATGCATGAATATAAAACGCGCACTATTTTGCCGTTTCGTAGCGTTGCCTGCACGTGAAAGGGGTTGAAGGAATATATTTCTTCTTTGTTCGTGGGTAATTCAATCACAAATCGACCAGGATTTCCGAGCTTGAATGTTGCGTCGGAAAGACTTTCGCCAAGCTTTAGCTCTTTGAATTCAGTTATGACTTTCGGCAATCCGTGGTAGTGGCGGTATATGAAAAGTCCGCCGATTGAAATTAGCCCTAGCAGGATACCTACGACTAAAGTAACGAATGCTACTTTGCTTGCCCTTGTCCAATTCCATCTATCCATAGTTTGAGTGTAAAGATAGATTATTCCGCAGGAGAATAACCCCAAAAAAATTCCTGAACCTATGCTCATAGTGAACCGGCCAGAGTGTTGAAGGTAGGTATCAAGCACGAGCAAATCATGGTCTCAATTACTTTCTCGCCTTTAGAATCCACTCTCGCAGACCAAGGCTAGGCCAGCCGTGAGAATGTGTCAAGATTGAATGGACATCGGATATGTTGAGCGACACCGTAAGCTCCCCTTGAAATTGAGACCACCCCGACGACATGGTCCAGAGTGGACCGCGGAGGTGGCGAGATGACCGCAGGTGCAATCGAACCCATTGAACGCTGGACGACTTAACCGCGCGTGGCCCTGGTGGCCAGTATCCTGAAGGGCGAGACCTCCGTGGCGGAGGCGGCTCGGACGCATGGGCTGACGGTGGCGGAGGTGGACGAGTGGCGGGAGAAGTTTCTGCTGGGGGCTGAGAACGCCCTGCGGAGTCGCCCGCGAGACGAAGAGGCGTTGAAGGAGGAGCAGATCAAGAAGCTGAAACAGAAGATCGGGGATCTCGTCCTCGGAAACGATATCTTACGGGAGGCCTTGAAACCGTACCCTTGAGCCCGGAAGACATCCGACGCGTGAGGGCCGGCGTGTCGGGTGTCTCGGAACGGCGGAGCTGCCAGGTGCTCGGCGTGGGCCGGGCCTGCCTGCATCGACCGGCCGTTGCGAGAGGGCGGCGTCAGCGGACCGACCCGCCGTGGACGGAACGGCTCCGTCAGCTGATCCAACAGCATCCTACGTTCGGGTATCGGCGACTGTGGGTGCTGTTGCGACTATCGCCTGCAGCAGGAGTTCATCACGCCCTATACGCCGGAGCAGAATGGAATGATCGAACGGTTTTTTCGGAGCCTGAAAGAGGAGTGTGTCTAGCCACACACGTTCCAGACGTGTGTGGAGGCGCGGCGAATCATTCGGAACTGGGTCCAGTGGTACAACCACGAGCGGCCGCATCAGGCGCTGGGGTATCGGAGCCCGATCCAATATAGGGGACAACAATCAACGCAGGTGGCTTGATTTCAGGGGAGTACTACACTGAGTCATGGTGGCTGGGCTAACGGCCGGTCTGTTTGGGCTGTCCGGCTTTGGCTAATTGCATGTTCACGCTCACGACGCCCTCGTTGAGATTGCGATAGGGATAGGCGGAGGTGATGACAGGGAGGGCATCGGCTTGGTCCTGTGTGGTCACGAGGGTGAGCGCCGGTACATACCGGCCGGCGGCGACTTTGACACCGATCAATTTCGCGCCCGGTTCGACCACGACGTGATCGCCGAGTTCAGTGCGGAAGACCAGGGCTTGCATGCCGACAAAGGTATCGTCACCGATTCTGGCTGGTCCATGCACCTGCGATTGGTGGGCCAGCGAGACGCGCTTGCCGATATAGACCGAATAGGTCTTGCCCGCGACCTGCACTTCATTCTCCGGCAATTCATGGTCCCCCTCGAACGTTTCCAACCCATGAATGACGACCCCGTCCTGCACGTTACTGTGATCCCCGACAAAAATGTTCTGCCCTTCATCGGCCCGGACCGAAGCGCCGGGCGCGACGAAAATCAGCTCGCCGATGGTTACGGATCCGATCACCGCAGCCAGGGGATGAATGCGTGCCGACGTGGCAATCGTGGGCACCGTCACGTGAGGATTAAATGTGGTGGGCACGTTGGGGGACACCCAGCCGACCAGCGCGATGCCGATGAGGAGCATGTTCAGGCTCAGGCTGAGTGAGAGTGGCCATGATCGAGTCATCAACGATTCTCCACGGGACAACGGCACTCACCCTTGCTTGGTCGAGGCGGTGTTTGTTCCCTGCATGACGATGTAATGAATCCCCGCATGTAACGCTTTGCGCCATTCAGTTTCTAAGCTCGGCGTACAGTCGCCGTCGTATTCCTTGACGGTGGCAATTAAGCTGTTGACCCAGTACTCATAGAGTTGCGGCGTGATATTCATATGGCGGGCATTATGGGTATCGGCAATACGATTCAGGCACAGGGTACCGACTGGTTTGCCCTCCAAATGCATCAGCATCATGGCGATCCCTTCACGCAGGAGCGCTTTTTGCTTCGTGAAATTGGTATGGGCGAACATCGGTCTGATGCTCGGATGGATTCCGAGAAACATCTCATAGAACCGGTCGAAGAATTCCGGTTGCAGGCAGCATCGTCCATAACTTGCCATCACCTGCTCGATCGGCATGAAACCTCCCTGGGACCGGGCTCACAGCTCATCCTTTTGAAGGTACCCCTTGTCTCCATGTCGGCGGATGGCGCCTTAAACTTGAGGTACGCTTCGGGTCCCTTCATCCCGGCACTCGGGAGTGGACCGGACCGGCCTGGAACACGTAGAATGCGCCTCCGCGGTGCTCACCCCCTCCACCGGTGAGGGGGGTGGGAACCGACAGGGCTGAAACAACAGTGGGCTGACTAGGAAGGGATCGTCATGAGTGTGAAATGTGGAATCGTCGGGCTGCCGAATGTGGGCAAGTCCACCCTGTTCAATGCGCTGACCAAGTCTGGGATCGCTGCGGAGAACTATCCGTTCTGCACGATCGAGCCGAATATCGGCATTGTGGAGGTGCCGGATGCGCGGATGCAGGCGCTGTCGGACATCGTGAAGCCGCAACGGATGCAGTATGCGACGACTGAATTCGTGGACATCGCCGGGTTGGTGGCCGGAGCCTCGAAAGGGGAGGGCCTGGGCAACCAGTTTTTGGCCAATATCCGAGAGACCGACGGGATTGTGAATGTCGTACGTTGTTTTGAAGATGATAACGTGGTCCATGTGGCGGGTAAGGTCGATCCGATTTCCGACATCGCGACCATCGTGACGGAACTCGCGCTGGCCGACCTCACGACAGTGGAGAAGGCTCAGGAGCGGAACGTGAAGCTGATCCGCTCGGGGGACAAAGATGCCGCCAAGCTGGGGGAATTGCTGGTGCAGGTGGCGGCCTGTTTGAACGAGGGGAAACCGGCCCGCACGTTGACGCTCGATCCGGCGCAGCGCGCCTTGTTGAGGCCGTTGTGCCTGCTGACGATGAAGCCTGTGATGTATGTGGCCAATGTGGCTGAAAAAGGGTTTGCCAATAATCCGCTGCTGACGCGAGTGGAAGAATATGCTGCGCATGAAGGGGCGCCGGTCGTGGCCATCTGCGCCGCACTGGAGTCCGAGATCGCGGTCCTCTCTGATGAGGAAAAGCGAGAGTTCCTAACCGACATCGGGATGACCGAACCGGGGCTGAATCGACTGATCCGCGCAGCCTACCAGCTGCTGGGCTTGCAGACGTATTTCACTGCCGGGGTGAAGGAAGTCCGTGCATGGACGATTCATATCGGCGATACCGCGCCGCAGGCCGCCGGCGTCATTCACGGTGATTTTGAGAAGGGGTTCATTCGCGCGGAAGTGATCGGGTATCACGACTTTATCGCCTGTAAGGGGGAAGCGGGAGCGAAGGAAAAAGGGAAAATGCGACTGGAAGGGAAGGAGTACGTGGTGCAGGACGGCGACGTGATGCACTTCCGTTTTAACGTTTAGATGGGTGCGCGAAACATGGGTGGCGCCGGAACCTCCGGCTTAATTGGAGAGATGCGATGAACGAACAAGATACAGAACGGGCGGTCGCGATATTGAATCGGATTATGGAACTGGAGTTGGCCGGCGTGGTGCGGTACACCCACTATGCCTTGATGATCTATGGGTACAATCGGATTCCGATCGTGTCCTGGCTGAAGGGTAATGCGGATGAAAGTTTGGCCCATGCCCACAAAGCCGGCGAGTTGGTGACTCTATTGGGCGGGCACCCCTCGTTGAAGATCGGCACCTTGCTCGAAACCGAGAAGCATGATGTGGGGGATATTCTGCGCGAGAGCCTGGAGCATGAGAAGGCCGCTGCCGCCTCGTATTACGAATTGCTGAAGCTTGCGGAAAGTAAGTCTGTGTTGTTGGAAGAGTATGCACGCGAGATGATCGTCGGGGAAGAGTTGCATCTCGATGAGGTCAATAAAATGCTGCGCAAATCCGGCGATGTGCAGGCATTTCGTTCCTAACGGTTCAAGCTGCCTGACGGAGGCTTGGTCCGGAACTCCAGGCCAAGCCTCCGTTAGGATTCCATGTGCCGGTTACTGTCGCGCGCTGAAGTCGCCCTCCCACCGTCACCCGCTGCTGTCTCCTCATGTTTAACGTGATTCTGTACCAGCCGGAAATTCCTCCGAACACGGGCAACATTATCCGACTCTGCGCCAACACGGGTGCGTCGTTGCATCTGGTCAAACCGTTGGGTTTTACGCTGGAAGACAAGCAGTTGCTACGAGCCGGACTGGATTATCATGAGTTCGCGTCGATCACCGTGTACGAGAGTTGGGCGGAGTGTCTGGAACGGATGAAGGATTGCCGGCTGTTTGCCGTGTCGACAAAGGGCAGGCAACGGTACGATCTGGTGCGTTACACCGAAGGCGATGCGTTGGTGTTTGGCCCGGAAAGCCGTGGATTGCCGGCGGAGATTCTCGGGAGCGTACCTGACCAGCAACGGATCCGCGTACCGATGGTGCCGGGAAGCCGCAGCCTCAATCTGTCCAACTCGGTCGCGGTGGTGCTCTACGAAGCCTGGCGACAGGCGGGGTTTGAAAAGGGGATCTGATCGCTGATCATTTCTTGGCCTGCGCCGTGAAGTCCGACGGAGCAGAATGTGTTACCTGCCGTTCAGTGGAGCCGTCAAATCTCCAGCACCAGCCCTATTTCGACTACCTGATCCGCCGGCAGGTGGAAATAGGAGCTGGCTCGCTGCGTATTGCGTGACAGGAAGACAAATATTTTCTCTCGCCAGATCGCCATCCCCGGTTTCGGTGTCGCCAAAAAGGTTAGTCTGCTCAGGAAGAACGTTGTCTCATCGACAGGAATCGAATGGCCGTGGGCTGCGAGGTGGGCGAGGACACGTGGAATGTCCGGCGTTTCCATGAATCCGCATCTGGCGACGACTTGAAACAGGTTTTCTTGGATGGTGGTGACCTTCAATGGGCCGCCCGATGGAATATAGGGTACGGGCTCTGTGCGGACCGTGAGGATGTAGACCTGCTCGTGGAGAGATTTATTGTGCCTGACATTCTGTAACAACGCGGGCGGGGTGATGTCCGGATGTTGAGATAAAAATACGGCGCGGCCGGGGATTCTGTAGGGTGCCTGCGAAAGAACTTCCCGGACGAACTGAAGCAGGGGAGGAAACTGCTCGCGTAAGTGGTCCGCCACTATCGCGCGTCCTCTCGCCCAGGTACTCATGATCGTGAAGACCGCCGCGCCAAGCAGCAGCGGGAACCACCCGCCATGGGGAATCTTTTGGGCATTCGCGAGAAAGAAGGCGAGGTCGATGAGCAGGAAGCCTCCGACGGTCATGGCTGCCAGGAGCGGGCTCCAGTGCCAATGGGCCTGGACCACGCGATACATCAGGAGGGTCGTGATGATCATGGAACCCGAGACGGCGATGCCATACGCTGCGGCCAGATTACTAGACGATCCGAATGAAAGGATCAGGCCGACGGTACCGATGAACATGAGCCAATTCAACAGACCGAAGTAGATTTGGCCATGTTGCTCGGCGGACGTGTGGGTGATTCGCAACGGCGGCAGATAGCCCAATTGAACGGCTTGCAAGGTCAACGAGAAGGCCCCGGACAGCATGGCTTGGGATGCGATGACGGTGGCCATGGTCGCCAGCGCG
>Ga0209063_1000750_pt1 | contig 19145 bp, 11 predicted proteins | sample KloWWTmeKNB19Kit_FD_187177 | JGI IMG/M metagenome (GOLD analysis project Ga0209063, IMG submission 187177) | Active sludge microbial communities from Klosterneuburg, Austria, studying microevolution and ecology of nitrifiers - Klosterneuburg... | ecosystem: Engineered > WWTP > Aerobic digester >... | reverse complement strand
GCAAAGGAGCTCAGCATATGCTCAACTTAAGAGTTGTTAGGAAAAATAACGATTGGAATAAAATTATTGTACTGACAAAAGGAAAAATTAAAAACGCAGCTTAGGTGCGACAATTTGAAATGCACCCGTTTTCACCCCTGGCTGATAAGGATTCTGGTTTTGGGTTCGATCAACATAAGCCATTGAATCCAGCAAATCGGAAACCAATAGATAGCGATTCCAATTCATTGTGGGATTAGTTTTGGAGTAATTCTTTATCGCATCTAGTACTGTAGTGCCTGCCTTACCTAATAACTCAAACTGATTTAACCAAGGTTCTATTTCCAAAATCAGATTCCGATTTTTCACCTTGTTGAAAATGATTGCAGGTGCTTGAGCTATACTATCATAATAATTTCTAATGAATAACAATTGCTCTTCCTTTGCAATATCCTTCAGCAAGGCGGTTTCCAATTTTCTAACAGATACCCCCATCCTGACGGTTTCTGTTCGACGATACCCATGGCCGTTCGGTCCCAAATCACTATTATTTTCTGCAAATAGCTGAAAGGCTTTTTCCGCATCTGGTGCTATATATCGGATTGCTGCTTTAAATGCGGCGGCACTATCATACTGTTTTAGATTCCAAGTATAACAAGCTGCACCGAAAACGCCAATTTTAGAAGCTTCAGCTCTTTCCATAGGGTTTGATACAAACCCCGAAATCCTATCAGCGATATCTTTAGTATTTCCATAAGCAGGTCCCATCAAAAGATGATCCCGAACGTAGTCGCTTACCGGAAAGTTCCACCAGATATAGGCTTTACGCTTTATTCTTTTGTTAATCCATTCCAGTGTGGGTTGATCAACATCACTAATCACTCTGTTTCCTGTCCACATCACATGGATAGAAGGATGCAATTGATCGCCCAAAATATCCAAATACGTTCCAGGCTTTGGATCTGACCAGGATTTGTTATACTCGGTTGGGCATAGGATGAGAGGTTGCACATCCTTATGTTTAGTAACAAACTCCTTATGTAAATAATTAAGCAGATCTGCTTGCTTCTGAGCCCTAGTGCCTTCGCCGGATATATCATCAAAAAAAACCGCAAAAGCCCTCACCCCCAAGGCATACATCATCTCAAACTTATTGAGTAAATGAAGACTGTCCTGCTTGTTCCAGTTTATATCTTTTCCTGGATGAATCGCCCATACAAAATCTACATAATTATCCCGAGCAGTTTGTACCAGTTGTTTAATTTCTTCTGCTTTGTCCTGCGGATAAGGTTTCCGCCAGTCAGGAGAACTATGAAAAGGATCATCCTTAGGTCCGTAGATATAAGTATTCAACTTTAGATCGCCGTAAAACTTCAATTGACTCACTCGATCGTTAAAGCTCCAAGGTTTTCCATAAAATCCTTCCACAGTTCCCCGATGCAACACATCAGGATAGTCCTGTATGGCTACAAAAGGCAATACAATTCCTTCAGCATTTTTGGTACTAAATTGTTCTAAGGTTTTTAGTGCGTAGAATAAAGATGCTTGATTGGTAATTCTAATGCGGATTCCTTTTTTATTAACTAAAATAGCATAGGCACCGGGCAACTGACTTATGTTATTAGAAGGGGTCAACTTATCAACCTGAATGGTGGTATACATTTTCCGGTTGCCTACAGATACAGGCTGAAACGCTTGTAACCACTGGAGGTTTGCCGCATCTATTTTAATCGAAGATTTGAATTTTAATTGCTTCACTCGCAAGCTCCCTTGCTGCAAATCCACCCGTTGAGGTGTGGGGAAAATGAACACCTCCTGCGCATTAAGTGAAATATGTATGATATAAAAATTAAACAAAAAAACTAATACTCTCATTCCTATATTATATTTCTTATGATCAATTGATTTATGGGTGAGGCAACTGGACTTATATGTTCTAGACATCCACACAATGTTACTGGATTATTCGCTTAAAACATCTATCAAAAAAGTATTTGATAAATAACTGAATACCAAACAGGAAATATAAAAAGCAGTATACACATCAAAAAGTCCTTTTCATTTCCAATACATATTTTCTACTCTCTGAACAGCTTGCCCTTAAATCCCATGCTATTCCCTTCTCCGCCTTCTGTGAAAAACCAGTCTGCGTTCCTCTTGTCCAATACGAGTAGAAGAGCATTGTGAAACAGTGGTAAAAAACCAGATAGTTAAGATTATTTTGTATGACATCCAATTGGCAAAAGAAAAACCTAGCATTACAAAGCATTATTTACCAACAAAACATTTAGGCAATAATACAATATTTGAACCAGCAAATGGTGGCGTTTGGCTGCTCAACCGATTGCACATTCTTTCATGCTCCTAATTCATATTTACTCCATTTTAATAAACGCAGAAAGTAGTAAAGGTTTCAAAGTGCCGTCTAATTTGCGACATCGTCACTATACCTAACTCAAACTTTGATGGAGCCTCCATGCCCTCGATACAAGCAGATTTGAAACATCATTTGATTTCAATAATTAGTTCTCTTCACAAATCAAGTACAATCACACACCAGAAAACAGAACATCGAAATGGCATTAAACCAAACTATTGGAGCTCTAAAAGAAAAATTCCAGCGTATAGCCTACGCACTTTTAAATATCAGTTTTTATTATATCGTTACAAAAGGGCCCAATTGCCAATTTTACAACAGTTCCTGTATCTTTAGCCCCATAACTTCGACAGCTCTTGTATCAACATATATTTAATTCTATAACTCTATCCCTATCTGGCCGAAAATATTTTACACTCATTTTTCTGCTCGTTTTCTTTTATTCGCTACCGTCTCTGGCACAATATGATACACTGCTCCACAAACCATATAGCCAAAAGGTTCTGGGTGTTCATGCCATGTACAAAGATCTGATTGATATTGGCGATTCGGTAAAACGAGCTCAAAAAGCCGAGGAAATAAAAGCCTTTGCCAGAAAACATGATGATAGAGGGCTAGAATTGGAAGTTCATTTTTTTGAAATTTTTTGGAATGCTTTTTATCAACAACAAGCAAAGGAATTGTCGCATGCCGAATTAAAAAAGCTTGTAGCCCTAGTAAGTAAAGAAAATTATTATTTTTTAAAGGCACGCGCTTTACGAGCCATGGCAGAATTCTATTGGAAAATAGAAAAGAATTATGAATTGGCATTTGAACAGTATTTGCTTTTAGACAAGGAATTGAAGAACACAAATCCAACGGACTATCCCGAAATGACCAGAGATTTAATGCAAATAGGGGAAGCCTATTACTTTTTTCAGGATTATTCCATTGCCATCAATTATTTTAAAAGAGCGATTGCAATACCTGAAAACAGTTTTAATACCATGGTCATTAATTCTGCCAAAAATGATCTTGGACTATGTTATCAGCAGGAAAACAAATTAGATAGTGCCGATTACTATTTCCAGGAAATTCAAAAGACTCCATTTCCCGAATCGCAGGTTTGGAAAAGAATTGCCATCGGAAACTTGGGTGCCAATATGTATTTGCGTGGTCGGTTCGATAAAGCCATCCCCTTATTGGAAGCAGATTTGCACGCTTCTATTAAAGAAAATGATCATGGTTGCGCAGCAGGCGCAGCTATTTCTTTAGCAGATATATATCGGGAAAAAGGCAGCTTGCAAGAGTCTGAAAAATATATTGTCCTTGCATTAGATAATATTAAGAAAGGAGATCAACCAGACAGACTTCGCTTGCTATTTCCAATAATGAGTAAGTGGTATACTGCTATGGGAGATGGTGAAAAATCGAAACAATTTGTTGATTCATCTTTGCTGGCTTTGAAAAATTATAATGATAAATTTAGCGCTTTAAAACTGCTAAGGGCACAACAGAAAGTGGACATACAAAAAGAGCAGATACAACTGGCCGCTTTTAACCTGGAAAAACAAAGAAAAATTACTGAACGAAATTTGCTGCTCCTGCTTGTTTTCATTTTAGGAATAGTAACGCTTTTAACCTATTTCATTCAAAAGAAAAGACAATTGGCAAAAGATATAAAACTGCAGGCTGCCAAACAGGAATTAGAAATTGCCCATATCAACTTAAACCGGTTTACAAAAAGTATTTTGGAAAAAAATGAATTGATCGAACAATTGCAAAGTAAAAACCCAGAAGAGGACAAAACCGAAATTTTTCAGCAATTACAACAAAGTACTATTCTTACCGAAGATGATTGGCAAGCTTTCCAGCAATTGTTTGATAAAGCATATCCAGGTTTTATTCAAAGAGTAAAAGAAAAATATACCGAACTATCTATTGGAGAATTAAGATATTTTGTGCTATCTCGCTTAAATCTATCTACCAAAGAAATGGCTGCCATGCTGGGAGTTTCTTCTAATGCCATTCAGGTGATGCGTCACCGTATTCGAAAAAAACTTTCCCTTGAAGATACCAATGCTTTGGATGAAATGATTAAGACAGTATAGAATTGGGCAATAAAAAACCTTTCTTTTACTGTAGATCAATATCCATAAATGTTCCTTTTTGCAGGCACATTCGCTTCCTATACTGTTGATTGGTTCTCGTTGCCATCCATAAAGTCATTTTCCATCACCGGGTCTTCAGCCCATACATGATATTGTAAATCAGCAATTTGCATCGCTTGTAATTAATTGTAAGGTTTTTGTAAGCCCTCATTTTTGCATTTCCATAGTTGGCTGCACTAAGTTTATGCTTCAAAGCAATTTGAAATGCCATTCACCCTCTTTCGAAAGAATAAGTACTTGTTTCTGATAATTGTTCTATTGCTCTTCAGTTTATTGCTGGGTATAATATGGCACTATTATGCTACGGAATTGGAGGTACTAGAGCAGAAAAAATCGGAACTAAAATTAAAGACTGACTAAAAGATAATCATGACTATTAACTATTCAAAACAGATAAGGCAAATGACACTAAGGCAAATATTCTCCAACACAAAAAAGCTAGGATTATTTTTTTTCTTACTATTTTTTCATTTAATAGTTACAGCTCAAATTACGCCCAATTTCTGGGGACAAGTTTTCGTTAAACAAGGAGCTTCCGGTAACGGCACCACTTGGGGCGGTGCCACCGGCGATTTGCAGGGTGCTATTGATGCACCATACGTTCATGAAGTTTTTGTAGCCATTGGCACTTATTATGTTTCTGCTACCAGTGCTTTCAAAATGAAAAAGGGAGTGGCTATTTATGGAGGGTTTGATCCAGATAATGGCATTGACGATTTATCTGACAACAGAATACTTCCCAATCAGGCAAACCTTCAGGGGTCGGTATTGGATGGTAATAATAGCAGATCGGTTATTTTCAATGAAAGTCCTGGCAATAACAGAATGGATAAAACCGCCATACTGGATGGATTTACACTCACCAACGGAAAATCCGGAAATGGAGGAGGAATTTATAACCGGCTAAGCTCTCCGCTGATCAGAAATGTTGTGATAAAAAATAACAAATCCGATGGAGGAGGTGGTGTTTGGAGCTATATTTCTAATGCAGAGTTTGAGAACGTATCTATTATTAATAATGATTGTACTGCTTTTAGCGGAGGTTATGGAGGCGGAATAGCAAGTCGGTTTTCTAATCTGAAATTAACCAATGTAGTTATAGCCAATAACAAGGCAAGCCAAGATGGTGGTGGAATTTGGCTTGCAGAAAAGAGCTCATATTCATTAACCAATGTGTCTATTACAAATAATATTTCAGGCGATGAAGGTGGTGGGATTTATAGTAACTCTGAGGATGGCAATAATCTAACCAATGTAACCATTGCTAATAATACGCCCAATGCAGTAAGGCTTTCGGGAGAGCTGTGGTATATAAAAAATTCAATTTTGTATGGAGGCACCACTGGTTCCAATTATGAAGCCAATAATTCAATCATTGAAGGCAAAACCAGCACTGCCAATGGAAATATCAGTGCAAGTGGTATTACTTTAGCAACCTTGTTCAATAATCCCGGCTCGGCTGATTATACTTTAAAACTGGGCTCTCCGGTTATTAATAAAGGCGATAATATTCACTTTTCTGGTCTAAATGAAAACACCAAAGACCTGGCAGGTAATGCCAGAGTATATAATTACACCACAGGCGGCATCATTGACATGGGAGCTTATGAAAGCCCTTACAACAGTTCCTTAGAAGTCGGTGCCAATAATATTATTTATGTAAACACGGTATCTCATGGATCAGGTTCTGGAAAAAGTTGGAACGATGCCACTCATTTATTGCAGGATGCCATCAATACCACCGGTGTACAAAAAGTGTTTGTGGCAGTGGGCGAATATGATGTGCCCTCCCCTCATAGTTTTGTGATGAAAAATGGAGTATCAGTTTATGGTGGATTTGACCCAAAGTATGGAGTTAATACTTTAAGCGATAATAGGATAATGCCCGACCCTACAGATAATCAATATGGATCGGTACTCAATGGAAAGAACGAAAGACCCGTTATCTGGAATGTATATAGCCCCACCAATACGATGAGCAATTTTACAGTATTAGATGGATTTACCATTAAAAACGGGGCTGGTGCTTACGGTGCCGGTATTCATAATGAATATGCTTCACCTACTTTGTCCAACCTCGTAATCAGTAGTAATAAAGCAGGTAACTCAGGAGCGGGCATCTACAATAAAAGTTCCAGTCCAATGATAAAAAACTGTGTGATTCATAATAATGAAATTAACAATACCAGCACGGGAGCCATCATTTCGGGTGCAGGTATCTACAATATCGGAAGTTCGGCACCTATCATTATCAATACAACCATAACGGGTAACTCCTTGTTTGCACCTGTTGCCGGCATTTCATTGGGGAGTGGGATTTACAGTTATGGCTCATCGCCCAAAATATTTAATAGTATTATTTGGAATAATCTGAAAACAGGCAGTCCTTATTTAGCAGGCGCCGATATTGAACATGAAGGAAATAGTTCGATGGTTGTAAAAAACAGTATCACCCAAGGATACTCCACAGGCAATGCAGGCGACAATAATCTGATAAACATAAACCCATTGTTTACAAATCAAGGTCAATTTGACTACTCTCTTTTGGATGTATCGCCAGGCATTAATAAAGGAGATAAAACACTTTTCATTGGGTTGTCATCCGAAACAAAAGACTTAGCAGGATCGGACAGAGTAGCTGGCCCTAATATCGAAATGGGTGCTTTTGAAAATCAACATGCTTTACCGGTTCATTTTGGCAAGGTATCAGCCAGCCTAAAAAATAATGTGTTATTGGTAAATTGGAGCACAGAAAGCGAATCTAATAATAACCATTTCTTAATTCAGATTTCGGAAGATGGTAATAGCTGGAAAACTATTCAAACCGTACAATCAAAGGCTGAGGGCGGCAATAGTAGCGTGGCCATTGACTATAGTGCCTCTATTCCTATTCAATCTGCTTTTGCTGCCACCCTGATACTGGTTGTGTTTGGCGCAATTGGTAACAATAAAAATAAAAGACTTCGTGTCCTGCTTTCTATCCTGCTTTGTTGCGCCTTCTTTATTTCCTGTCAAAAAAAGGATTGGTTGCAAACCGTAGAAAAAGAGAAAATATTAGTCCGAATTGTGCAGGTAGATAAAGATGGTAACCAAACGGTTTCAAAGGTTATTAGAGTGGCAAACAATCAATAAAAGACAATTAATAGTATAAAAAATGAAAGGTAAAATTTGTCTGAAAAAAGGGATAATACTATTGTTGGTAATAACAATAGCCAACGGTTTATTAAAAGCACAAACGCCTGATGCCAATGGCATCGTATATGTAAATAAAAACATTGCGGCAAGTGGTGTGGGCAATAGCTGGGGCAATGCAATAAAGGAGTTTGCAGATGCGCTGAAAGCTGCCAAAACCAATTCTGCTATAAAAGAAATATGGGTAGCCAAAGGAACCTACTATCCTAAGTACAGTCCGGCCAATAATAACTTTGGCAACAACGCCAATAAAGACAATAGTTTTTTGATGGTAAAGGATGTAAAACTTTTTGGAGGTTTTGATCCGGCCAACAGTATGACCACTATGGCTACTAGAAATCCTAAGAATGCTGTAACAATACTTAGTGGCGATATAGATCAGAATAATGCAATAACCAACAACGTGTTTCATGTATTGATTGCAACTGGAGATGCTGGCATAGCCGAACTGGATGGATTTTCCATTACCGGAGGAAATGCTGACAATTCAGCTAGTGGGACATTTTTTGTAGGGACTGTAAACATTCCAAGATACGAGGGCGGCGGCATTTATATTAATGGTAGTTCGCCAGTAATGAATCAATTGATCGTAAATGCAAATAAAGCTAGTCAGTCTGCAGGTGTAAATTTTGTAAATTCTGCTGCCTCCATACGCAATACAATAATAACAAACAATACCGCAGTTAATTATTTTGGAGGAGGAATGAGTACTGCTAATTCGCCCGTAAGTCTTACTAATATTCTTTTCAACGACAATAAAGCTACCAGCGCATCAGGAAGAGGCGGTGCGCTTTATATTACCAACTGTGCTCCCGTATTTACCAATGTAACCATCAGCAACAATACGGCCGCTGCGGGTGGTGGTATTTACAATATTTATTTAGGGAAACCGGTTTTTGGAAATAGTATTTTATATGCCAATACGCCTAATAATTTGGCAAACAATAGCGGAGATAGTTATGCCGAGTTTAGTTATAGTTTGATTGGAGGCAGTGGTGGTAGCGGCGCATGGGTAAGTACCATAGGGGTAGATGGTGGAAATAATATAGATGCTAATCCAAACTTTACAAATCCTGCAGGAAACGATTTTTCGTTACAAGACGGATCGCCGGCTATGGGTAAAGGTAGTAATACGCTTTTTGCGGGATTAACTGCCAGCACCAAAGATCTAAGTGGAAATCCTAGACTAGCAGGGGCTAATATAGATATGGGTGCTTATGAAAATCAAACACCATTGCCGGTCATTTTTGGCAATGTTCAGGCTGCTGTAAAAGACGGTCAGTTAATGGTGCAATGGCAAACTCAAAATGAAACTAATAATGATCATTTCCTAATTCAGGTTTCTGAGGATGGTAACAACTGGACCACTGTTCAAACTATTCAGTCAAAAGCTATAGATGGTAATAGCAGCAGTGCGCTTGATTATAGTATTTCTATACCTTTTCAGGCTGCAACTGCTACTGTAGTAGTCCTTTTATTGTTTGGCGCTGGAACAAGTGTTGGCAAACAAAGAAAATATCTGACAATAGGATGCATCCTAATTTGTTCTACACTATTTTCTTGCCAAAAACAAGAGATGGTTGTATCCAAAGAAAATCAAAAATTGCTTATTCGAATTGTGCAGGTAGATAAAGATGGTGGCATGAAGGAATCAAGAGCATTTAGGGCCATCTATTATTAATATGAACAAAAAACCAAACAAAGAAATATGAAACCCCTTTTTCTGAATCCGCTTTGTAGGCGCAACTATTCAGATAAAACCACTTCACTAGTGAGGAAGCCAAACAATATGAAAACCCAAGATATGTAGTAAGCATTATCAATTAGCGCAAAAATGCACTTGATCTATTATGCTGAATATGGCAAGCAAAAAAGTAATAAAGATTTGTAACTTTGAAGAAGAAAGGCAGCCCACTACTCTGCTGCCCAATTTTGTAGGAAAATGAATTCATAATTAAAATTTTTTGTCATGAAAAGGTTAATTTTTTGGATTGCCGTCTTGATCACTTCCTCCATTTTTACCGAAACCTTTGCCCAACAATGTTCTGGTAAGGACGAAGTTAAAGTTACAAATGTAAACCAGGTTAAGGGCATGGTTAATGTAACGAAACGAACCCAATCTGTGGAACGAGGAAAGGACAATACCTATGCACTACTGATCAGTAAACCTAAAGGCCACAGAAGAAATGGTGCCTGTTGTCAGTTTAATAGCGGTTGGTGTGGAAGATTCAGTAATGGCATGGTAACTGTTGATGCCAAAAACAATATTTTGTCAGGTAATGTAACTATGTTCATTGGCTCAATTGATGGTAAAAAATATTTGAGATTTGAAGGAATAAATGAAACCCCCGAATTGGAACAAGAATAATAGGATTGATCTTGAAATAAGGTATTTCTCAAATTTCATCAGGTAGCGTGTTTTATGGTATTGAAGGTTTTTGTTGAAGAATTCAATTTTTCAATAGGGGATATTTATAAACTATTCATTCATAAAATTTCAAATGAACCGAATCATCTTTTGTGGCATAATCATTTTAACCCTCTTAAACCATTGCTATTGTCAAAAGGAACCTGTTACTGATCTGCAATATGTAGATACTGGCAGTTTTGATAGTACATTTAGAAAGGGATCTTCCTTGAACATTCCTAACACCTATTTTTTAGTAAGTTTCAATCATACTCTTAGCTCACTCACTATGGTTCCAGAGGTCACTAAAGCCTATCGCGAGATCAGAGTTTTTGACAAAAATGTACCGATCTATTTTCTATATGTAAATAAGGGTATCGTAACAAATGAACCAAGTGATGAAAGAAATTTCTTTAAAAAAGTATTTGAATTAGATACTTTAACCGACAAGAATATTTATTTTATTCAGGACAACTTTTTGTATAACCAGTTAAATGTAAAATCATTGATGACCAAATGGTTTTATGTGTATCATAAGAAATTAGTGGCAGGAGCTACCAGTATCAAACTGCAGGGTCTTAGTGATTTGTATTACAAATTACCAAAAGACTTTTTCACAATTGGTCCACCAAAAAAAATATTGATCCACCCAATTGGAATGAGGCTTAATACAGAACGCGATATTATCCTTCCTTATAAAGAAGGCAAGTTGTTTTACATCACAGACTTTCACAACAACCTGTTTACTTTTGATATCTCTACCGGTACTTTCGAAAATACTTTCGATAAAAAAAGTTTCAATCCTTATTTGTTTTATGAAAAGAACATTTCGAAAAGTGCTGAAAACGCCAACCTCGCCTATCAGGACACGATAGACAATTTTATGCGAGACCCCCTTTTCATTGCCGGTGCTGTGTTTCAAAATGATGCTATATACCTATCAACAGGAGTTGAAGTTTCGGTACCCTGGAAGGACTCATATTTTTCAGGCTTGACATTTATGACCTATGTAAATGAATTTGGAGAAAAGCAAAAAATAAAATTTGACATTATTGGAGAAACCTATCCCACGCTTCTCAAATTGGATACATTGATGAACCTAATAGAAGCCTATACTGTTGATGTGACCAGCTACCCAAAAGCTAATCGGATTGGACAATCAGCCGGTTTTTGGGGTGGTCTTGATAAAGGATTTTTCATCCAGCAAGATTCTTCATTAATCATTGATAACAATCCCGATGCTTCTGTGCCCCTCCCTAAATTACCACCACAGGCTACTCATGCTTTTTCGGTTTTCAAACTCAAGGAAAAAACATTTTTCTTCGATAGATTTTTACCCAGCAAGTATCACATTAATCACCCAAAATATTTAGACTTTCATACACGCACCAACTATTTTTTTTTTAAAAATGATCTCTATGGAAATCTTTGTACCGATGAGAACATTTATAATCTAAGTGCTAGAAAGCCAATCTTGTATGCACTAAAAGGACTTGGAAATAAACCAATAAAAGAAATTATACCCCAGTATGCCGAAGACACAACCCAGCTTAGAAAAAATTTTAGATCACTTTTAATTCAGCCCATTTTCAAAGATAAATATTTGATAGCCTTATATTTCTACCAGGATAAACTGACGATGGAGATATTGAAAAAAAATAAAGAAACAGGAAAATTGCAGGCAATACAAATAAACGAACTTACTGATCTGGAAGGCCTTTCAGTATGGGAAAAGGATGCATACTCTCTTAAAAATAAGGATGGTATTTGCATACAAAATGACAAGATATATCTCAACTCCTTTTTTAATGGCCATCATTACCTATATGAATTTCCAATTACGCTAAAAGATTAAAAAAACAAATCCATCTTTTGAATTGGATTTATACCACAACCAATTCCAATGGTTTGAAAAAACCATTTCAAACAAACTCTGAATCATTTTTTGAATTTCAAAATCCATTGTTCTGCAGTACACCAAACTCTTAAACAACTTTAATCAAATCTATTGAAACCTTAGGATCAAAGTGTTTAGGCAAATTAGACTCTGCATAATCCAACCCGACTAGTGTGCTTTTAAAATAACAAAAGACATTCTGAATTAGCCATATCCGATAATAATCAATACATCTACTTTTCCTTTGTATCTTAATGGCAAATTTTTTTGGAATGATACCAATACGATTTAAATTAACCTTTTGTCTGTATCTGATTTTATCAGGCACTTCTATTTTCAACGCCTTCGGTCAGCATTCGTGGATCAGAATAAACCAATTAGGATATACTGAAAAAGACATCAAAGTAGCTGTATTGGCAACCACAGAAAAAATCTCTTGCCAATCATTCAAGTTGGTAGATGCTGTAACAAAAAAACAAGTATATACAGGTACTAAAATAACAGCGTTTAATGCCTATGCCGCTTTCTCCAAAAGCTGGCGGCTTGATTTTTCCAACTTCACCAGACCAGGAAATTATTATTTACTAGCAGAAGGAATACAATCTCCCACTTTTACTATTGACAACAAAGTCTATGATAGCACTGCTGATTTTATATTAAGATATATGCGACAACAGCGCAGCAAATACAATCCTTTCTTAAAGGATAGTTGCCATACCCAGGATGGCTTTATTGTATATCACCCCAACAAATCGAAGGATTCAACAAAATTGGATGTTTCGGGTGGCTGGCATGATGCATCAGATTATTTGCAATACTTGCCCACCTCGGCAAATGCGATATATCAAATGTTATTTGCTTATGAAAACAATCCTGCAAGTTTTGCTGACCAATATGATGCCTGGGGTAACATAGGAAGCAACCAGATTCCGGATATCCTGGACGAAGCCAAATGGGGTATTGACTGGATGATAAAAATGAACCCAGACAAAGGCGAATATTATAACCAGATAGCTGACGACCGGGATCATGCAGGCATGCGTCTGCCTACAAAAGACTCAGTGAAATATAGTACAGATAAGGGTTTAGCCCGACCGGTATATTTCATTACTGGTCAACCTCAGGGCGAAAAATATAAAAACAATACCAAAGGAATGGCTTCATCGGCAGGAAAGTTTGCCAGTGCTTTTGCGAAAGGAGCGATTGTTTTAGAAAAATTTTATCCTCAACTGGTGGCTGCCTTGAAACAGAAAGCCATAGATGCGTTTGATTTTGGTATACAGAATCCAGGCAACACCCAAACAATTTCTGTAAAAGCACCTTACATTTATGCAGAAGACAACGATGTTGATGATATGGAGTTGGCAGCCATAACGCTTTATCAATTGACAGGTAATAAAACCTATCTAAAAAAAGGAATACAATTCGCCAGTCAGGAGCCGGTTACTCCTTGGATGGGTGCTGATACAGCCAACCATTACCAATGGTATCCATTTGTAAACCTAGGACATTATGCCGGTGCTATATCAGACATTAATAATCGTCCGCTTTATATTTCCTTCTTGCAGATGGGAATTAAAAAAGTGGTTGAAAAAGGAAAGGGTAATCCTTTTCTAAATGGTGTGCCTTTTATCTGGTGTTCCAATAATCTTACAGTAGGCATCTTAACACAAATGCATTTATATCGAAAACTGACAGGGGATAATACTTACGCAGAACCGGAAGCTGCCCTAAGGGATTGGCTATTTGGATGCAATCCATGGGGTACCAGCATGATATGCGATTTGCCTGAAAAAGGCATTGCTCCGAAAGACCCCCATTCCGCATTTACTCATTTGTATAAATATAAAATTTCAGGGGGGGTGGTGGATGGCCCGGTTTATGGAAGTATCTGGAAAAAATTAATTGGTATTACACTTTATGAACCCGATGAGTTTGAAATATTCCAATCGCAGCAGGTGGTGTATCATGATGACTATGGCGACTACTCTACCAACGAGCCCACTATGGATGGCACCGCCAGTCTTAGTTACTATTTATCTGCCCTACAAAAAGATGCACACCAGCAGGCTGCTCAGTTTGACAATCAAGGAGCTATTATTAAATTAAACCCTGAACAAAAGAAAATTTATCTGCTATTTTCGGCTCATGAGTTTGCAGATGGGGGCACTACCATTGTCCACACATTAAGAAAACACAAGGCAAAAGGAAATTTCTTTTTTACCGGCGATTTTTTGCGCAATAAAAACAACGAGCATTTAATAAACCAGATTAAGTTAAATGGTCATTATATAGGTTCGCATTCAAACAAACATTTACTCTATGCCGATTGGGAAAAACGCGATTCATTATTGGTAACAAGTGAAATATTTGAGCAAGACTTAAAAGCCTCTATTCTAGCCCTTGAAAATCGGGGCATAAAAAAAGGAAATTGGTTTCTACCGCCCTACGAATGGTATAATAAAGATATTGTGCAATGGAGCAATGATAACAATCTAACTTTAATCAACTTTACCCCAGGCACCGGCACCAATTCCGACTATACCTATCCAACACTAAAAAATTACAAAAGCACTGATGAAATAATAAAAAAATTATTTGAACTTGAACGTAATTTTGGATTGAATGGCAATTTGCTCCTGATACATTTAGGAACTGATAGAAGAAGACATGATAAGCTTTACAACAGGTTGAATGAAATAATTATTCGATTAAAAAAGCTTGGGTACAGGATTGAAAAATTGCCATAAAAAAATTCTGAAATTATTTTAAAAAATGTTTGGCGCAATAAATCGATAACCCTATTTTTGCACTCCCAAAACGGGAAAGCAGTTGATTCCGTAGCTCAGTTGGTAGAGCAATACACTTTTAATGTATGGGCCCTGGGTTCGAGTCCCAGCGGGATCACAAAACCACCGTCCACGAAATGTGCGGTGGTTTTTTTTATGCCATTTACCTATATCCTATTTTCCGAAAAACTCAACAAGTATTTATTTCTTTGGCAAATCCAATACTTTATAAACCTTATTCACATGCAATTTTGATAACAATCCAGTCCACATCATCAAAACAATATTACCATTGTAATAATAATGCTAGGATATCAAATTCTTGTTTATATTAGCCTTCCAAAAAATTTGAATATGCCATATCCCTTCCAGATCACATCCTTGGAACAATATCAGGATGATTATAAAAGAAGCCTTGAAGACCCTGAAGGGTTTTGGGCGGAGGTAGCCGACAGTTTTGAATGGAAAAAAAAACAACCGTTTAGTAAAAAAATTTTAGACTGGAACTTTTCCGAACCAAAAGTAAAATGGCTTGAAGGTGCCAAACTCAATATCACCGAAAATTGCCTCGACAGACATTTGGAATCCATAGGTGATCGTCCCGCAATCATCTGGGAACCTAATGATCCAAACGAAAAAACCAGAACACTTTCCTATAAAGTGTTGCACTTAAAGGTTTGCGAGTTTGCACAGGTATTAAGAAACAACGGCATTAAGAAAGGAGATCGGGTTTGTATCTATATGGGTATGATACCAGAACTTCCGATAGCTGTGTTGGCATGTGCCAGAATTGGAGCCATACATTCTGTAATTTTCGGAGGCTTTTCTGCTCAAAGCATTGCCGATCGTGTTTATGATGCTCAGGCCGAGTATATCATCACCTGCGATGGTGCTTACAGGGGGGCAAAAGATATCCCTCTAAAATCAATTATTGATGATGCGCTTATTGGGAATCGCACAGTAAAAAAAGTGATTGTGCATACCCGAACCCGCACGCCCACCAGCATGTTAAAAGGCAGGGATGTATGGTGGAGAGATGAAGTAGAGGACGTGATCGAATCCATGCACGATGATGTATTAAAGGTACCAGCAGAAGAAATGGATGCCGAAGATCCTTTGTTTATATTATATACATCCGGAAGTACCGGAAAACCCAAAGGAGTGGTTCATACCACTGCCGGCTATATGCTTTGGACCACTTATAGTTTTGTAAATGTATTTCAATACAACCCTGGCGACATATTTTTCTGCACCGCAGATATTGGCTGGATTACCGGTCATAGCTATATCGTGTATGGACCTTTACTGGCAGGAGCTACCAGCCTCATGTTTGAAGGAATTCCAACCTGGCCAGACGCTGGTCGTTTTTGGGATATTGTAGATAAACATAAAGTAAATACCCTCTATACCGCACCCACAGCCATTCGTTCTTTGATGAGCTATGGTTTAGACCCCCTTAAAGGGAAAGATTTGTCTTCCCTAAAAGTCTTAGGTTCGGTTGGTGAGCCTATAAACGAAGAAGCATGGCATTGGTATGATGAACATATTGGCAAGAAAAAATGCCCCATTGTGGACACCTGGTGGCAGACCGAAAATGGAGGCATCATGATCTCAAACCTTGCCGGCATCACTCCTTCCAAGCCAAGCTGGGCCACACTTCCATTACCAGGAGTGAAACCAATACTAGTGGATGAAAAAGGAGAAGAAGTTACCGAACTCACAGATATCAACTATAGTGGCAACCTTTGTATCACCATGCCTTGGCCGGGTATTTTGCGCACCACCTGGGGCGACCATGAGCGTTGTCGACAAACCTATTTTGGCACTTATCCCGACATGTATTTTACGGGTGATGGAGCGTTGAGGGACGAGCAGGGAAATTATCGAATTACAGGTCGGGTGGACGATGTGCTTAATGTGAGTGGGCACCGATTGGGAACGGCCGAAGTAGAAAACGCCATTAACATGATGGCTGGTGTGGTGGAAAGTGCTGTGGTCGGCTATCACCACGAACTAAAAGGACAGGGCATTTATGCTTATGTAGTATTGGACGGCAAAAACCGACACGAAGATGATGACAACCTCACCCGTCAGGATCTCCATGCTACCGTAACCCGCATCATTGGACCAATAGCAAAACCCGATAAAGTGCAGTTTGTAAGTGCCCTGCCAAAAACACGCAGTGGCAAAATCATGCGCCGTATCTTACGCAAAGTAGCAGAAGGAGAACTGGAAAACCTTGGAGACACTTCTACCCTTTTGGATCCGGCAGTAGTAGAAGAAATTAAGGAAGGAAGATTATAAACAAAACAGATAAGAACTTATCAAATTACAAAATCAAAACCGGGCAGTTGTCCGGTTTTTTATTTCTGCAACTTTCAACAAATGAAAAATTGATAGATCAGAATTAGGTTCCTCGTTGCTACATTCTGTTCCTTATGATAATGATGTACCCAACGACAGTGCTACTATTGAGCATAGTTGCGTCGCACTCTTCAACACCTGTACTACTATCAACACAACTTACCTACAACCTTAAAAGAATATTCGTAATAATACAAATGATTGAAAAGTTGAAGACAACACAATTATTTCAAAGAAAGTGAAACAGTTTTTACAAAATAGTGATCAGGAAAACTGAAGTTTATTTCTACCTCCTTTCTAAACAATGCAAAAAAAGTACTACCACTTCCACTCATGATAGCAAAATCAGCACCTTGCTGGTAAAGGTTTTGCTTAAGTGCCGCTAATTCAGGATGCGCCTTGATAACAGCCTCTTCAAAATCGTTTTTGATACACTCTTTCCAGGTGGCTACTGGCCTGCTTATCGTCTGCTTTAATTGGATTGCCGGAATCCTGGCTTGTATCTGACTGAAAGCCCAGGGAGTGGAAACATGGACACCTGGATTTACAATCACCAATTTATACGCCGATAAATCAATATCTACTAGCTCAAGAACCTCACCACGACCGCTGGCAAAACAAGGTTGATTGAGGATGAAGAAAGGACAATCACTGCCCAGTGCTAATGCATAAGCTAACAGTTTTTCAGTATTTAGGTTTAGTTGAAACTTTTTGTTTAGTGCTATTAAGGCAAATGCCCCATTGGCACTACCTGCCCCTAAACCAGCTCCGGTGGGTATATTTTTTAAGAGATAAAAATGCACATTTGGCAGCGCAGGGAAATCATTCTTAAGAAGTTGCCAGGCTTTTAATATTATATTTTCTGCTTTAGCTCCAGGAATGGATTGTCCTAAAATAGTAATATCTGTTTGGTCAGCAGCATGCAATTCCAATACATCGTAAACAGGAACAGGAAAGAATATGGTTTCAAGATTGTGATACCCATCCTGACGCTTCCCGGTAATGTACAGGCCAATATTGATTTTACAATTGGAGAAAAAAACCACCCGCCGGAATTTATTATCGCTAAATGATGAATTACTTTTTCCTACTGTTGAGCTCGTCCCGAATAGCAATTGCCTTGAGATAATCCTCGTTTTCCAAAACCTCGTTCAACAGATTATTCAACTCTTCGATACTCATGGATTTCAGATCATCGCCCGAACTGTCGATAGATAAGGTTCCTACAGCTTCTGCTTTTTCTTCGCTAGGATTTTGATCCTTTTCATCCAATAGAATCCCTGCATTGCCTAGGATATTTTCGTAGGTATAAATAGGGCATCCAAACCTAACAGCGAGCGCAATGGCATCTGATGTTCGGCTGTCAATCTCGATGGTATCATGTTCGGAGGAGCAAACCAATTTGCTAAAGAAGATGCCTTCCTGAAGATCGGATATAATAATTTCGTGCAACTCGACCGAAAATGCCAGCATAAAATTTTTCATCAGGTCGTGTGTAAGCGGACGACTGGGATTCATTTTTTCCAATGCCACAGCGATTGCCTGGGCCTCGAAACCACCGATAACAATTGGCAATCTGCGCATCCCGTTCACCTCTCCCAACACTACAGCGTAGGAATGGGTTTGTGTAATACTGTGCGATAAGGCTACCACTTCGAGTTCAATTTTTTTCATAAAGGAGGCACGAAACTACGCATTTTTGGGGATTAATATAATTGCGGATTGAAGATTGCAGATTGGATTTTGTGGAGGTAACCTGGTCAAGTTTTTTAATATGCTTCCACTAGATGACTTTTCAAGTACGCTGTATTTTATTTTGTCACAAAAATAAAGACCGATTGATACCAAAATATTGGAAGAAAGGGCTTAATGGACAAAAATGATGCTGAAATCTTCTGAAACGCTTATTGTCATTAGCTTTAAGGCTAATCAAAGGTTATGAATAAAAAAAGTGCTTTTACTGTGGCAGTTCAATTACCAAAAAAAATGG
>Ga0209063_1000747_pt1 | contig 19252 bp, 23 predicted proteins | sample KloWWTmeKNB19Kit_FD_187177 | JGI IMG/M metagenome (GOLD analysis project Ga0209063, IMG submission 187177) | Active sludge microbial communities from Klosterneuburg, Austria, studying microevolution and ecology of nitrifiers - Klosterneuburg... | ecosystem: Engineered > WWTP > Aerobic digester >... | reverse complement strand
GATCGAAAGCGCTTCCACACAGGAACTGGGTTCAAGCGAACAGCGACCGATCCAACTGGCTTTGCCGGATGATGGACAACAAGGTCCCGATCCGAAGTTCCTTATGGTCCGGTACAGGTACAGTGATGGTCGAGCCTTCAATTGGCTTTTGCATAATAATGTGACTCCCACGTTGTCGCACCTGTTCGAATCCATGCTTTCGAAGGATGGCGCAGACCTCACGTCCACTAAGGGTGCGCATCAGACAGCCACTTTCACACGCGTGATCAGCACTTCATCGTGCATTCTTTCCCCGAGTTCAGCTGGCGAAGCGGTCTCGAAGAATAGCTCGAGCGCCTCGATCAGGTTGGCCCGCGCTTCTTCCACTGTGTCACCTTGACTGGCCACATCCAACTCCGGGCAAAGCGATACGTAGCCATTGCCTTCACGTTCTATGATGGCTGTGAGTTCGCGTGTGGTCTTCATGTTCGTAGGCTTGGGTAACTCCAAAGTTAGTGCAGTGGCACTCAATCTCCGCCAGGGATGGCAGCGGCGGCTGGCCGACGGCAGGGCCTTGCGGCACCGTGGAGGGAGAAGGCCCGACGATAGGAGGGCTCCCGGAACCCCCGGTGACGCTGGGCCGGACAAGGAAACCACAGCGGACAGCCCGTTCTGGCGGCCAAGGGAAGACTCACGATCCAAGTGTGAAGACTCAAGGTGTGAAGGTCATCACAGTCGCGCTCCTTCTTAAGTCTTGGTTCTTGTGTCTTGTTACTTGTGGCTTCTTACTTGGTTCTAGTGGCTTGTTACTTAGATCTTGTTCCCTCCTAGTAAATTCGCCCCATGACTTTCGTCCAAGCCCCGCCCTACGTCCCCAAGAACAAGATCCGCATTGTTACTGCGGCCAGTCTCTTCGATGGTCACGACGCGGCGATTAATATTATGAGAAGGATCATCCAGGCCACCGGTGCTGAGGTGATCCACTTGGGGCATGACCGTAGCGTGGAGGACGTGGTGAACACCGCCATTCAGGAGGATGCACATGCCATTGCCATGACAAGCTACCAAGGCGGGCACACCGAGTACTTCAAGTACATGCACGACCTGCTCAAGGAGAAAGGGGCGGGCCACATCAAGATCTTCGGTGGAGGAGGAGGGACGATCCTGCCGAGCGAGATCGAGGAGCTGCACAAATACGGTATCACGCGCTTGTACCATCCGGATGATGGTCGTGCGATGGGCTTGCAAGGCATGATCAACGACATGCTGGAGAAGGCCGATTACGACTTGAGCGACAAGGTGAACGGCGAAGCGAAGAAGCTGACCCCACAGAACTGGCCGGCCATTGCGCGCTTGATCAGCGCAGCGGAGAACCACCTCGAGGTGTACGCGAAGTTGAGCGACGACATCCACAAGAAAGCCGCTGCGAACAAAGCGCCTGTGTTGGGCATCACCGGCACCGGTGGTTCGGGCAAGAGCAGCATGGTGGATGAATTGATCCGTCGTTTTCTGCTGGACCAACCGGACAAGACGATCGGTGTGATCAGCGTGGACCCGAGCAAGCGTAAGACCGGTGGCGCGTTGTTGGGCGATCGCATCCGCATGAACAGCATCCGTGGCGAGCGCGTGTACATGCGTTCGTTGGCCACGCGCCAGAGCAATTTGGCATTGAGCAAGCACGTGCAGGAAGCGGTGGATATCCTAAAGGCATCCGGCTTTGATCTGGTGGTGTTGGAGACCAGCGGCATCGGCCAAAGCGACACCGAGATCCTGGACCACAGCGATGTGTCCTTGTACATCATGACGCCCGAGTTCGGTGCGGCCACGCAGTTGGAGAAGATCGACATGCTCGATTTCGCCGACGTGGTAGCGGTGAACAAATTCGACAAGCGCGGTGCACAAGATGCCGTGCGCGATGTGAAGAAGCAGTACAAGCGCAACCACCAGCTGTGGGACACGGACGATGAGAAAATCCCCGTCGTCGGCACCATCGCGAGCCAGTTCAACGACCCCGGCACCAACAACCTGTATGTGCGCTTGATGGAGACGATCAAGGCCAAGACCGGCGTCGACTTCCACAGCCAATTCGCAGGGCACGATGAGATGAGCGAGAAGGTGTGGATCATCCCACCAGCGCGCACCCGTTACCTCAGCGAGATCAGCGAGAACAACCGGCGCTACGATGCGCAAGTGAAGAAGCAGGCGGATGTGGCGGATCAACTCTATGGCCTGCACTCGGCGATCATCACTTTCGGTGGACCGGATCTTCTTCAATTAGCTGATGGGTCGATTAGCGGATTAGCTGATGGCGGAGCGACTGCATCAGCTAATCAGCCCATCAGCAAATCAGCTAATCCTCTCACAGATCTCATCAACAAATTCAACGAAGTCAAAAAAGACCTCGACCCGCACATCTGGGCCACGATCCAAGGTTGGGATGCCGAGGTGAAGCGCTACACGGACGAGTTCTTCATCTTCAAGGTGCGCGACAAGGAGATCAAGATCCCCACGCATACCGAGAGCCTCAGTCACCTGCAGATCCCGAAGATCGCGCTGCCGAAATACCGCAGTTGGGGCGACAAGGTGCGCTGGGCCATGCAGGAGAACACGCCCGGATTCTTCCCCTACACCGCCGGCATTTATCCCTTCAAACGCACCGGCGAGGACCCCGCGCGCATGTTCGCCGGAGAGGGTGGACCCGAGCGTACCAACAAGCGTTTCCATTACGTCAGCAAAGGACTTCCGGCCAAGCGCCTCAGCACCGCGTTCGATAGCGTGACGCTCTACGGTCACGATCCAGGACGTCGCCCTGATATCTACGGAAAGGTGGGCAACAGCGGCGTGAGCATCTGCTGCCTCGACGATGCCAAGAAGCTCTACAGCGGCTTCGACCTCGCCGACCCGATGACCAGCGTGAGCATGACCATCAACGGTCCCGCGCCCATGCTGCTCGGCTTCTTCATGAACGCCGCCGTAGATCAGGCTTGCGAGAAATACATCACCGCGAACAAGCTGGAGAAGGACGTCGAGAAGGTCCTGAAAGCGAAGTTCGACGACAAGGGCATTGCACGTCCGAAATACCAAGGCGCACTGCCCGAAGGCAACAACGGTTTGGGCCTCCTGCTGCTCGGCATCACCGGCGACGAAGTATTGCCTGTCGGCGTGTACAACAAACTGAAGGCCGAGACCATCGCCCAAGTGCGCGGCACCGTGCAGGCCGACATCCTGAAAGAGGACCAGGCGCAAAATACCTGCATCTTCAGTACCGAATTCGCATTGCGTTTGATGGGTGATGTGCAAGAGCATTTCATCGCGAACAACATCCGCAACTTCTACAGCGTCAGCATCAGCGGCTACCACATTGCGGAAGCCGGTGCCAACCCGATCAGTCAGCTCGCCTTCACGCTGGCCAACGGCTTCACGTACGTGGAGTACTACCTCAGCCGGGGCATGGACATCAACAAGTTCGGGCCCAACCTCAGCTTCTTCTTCAGCAACGGGATCGATCCGGAATATGCCGTGATCGGTCGCGTGGCACGTCGCCTCTGGGCCAAGGCGCTCAAGGAGAAGTACGGTGCCGACGAGCGCAGCCAAATGCTGAAGTACCACATCCAGACCAGCGGCCGCAGCCTGCACGCGCAAGAGATCGATTTCAACGACATCCGCACCACATTGCAGGCCCTCTACGCGATCTACGACAACTGCAACAGCTTGCACACCAACGCCTACGACGAGGCCATCACCACGCCCACCGAGGAAAGCGTGCGTCGCGCCATGGCGATCCAGCTCATCATCAACAAAGAGCTCGGCCTGGCCAAGAACGAAAACCCTTTGCAGGGCAGCTTCATCATCGAAGAACTCACCGACCTGGTGGAAGCAGCAGTGCTCACCGAATTCGACCGCATCACCGAACGCGGCGGCGTGTTGGGCGCCATGGAGACCATGTACCAGCGCAGCAAGATCCAAGAGGAAAGCCTCTACTACGAAACCCTGAAGCACACCGGCGAATTCCCCATCATCGGCGTCAACACCTTCTTGAGTTCGAAAGGCTCACCCACGGTGTTACCGAAGGAAGTGATCCGCGCCACAGAAGAGGAGAAGGAATACCAGATCACCATGCTGGAGAGCCTGCATCAAGCGCGCGCCGAGCAGAGCGCTGTGGCTCTGAAGAAGTTGCAAGCGGCGGCGGTGAAGAATGAGAATATGTTCGATGTGCTGATGGAGGCGACGAAGTACTGTTCGCTTGGGCAGTTGACGGAGGCTATGTTTGAGGTGGGGGGGCAGTATAGGAGGAATATGTGATCATGAAGTCTTGGCTGTACATGGCGCTGTTCATTTGTACAACGGTCACTTGTGGAAGTGTCGGGATCACGGAGTGTCGGTATGAACTACACATTCCACTTGATCTCGATTTTCCTGAGACACCTCATTTTGATACCACCATTGTCCGTACAACCACTTGTGTGAAGCACCTTCTTCGACTTCCACCACAGGGAACAGAAACGAGATACATTTTCCGCATGGACACTGTCGAACGCGATCTACATTTCGGTTTCGATGAGGACTCCAAACAGTGGTTGGACATTAGTCTCATGCCAGCCGGTGAGTATCATGTTCGTCTACTTGCCTGTGGAAATGGCGGTTCCTTTACGCTCCACATCAAATGATGGAGGCGACGAAGTGCTGTTCGCTTGGGCAACTCACGGAAGCGATATTCGAGGAGGGGGCCAGTACCGGCCGAATATGTAATTCCTTCATCTCTTAACTTTGGGACATGTTACTCGACCGTGGCTTCCGTATCGACCTTACCCCCGACCAGGTGGTGGAGCTTGCCAAGCAGCTTCCTGACAAGAAGAAGGATGCGCTGCTGAAAGCGTTCGAGCGCGAGCGTGCGCTGGACCGTCTTAAGGTCATGATGGACGCGCTCAAGGACGTGGATATCGACGAGGAGACCATCCGTAAGGAAGTGGATATCGTAAGAGCGAAACGCTATGCGGCGCGGAAGAAAAAGGCAGCACCCGCAACGCGTCGTCGTTGACGTCAACATCCTCATCAGCTTCCTGATCGGCAAGCGGCTGGGTGGTTTTCTGTCCTTGTTGCGCGAAGGTGAGTTCTTACTCTTGGTCAGTTCGCCCTTGCTGGCCGAATTGGTCGATGTGGCCGTTCGCCCCAAGTTCCGAAAGCATTTTCATGTGGAATTCGCCCATCAACTTGCGATCACCCTGGCCGAAGCTGGCGAACTGGTGGATGCAGCGACCATAAGCCCCAAACCTCTTTCCCGTGACCCCAAGGACGACTACCTGCTCTTGATGGCGAAGAAGGGGAAGGCTGAAGTGCTGGTTACCGGTGACAAGGACCTACTCGTCCTTGAGCGATTTGGTTCACACGCATCCTCAACGTGCGTAGCTTCATAGATGAATACCTCAAATGAGCAGCCGCGCCAACACCTTCCTCAGCAGCAAAGGCTCACCAACTGTACTGCCGAAAGAGGTGATCCGTGCCACCGAGGAGGAGAAGGAGTACCAGATCAGTATGCTGGACAGCCTGCACCAAGCGCGCGCCGAGCAAAGCGCAGCGGCCTTCAAGAAATTGAGCACCGTGAAGGAAGAGAACGGGCACCCGAATGCGAAGTCGATGATCAAGCGTTTGGTCGCGGACCAAGCTGCGATCATTGAAACAGCGAAGGCCGTGATCAAGGCGGCTGAGAAAGATGGTGATCAGGTGAGCGCAGACCTGGCCACACGCCGCATGGATGTTCACGCGAAGAATGCGTGGATGCTTCGCAGTCATTTGGAATAAGTGGCATACCCGCGAGTTGAAGTCAACCGAAGTGCAATGCATGGCACACGGGGCCCGTCGGATCTATCGGAATATCATTGGCTACGGGCTGAACGGCACCCGCCCGCTGCGCTCCGCGCATTCGGTAGTTCCCCTTAAAGAGAAAGCCGCCCCACTTGCGTGAGACGGCTTTTTCGTTCGGTGAAGATGATCAGGGCATCAACACCGTGTCGATCACGTGTACCACACCGTTCGACCCCTTCAGGTCTGTTGCGGTCACCACGGACGTGCCGCCCTTACTGTCGGTCAGTATCACCTTATCCTCTTTCATGGAGGCTGTGAGCTTGGCGCCGTTCACCGTGGTGAGCACGGCTTTGCCCTTGCCCGCTTTGATGGCAGCCACAACAGCGGCCGCATCCAAATTGCCGGCCACCACGTGGTAGGTAAGAATGCCGCTGAGGGCAGCTTTGGACTCCGGCTTCAACAAGCCATCCAACGTTCCTTTTGGAAGCTTATCGAACGCAGCATTGGTCGGGGCGAACACGGTGAATGGGCCTTCGCTCTTCAGGGTACCTACCAGGTCGGCGGCCTTCACGGCGGCCACCAACGTGGTGTGGTCCTTGGATCCGATCGCGATATCCACCACGTCCTTGTCTTGTGCGAATGCAAAAGCACTGGCCAGCACGAAGCCAGTTGTCAACATCATCTTCATCATTGGTTTCTAGATTTAGGTTAGCCTATATAACACCGGTCGGTGATTTTAGTTCATCCAGTGTCGAAAGTTGTCGAGGGACGAAGCCTGCTGGTGACAGGCGACAAGGACCTGTTGGTCAAGGAGCGATACAAGGGCACGGCCATCAGGAACGCAATGACCTTCACGGACGGGTGCCTGAAATGACCATTGCCGTCGTCGGCATCAAGTAGGCCGGTTACCTGAACGCCCACTCCCTCCACTTCACCAAACCTCGTCGGAGTCGCTGCAGGGCAAACGCATCTTAATTAATGTTCCGTCGTCATATTCATGTATCGGGCCTTCAGCCGGTTTGCTCATGTGAGCTGTACGATCACCGGCACCTGCGGTACCGGCTGGTATGTACAGGGCCTTCAGCCCTGCAACGAGACACCGCGAGACACGTGTAGTGCTGAAGGCCCTATACATACCAGCCGATGGCAACGCCATCGGGCACTGAATGATGTAGTGGTCGTCAGGGCTGAAGGCCCGGAACATTTGCGCATTTTAGATGTGTTTGCCCTAGGAGTCGCTGTTGCCCCTAACACCATCCACACCTGACAAACCTCAGCCCATGGTAAAGCTGGGAACCGGATATTTGCAGGGTATGCACATGAACGATCTAAACTTGGGTCCACAAGAACAACTGATGGAGGAGATCGTATTGCCCGTTGGAGCAGTACTGCCGGAATAGAGGAGTGGGCCGCTCCGCCGAGGTGGATAACGAACCATGGAGGAATGCGCAGCGAAGGTGCTGGACCATCCGGCACAAGGGCGTAGCGCGTCCGGCGAACGAACACGAAAGAGCGAGCGAAGAGCATGAGCAAGAAGAACGTATTGATCCTGGGTGCCGGCACGGCCGGTACCATGATGGTGAACCACCTGCGCCGCGAACTGAAGAAGGACGAGTGGGACCTCACCATCGTGGATGAGCGCAAGGAGCACCACTACCAACCAGGCTACCTCTTTCTCCCGTTCGACTACTACACGCCCGAGGACATCCTGAAGCCGGTGGCGGAATTCATTCCGAAAGGAGTGGAACTGTTGCTGGAGAAGATCGACAGGATCCTGCCCGAGGAGAATGCCGTGATGCTTTCGAACGGTACGCGCTTGCCCTACGATCTGCTGATCATCGCGACGGGTACGAACATCGCTCCCGAAGAGACCGAGGGCATGAACGGACCGGAGTGGCGGAAGAGCATCTTCGATTTCTACACCTTCGAAGGTGCGCTGGCATTGCGTGATAAGTTGAAGGATTGGCCGGGTGGCAAGCTGGTGGTACACATCACCGAAATGCCGATCAAATGTCCGGTGGCGCCGTTGGAATTCGCCTTCATCGCCGATTCGTTCTTCAAGGAGAAGGGCATGCGCGATAAGGTGGAGATCTCGTTCGTTACCCCGCTCAGCGGCGCGTTCACGAAACCGCAGGCCACCGAAGTGCTGGGGCATCTGCTCACGGACAAGTACATCAACGTGGTCAGCGATTTCGCCATCGAGAAGGTGGACAATGCCAACAAGACCATCGTGGATTACGGCGGCACGGAAGTACCCTTCGACCTGCTCGTGACCGTGCCCACCAACAAGGGGAACGACGTGATCGCCCGCTCGGGTATGGGCGACGACCTCAATTACGTGCCCACCAACAAAGCCACCTTGCGTTCGGAGGCCTACGAGAACATCTTCGTCCTTGGCGATGCCAGCAACATACCGGCATCGAAAGCAGGTGCCGTAGCGCACTTCGAGGCGGAGGTGCTCACGCAGAACATCGTCTCCTTCACCAAGGGCGAAGCGATGAAGGAAGAGTTCGATGGCCACACCAACTGCTTCATCGAGACCGGTGGTGGCAAGGCGCTGCTGATCGACTTCAATTACACCCACGAACCAGTGGAAGGCACCTTCCCCTTCCCGGGCATCGGCCCGCTGAAGCTCTTGAAGGAAAGCCGAATGAACCACTACGGTAAACTGGCCTTCCGCTGGATCTACTGGAACGTACTGCTAAAAGGTCGGCACATCCCCTTCGTTAGCACGGAGATGGAGGAAGCGGGCAAACATTTCACTGAAACTAAAGGGAACCATGGAAAAGACAATTGCTGACAGGACCGTAACGGTCAACGAAGAAGGATTCATGACCGATGCTGCGCAATGGTGCAAGGAGATCGGCGAGGCCCTTGCGCTGGAAGAAGGGATCTGCATGGTCGATCGGCATTGGGTCGTGGTGGAGTACCTGCGCGACCAAGATGCACAGGGCGTGCCCATGAGCATCCGCAAGATCAAGAACAGCGGTGTGGTGGACATCAAGGAGATCTACCAGCTGTTCCCGAAAGGCCCGCTGAAAGTGGCCTCCAAAGTGGCCGGGCTGAAGAAGCCCGCCAGCTGTTTGTGATCAACCTGATAGAAAGAAAAGAACATGAGCGATACCAAAGGCAAGATCAACAAGATGTTGATCATTCTATCCAAGAGCACCTTGGAGAACGTTTACGCATGCTTCGTACTGGCGAACGGTGCCCGCATGGAAGGGATCGAAGCGGAGATCTTCTGCACCTTCTTCGGTCTGGATGCCATCAACAAGAAGAAGCTGGACCACCTGCACACCGCTACCGTGGGCAACCCGGCCCTCAACATGCCCACCATGCTCGGCGGCCTGCCCGGAATGGAGGCCCTGGCCAGTTCCATGATGAAGAAGGAAATGGAGAAGATCGACATGCCCGACGTGCATGAGTTCCTCGACATCCTGAGCGCATCGGGCGTTAAGCTCTGGGCCTGCAAACTGGCCATGGACATGTTCCACCTGAAGAAGGAGGACCTCTACGATGACATCGACGGCGTGCTTACCGTAGGTGAATTCTACGGGCGAGGAGAAGGAGAGGGCACGCACATGCTGTTCATTTAAGCGACCTTTACCACTGCAGGCTCTACCGCGCTTTGTGGCGCGGGACCCCACATCCGTGCAGTGCAACGGGTTGCGATCGAAACCCTACGGGATCCAGCCCCCTACTTCATCTTCACCATCGACAACACCTGGATCGGGTTCGCTTCCTTACAGCGATTCTTCATGCGCAAGGGCAGGTAGTCGAAACGCACGCGCTGGCCTTCTATCATGAACTCCTCTTCCAAGTTGGTCGGGTCCAGCAGGTATTCCAATTCTTTGATGTGAATGGTCCAAGCGCAGCCTTCTTTGGTCGTGGCTTGATGGATCACGCCGATCGTGCCGTTCTTGCCAGTTGGCGCCGTGGGTGGTGTTTGTGTTTCTTTCTCCGCTTCAACAGGAAGTTCCTTTTGCTGGGTGCATGCCGCGAATGTGAGGGAAGCGAATATTGCCAAGAACAATTTCATTGCGGCGTGCATTTAGGTGGTATGAAGTGCAACGTGCGTGCCATGGACTTGGATGGAACCGTCGCGATGGAATTGCTGTCCAATGTAATAAGGTTCCTCCGGAACCCGCCATTTGTTAGGATCCCAGTTCGGGCTGGTCGTAAATTGGGGATGAGTGGCGGTGTGGTGCCTCCTGGATCCGAAGAGTGATGGAATGTTGTACTTGTTACCAACCGTGAATGTCCTAGTTTTCCGCAAAACAACCCGTATGCGCCCTTTTTCTTTTGTCTTATCCCTTGCCCTTGCTACCGTATTCGGTACCACCGTCGTTGCACAAGAGGCAGCGCAGGGACCTTCGCCGAACGTGGCCGGTCCTTCAACCTACAACGGGTTCATAAACAGATTGCGTGTTGCACCGTCGCTTTCGTCACGGACCAACTTGAACCCTGCAGTGCCCTTGACCGAAGCCCCGAAGGACGGGCGGGCATCCAAGAACCTCGTGGTCCCGGGTAAGGACCGCCAAACGCAGAATGATATACTGGCCAGTGATCCCGATCCCCTCAAAGGACGCATCCAGAGCAGGGAAGCATCCATCGTTTTCGATGTTAACAACGACGTGTCTTCGCCTTCGGACCCCGCGTTGGGCGTTGGTCCGAACCATGTGTTCATTGTCTTCAATACCGGCTTCATCATTTACGATAAGGACGGGAATGACCTTACTGGACCGCTGAACGTGGACAACATCTTTTCGCCCAACGGTTGTTGCGACCTGACGGTTTCTTACGATGCAGCTGCGGACCGTTGGGTCATTTCGTATCTGTTCTTTTCAGGCGGTGCCGAGGTCGCAGTTTCACAAGGACCGGACCCGTTGACCACGGAATGGAACGTCTACACGGTGGACCAGCTGAACGACTATCAAAAGCTTTCTGTTTGGAGCGATGGTTATTACATGACGGACAACACCGGATCCAACAATAAGGTATGGGCGCTGGAACGGTCGGCCATGCTGGCAGGGGAGGCAACACCGGGGATCCAGAGCTTCAACCTGCCCGGCATTGCCACGGCCGGGTTCCACAGCCCACAGGTACTGAATGTAACGGATGCCAACATGCCTGCAGCGGGCGGTGCTACAGCGATCTACTTGCAAGATGATGCATGGGGTGGTGTCGATTTCGATCACATCAAAGTGTGGACGATCGATGTGGATTGGTCCACGCCGGGCAACTCATCCGTTTCCGCAGCGACCCAGTTGGCGGCCACGCCGTTCATTTCCGTATTCGATGGCGGGAGCTTCTCGAACTTGGCGCAACCGGGCGGCAGTAGCATCGATGCACTTCAGGCCACGATCATGAACCAAGCCCAGTTCCGTAAGTTCCCGGGACACAATTCCGCGGTCTTCAATTTTGTTGTCGACGCGGACGCAAGTGCTGGTAAGCTGGCCGCAGTGCGCTGGTACGAGCTGCGCCAACCGGCGGACAATGCACCATGGGCCATTGAACAGGAAGGTACCTACACCGCTGAGAACGGAAGGCATGCATGGAATGCGAGCTTGGCGATGGACCAGTTCGGCAACATCGGTATGGGCTACACGAGCTTGGCCGGTCCTACAACACCGAACCCGACGAGCAACCGCGTGAGTTCCTACTACACCGGCCGCTTCGCGAATGACCCTGCTGGTACCATGACGGTTTCCGAGGAGTTGATCTCTGCCGGGACCGGCAACATCAGCGGGATCCGTTATGGTGATTATGGCAAGATCGATGTGGATCCGGTGAACGGAAAGGAATTCTGGTACATCACGGAGTACATCCAGAATGGTGGCGGTGCCGATGTGGTCGGTGTGTTCCAGATCGCTTCGGACTTCACCAACGATGTCGGGGTGGTCCTGATCGATACACCAACGGATGGTGCATTGACCAATGCAGAGCAGGTAACTGTTACGGTGTTCAATTACGGTCTTGGTCCGGCATCCGGTTTCGATGTCTCCTATCAGGTTGATGGGGGGGTGGTGATCACCGAGCCATACGTTGGCACCTTGGTCTCCGCCGCAACGGCGCAGCACACCTTCGCCACAACGAGCGATCTCTCCACTGAAGGCCAGACGTACGCCATTCGATCGTACACGAGTTTTGCTGCGGATGAATTCAATGCGAACGATACGACCACCCGGAACGTGACACACCTTTGGGAGATCGACCTCGGTGTTTCCGCGATCACAAGTCCAGCCACAGGGACCGGGTTAACGGCCGCAGAGTCGGTTATCGTGGAGATCACCAATTTCGGTAGCGCAACGCAAACGACATTTCCGGTCTTTTATACAGTGGATGGTGGAACACCCGTACAGGAGATCTATGTTGGATCCCTAGCCGCTGGAGCATCCGCCAATTACACGTTCACAACACCAGCGGACCTATCTGCTCTAGCAACGTTCAGCCTGGTAGCCGGAACGGAAGTTGTTGATGATGGGGATACGAGCAACGATGACTTCACGAAGCAGGTGACCAATAACCTCTGCCAACCCGTATCGGATTGTGAAAGTTTCGGAGATGGCGTTACCCAACTTCAATTGGCGGACCAGGACCTGCAACCGGTTTGCGGTACAGAACCTGCCGGGTACAGCTATCAGCCGGACATCGTATTCAACTTCGTCATGTCCACCAACCCGTTCGTGTCTTCTTTGGAAATGGGTTTTGATGATTCCAATTTCGCGATCTGGATCGACTTCAATGATGATCTCGTTTTCGGGTCAACTGAACGTATCGCCTCAGGCGCTGTGCCGGATGCGGAAACCAATTTTCCGTTCACGGTGGACCTTGCAACCTTCCCGGGTGTAACACCGGGCATGCACATAATGCGCGTTCGCGGTACCGATGGCAACAACGCATCGCAACCCTGTGCGAACATGAACTACGGTCGTACCAACGACTACATGGCGAACATAACCGGTACGGTGGGTATCGGGACCGACCTTGGCATGAATGAGAACGTGACCATTCGCCCATTGTCCGGGGCGCAATTCTTGCTCACCTATACCACAAAACCTTCCACCGATAAACTGCCGGTTTCGATCTACGATGCGAAAGGCCAACTACTGGCGTACTACACCTTGGCCAACAACGGCGGCATCTATTCACACACCTTGGACATGTCGAACACCAGCGCAGGTGTCTACATGGTAAAAGTGGGTACCGGAACACTGAACGTGGTGAAGCGCATCGTGGTGGAATAGGGAGGAGCCCTGCACGGCCTTATCACCGCCGTTGCGCATACGCGCGTAGGAAGACCGTTGGGGTCAGCGGTCAACAAATTCCTGCTTCACCTTGCAATTGGTGTCGGGAGATACACTCCCACAACCACACTCAATGTTGTACGATCACGAGTTGTGAGTGTACAATACCGCCGGTAGCATCCGTGATCCGTGCGAGGTAGGGACCAGCTGGCAAACTGGTTACATCCATGCTGGCCTTCGCTGGTGTGTTCATGATCGTTCGGCCATCGGTTGCGTACAGCATGAAGTTAGAATTTGCGGGGAACCCGGAGATCTGGAGCTGATCGGATGTGGGGTTCGGGAAGACACCGATTTTCGCTTTTGTTGGTGCATCCATCCCCACTGAGGAGGTGAGTGCGTAAAGCTCATACCCGAGGCCATCGATATACCCGCCCCGGAAGATCAACTCGCCACCGCAGCTGGAAAGGTATGATGCGTTCTCCATGGGTTGGTTGGCTGTAGGACCCGGATAGAGGATCTCTGTACTGCCTTCGGCGGTGCCATCGGTTCGCCAGAGTTGCCTGCCGAAATCACCGTAGGCGAAAAAGTAGAGCCAGCCGTTATGGCTGTGCATGCCTTCCGGAATGTTGTAGTCGTAAGCGGGATGCGGTAATGGCACGGTACCTTCGTATGTGCCGTCGCTCCGGTAGAGATGGTTGACCCCAAAGTCTGGATAGGCCTTGAAGTAGAGCTCGCCATTGTGTCCGGTGAAATGCCCTAGCAAGGACGAGCTTGTGCCACCATATAGATCGCGGACCAGCACGGTGCCATCGGTGGTACCATCGGATACCCACAATTCCTCTCCTTGGGCTCCGGTCGCAGCGCGGAAGAAGAGCTGGTCGTCCACGACGGTATAGTATAAGGGGCTACTGCTGCCAATGCCCTCATAACAGTCCTTGAGCAACTGTGTGCCTTCCGGCGTACCATCTGTCACCCATGGCTCCAAGTCGTTTACAGCTGCGGTGAAGAAGAGTCGTCCATCGAATGCGATCAGGTCCCTGGGTGAACTCCCAGTTGCACCTGGTCGTAGGTCCATGAGCATCTGCGTGCCTGCTACAGTGCCGTCGGTATACCAAAGCTCGGTCCCTTCTGCTTCTGTTGTTCCTTTGAAATAGATCAGGTCGCCGAACTTGGCAAACCCGCTCCACCCAAGGAGACCATCCACTTGTGCGAAGTCCACCGCCATCTGTGTGCCGGCCTCCGTGCCATCCGTTTTCCATAGTTGCGCTTCGGATGGGCTTGGGCCGATGGTGAAGTAGATCATGTCATCGATCTCGAAGAAGTCACGTGCACTACTGTGGCCCGTGCCCTCCACGATGTCCTTAACAAGTACGGTCCCGTTCGCGGTTCCATCGGTCTTCCAGAGCTCAATACCATGCACGCCATCATTCGCATTGAAGTATACAGTGTTACCGAAGCATGTCATGTAATTGGGAGAGGAACTGCCCGTAGGATTGATGTCCTTGAGAAGAACGGGTGTTTGAGCCTTCGTAATTGCACAAGGGAGCAGTGCAACAAAAAGCATTGTTGTGTGTAGATGGGCCATGTTCTTGGGGGTGTTTTAACGCCACCAAAGTATGGGGCCCAACGTTCAAAAAGAATACCCAATTCGGGGGATGGGCCGTGTTCGTGTGTCTTATTGAACCATGTAGCTCAGGTGTTCCGACTTCTTTTTCTTGGGATGGGTCGGATGCAGGCATATGGAAAGGGTGAGTGGGTGATGTATTTTATGGGGCAAAATGGCGAACTTGCCGCCGATATGTTCGGAACTACACTCCACTGATCCCTGCTATGGCAGGAATAGATCCATGCGCAACGTGATCACCCCAATATCCTTCTTATTGTTCTGCCTCTCCGGTTTCGGACAGACCGGAGTTACTGACGGATCGCAGAAGTCGGTGAAGGATATCGCGCCGCTCGAGGTCCAAGCCATGCTGGGGCGGGCCACCTTTCATGTGATCGATGTGAACGAGGAGGATAACTTCAAAGAGGCGCATGTACCAGGTGCGAAACGATTGGATTACGATGCCATAACCATGGACGCATTGGCCTCCGGAAAGACGGACACGTTGGTGTTCTATTGCTGGAGCACGGAATGTCCTGCGGCGGATATGGCTGCGGAAACTGCTGTGGGACTCGGCTTCGCCAAGGTGTTTTGCATGCATGCAGGCATTACTGGTTGGCAGGACGCTGGGCTACCGACGGAGCCTTGAACCAGATATGGAAGCAGAAGGTCGGTGATCGCATTTTCGGGTGAAAGAATAGCGTGCATGTTCCTGTGGAATTGATCGATCAGTTTGCCGATGCCATGCAGGAGTTCGACACTAGGAAGTGTTTACGTGCATATGGTGAAGTATCCTTGGTGCACCAAGGCTAGGACCACATGGCAATGGAACTGGGCAGCGCATTGCGAAGGTTACAACACCCCCATCGGAACCCGCGTTCCCCGCTTTCCGTTGCACTTGGTCGCGTACTGCGAAGAACTGCATGAAGCAAGCAGACAGAGCAATGCGAGGTAGAGGATGAAGCGCTTCATGCATGTAACAACGCAGGCTCATCCTCGGAACGTATGTCCGTTCATGGCCTATGCTTCAACCGAATGCAGACTTGTTACCGGATCGTGGATCGATCCACCATCTCACGTGTGGTCAGCAAAGCCGCACGGCGTTCCACTTCTTCCATGGTGATCACATCCGATCGTCGGGCTTCATCTGCCACCTGGATCGCCGCCAACAAATGGAAGGGATCCGTCTTTACGACCGGCGGTACTACGACCATGGAACGTTTCCGGGTAACACCCACCAATGGGCGCAACCCAAGTACATGCAGCGAACGCAGGGCCTCATGCACGAGGTCCACGATCTCGTGATCGTCCATCCGGCTTTGGAAAAGCTCGGGTGCCGTTCGCCATGCCGTACATAGCACATGCGACTTGTCGGCAGTGAGCTTGTCCACATGCACGCGCAGTCCGGACCGTCGCTTCAAGTGGAGCTCGGCCTTGCGCATTTGTGCGATCTGTTCTTTCGTTGGGGTCACTTCAAGGATCGTTCAATTGCTGAGCGCAACAATTATCGTGCAAAGCAAACGAAGGGATCGTTACCGTCGTCGGCACTTCGACCATGGTGCTTCGGTGCTTGCCCAACGACCGGACCAGCCCGTTGAAGTTCGGCAACGCATGAACGAACACGAGCCCTGAATAAATTCGTTCATCCGTTGTAACCTTTCCTTTACAACGGCGACTATTCTTCAGTGACCCCCATGCCCACCGACCAACACGCCTTCATGGAAGCCTATGGCAAGTGCCATGGTCCGTTCGTGCGTTACTGTTCGGCCGTGGCCTACGGAAAGATGGATGCGCAGGACCTTGTGCAGGATGTGCTGCTCTCCGCTTTCCAGAAATGGGACAGCATAGAGAAGAAGGATGAATTGCTGCACTACCTGGTGCGTGCGGCGCGTAACCGGGCGATCAGTGTTTGGCGCATGCAACGGCGCAACGCGGAGATCAGTGAAAAACAGGCCGCCCGTTTGATGGAGCGCGGCGCTACTGCGGAAATGCTCGTGGACGTCGGTATCCTGTACAATGCATTGGGTCGCTTACCGGCCGACCAACGCGAAGCGGTGATCCTGTTCGAAGTGAGCGGAACGAGCATGGCCGAGATCGCCGCGATCCAGAATTGTTCTGAAGGGACCGTGAAGACACGCGTTAGCCGTGGACGTGCCAAAGTGCGCGAATTCCTCGATGGGCCGAAGAAGAAAGAACCCTTGCACGCATTCAAGACCTTGATGCTATGAACAACACCGACTCGACTTTCGATGTGCTGCGGGATCTGCCTGTAGAGGTCTCCTTGGAGCAGGTGGGCAACATGGTGGCAGGCTTTCCACTCGCGGCCGCCACCAGTTCATGGCTCAGCAATTTCAACCTTAATTCCCTACTCATGACCACCGCAGGAACCCTTCTCGTTGCCAGCAGCATGTACGTCTTCACCGCCACTGCACCGGCAACGGCATCCGTCTCGACGATCGAAATGGTCGCACCCGATGATGCTGTTGTTTGGACACCGCCGAAGGAGCAGCCCGTGGCGAAAATGGAACCGATCCAATCGGTCTTCTCGGAGCCGGTCCAGGAAGCGCTAGAACCAGTTGCGGTCTTCGTCCCTGTGGTCTTAAAGGAGGTGAATGAACCAGCAACGGAGCCAGCGAAAGCAACGGTCTGGGTAGAGGATGAAAGCCGAGCGTATGCGGTTACCGGCTTCACGAGTGTCAAGATCCTCGGTTCCATGCAAGTGGTGATCGAACAAGGACCCTTCCACGTGGAGGCAAATGGCAATCCGGACCTCGCCGATCTCTTCAATGTACAAGTGGTCGGCCGCACATTGGTCGTTTCCACGAACCAGCGTAAGGGGGATGAGCGGGAGCGCAGTTGCAACAACGCGGCTTTACTTACCATTCAGATGCCGACCTTGGATCGGATCGAACACCTCGGTGGTGGATCTGTGCTTGCCCGCGATTTCAACAAGGTGACGGATCTGGAGTTGGACTTGAAGGGAACCGGGAATATCCAAATGGAAGCATTCACAGGCATTGGAACCTTGAAGGTGAAGCTTGTGGGTTCCGGTGACATCGTGAGCGAAGCGGTGTTGATCAACGGCAGGACAGATGTGGAACTTACAGGTAGCGGCAACGTGCGCATGCAAGGGCGCACCGAGCAATTGGAGGTGAAGGTCATCGGGTCCGGAAACGTGGATGCCAGCGATCTCCAGTCCGGGACATGTCGTGTGAACATCAGGGGATCCGGTGATGTGATGGTGAATTGCCAACGCACGATCGACAACTCAATTACTGGCACCGGCGAAGTACACGAAACCGGGAACGCAGGCAGTGGCCGGGGGGAAAGGACGCGCACCTACTAGGCGTTCATACGATCAATGCATTCGCGTTCCCGGGTCGTACTCGTGGGTCCAGGTAGCTCAGCGTAACGGTAGGATTGGACCTTGCTGACGAGTGTCAAACTACGCCTTGTCGATCTTCACGCTGGACATCGAAATGGAGCCGCCTATGGCTTTGTCATTGAAGAGGCTCACGTGATCACCGGGGCGTTGCAAAGCGAGCGTATACAGGATCGGCAGAAAGTGCTCCGGTGTGGGAATGGCCCGCTGCACGGCACTGCCGAGCTTTGCGTAGTTCACGAGTGCTTTGTGGTCACCGGTGAGAATGGCTTGGTTGAAAATGGCGCGTGCCTCCAAGGCCCAATCGAAGCCGAAGTCGATCTCGTTCACACGTTCCCAAGCCACTAAGCCCAGATTATGTACCATGTTGCCACTTCCAATGATGAGCACCCCTTTTTCACGCAGTGCGCCCAACTGTTTGGCCAACGCATAATGTTGTTCAGGTGAAAGTCCACGATCCAAGCTCAACTGGACCATCGGCACATCCGCATTCGGGTAGAGGTGTTTCACCACGCTCCATGCACCATGGTCCAAGCCCCATTGTTGGTCCAGACCCACGGTGGTGCTGGTAACGAGCTTCTGTGTTCCAACCGCCAATTCTGGACTGCCGGGTGCGGGGTACTGCACGGCGAAGAGTTCCGGAGGGAAGCCGCCAAAGTCGTGGATCGTGCGTGGCGTTGGCATTGCCGTTACATGCGTTCCCCTCGTTTCCCAATGCGCCGAAACGCAGAGAATGGCCTGTGGCCGTTGGATCTCATTTCCGAGCTTTCTGAATTCCGCGACGAACTCGTTCTCTTCGATCGCATTCATCGGCGAGCCATGTCCAAGGAAGAGAACAGGCATGCGTTCCGATGGTTTGAAATGATCGGTCGGGGTCTTCAGGTCGTTCAGGTGCATGGTCTTGTAGGCTAGGGGCAAGGCGGCCAATGACAGGAGGAATTGCTTGCGGTCCATGTGTACAAAGTTCGATGAAAGCGATCTTGTGGATCACCTTCGAACCACGCTTCACGATGTCCGTATGAACAGATGTTGTCCAGTGAACGGTGATCACAACGCAACAGCCGTCATCACCAAACTTTCCGGCGAATAGGTCTTGCCTTCGAATTCGATCTCTCCTTCGCGTAGCAAAACGGTGGAGTGCACGGCGAATCCATTGGCGCGCAACACCGCCTCCCAATCAGCCTGCTCGTACATGGCGAAACCGAATTGTGTGAAGGGCATGTTCACCATCGCGGCGCG
>Ga0209063_1000746_pt1 | contig 19259 bp, 12 predicted proteins | sample KloWWTmeKNB19Kit_FD_187177 | JGI IMG/M metagenome (GOLD analysis project Ga0209063, IMG submission 187177) | Active sludge microbial communities from Klosterneuburg, Austria, studying microevolution and ecology of nitrifiers - Klosterneuburg... | ecosystem: Engineered > WWTP > Aerobic digester >... | reverse complement strand
GATCGATCGATTGGAGAAGACCCGGATCAAAGTGACGGAGCACCGTTCCAAGAACGAGGAGTATTTCCCATTTCTTGAGCTGGGAGGCCTGTTGTTGCTAGCGGGCTTCGTGTTGGACCGTACCCTGCTCCGCACTATGGCATGAGGGTGAAGGGCACATATCATTGGGGTGTCGTTGCGGCAGTTGTCCTTGTCGTGGAACTCCTTGCTACGGTGGTTTGGGCCGTTACGTGGTATCTACTTGACCGCGAAGTCGCCGCGTTCCGGATCGAACGGCCTGAAGTGTTGTGGGCCATGCTGGCAGGGCCTGTTCTAGCGCTCCTTTTTTTGATCGAACTGGCATGGCGTAACAGGGCATTGCAACGATTCGCTTCCGCAGGAACATTGGCACGGATGGTCCCCGGGAATTCGTCGGTACGGGTGCTTCTTCGTTTCCTGCTTTTCCGCCACGGACTGTCCTTCTTGGTGGTGGCTGCTGCCGGTCCGCAATTCGGCACCAAGTATGAAGAGGTGAAGAGCGAAGGCATCGATCTGGTGGTGGCTGCTGCCGGTCCGCAATTCGGTACCAAGTATGAAGAGGTGAAAAGCGAAGGCATCGATCTGGTGGTGGCCATGGACGTGAGCAACAGCATGGACTGTGAAGACCTGCGCCCAAGCAGGATGGAAGCTGCGCGTAGGGCGCTTTCCCAGTTGATCGACAAGATGCGTGGTGATCGTTTGGGCATTGTAGTTTTCGCCGGTGAGGCGTTCGTGCAATTGCCGATCACGAACGACCGTTCGGCAGCAAAGCTTTTCCTCGGCACTGTAGGCACCAACTCCGTTGGAACGCAGGGAACCGCGATCGGTGCGGCCATCGAGTTGGCCAGGGAAAGTTTCGACATGGACACACCTGGTAGCAAAGCGGTGATTGTTATCACCGACGGTGAGAACCATGAAGACGATGCAGAAGGTGCGGCCAGGGAGGCGGCTGCGGCAGGTATCGTGGTCCATACGGTGGGCATGGGTACGCCGGAAGGAGGTCCCTTACCGGTGAAGCGGAATGGCCAAGTGGTCGGCTTCCGCAAGGATGGATCTGGAAATACGGTTGTTAGCCGGTTGAACGAGCCCATGTTGCAACGGATCTCGGCGGAAGGGAACGGTGCCTATGTGCGCGCTACTGCAGCTTCAACCGGAATTGAAGCGTTGGTAGCTGATCTGCGCAACATGGATACCAGCGAGAAAGGGACGTTCACCTTCACGGCACACGAGGATCAATTCCAGTATCCCTTGGGGATCGGCCTCTGCATGATCCTATTGGCACTTGCAACCGGTGATCGCAGGCACCGCCGCAAAATGATGGAAGCCGCATGAAATACGCCTTGTTCATAGCAGTACTCCTCTTGGTGGGTTGCGGTACCCAACAGGAACGTGACGCGGAGCATGCACTCCACACCGGTGAAGAAGCATACCGTGAAGGAAATTTCAGTGAGGCCGCTGATGCCTATTCGAAGGCTGCTTTCGACCCGCGCGTTGGTTACGACCTTGGGAATGCATTGTATCGGCAGCAGTTGTGGGATACCGCAGTAAGTGCTTTCGCGAATTCGAGCTACGCCTTGCCGAACGGTCCGCTGAAAGCTGATGCCTTGCACAACCTCGGGAACGGATGGATGGAACGGTCCTTCTACGCTGATAGTCTTTCAGCAGTGATGGGTAAGAAAGCCGCCGGTGTCCGTATCGAAGGCGATGATATTGGAATGAAAGTGCGGCAAGTTGTGTTGCGTGATTCCATGCAACGCGCAGTTCAACACTTACAACACTTGGTCGATTCGGCCTTGGCCCAAAGCGCTTCAGCCTACAAAAGCTCTTTGCGTTTGGCCCCAACTGACGATGACACACGCCATAATTTGGCATTGGCCTTGTACAAGATCGCTGCACGGGATAAGACAGCGAACGAAAAGAACGGAGGCAAGAACGATGAGGACAAGGAGTTGAGCGAACGTGCAAAAGAGATCATGGCACAAGCAGATGAATTGGTGGAGCAATACAAATTCCAAGAAGCCCTGAAGGTGATGCAGGACGGGCTGAAAGAGGATCCCACATTGAAGAAGAAGCAGGAGTACATGGACAAATTGAACGTGGTGAACACCGCAGCAGCCGCAACATGACCATGATCCGAACCCTTCTATTGATCGCTTCGGCCTTTGCCTTTGTCTCTGGTAAGGCCCAAGTGACCACGGCTGATGGATACTTCAACTTGGCGAGCAAAGAGTATGTGAAGCAGGATAAGATCCAGGCGTTGCGCACACTGGACAAGGGATTGGCACAATATCCCGGAGACCCCAAGCTGCTGAAGTTGGCAGAGGAGTTGATCAAGGAGGACGAGAAGAAACAACAAGAGCAGGAGCAAAAGCAAAACGAGGATCAAGAAAAGAAGGATCAACAAGATCAGGAGAAGAACGACCAGCAGCAGAAGGAGGAGAAGGACAAGGAGCAGGAGCAAAAAGAGCAAGAGCAGAAAGAGCAGGAGCAAAAGAAGGAGCAGGAGCAAGGGCAAGACGGTAAAGAGCAAGAGCAGCAGGAGAAGAAGCCGCAGCCCGGGACCATTGCCCCGCAAGATGCCATGCGCATGCTGGAGGCCTTGGATCGCGAGGAACAAGGCGTACAGGAGAAAGTGCGCGAGAAACTGCGACCTTCGAACCCGCAGAAAATTGAAAAGGATTGGTGATATGAGTGTCGTTCTTCGTTCGACATTGTTGCTATTGATCACGCTTTTGGGCGCCCACCTCGGCATGGCCCAAGAGATCGGTTTCTCATCGAGCGTGGACAGGAATGCCATTGCAACCGGCGAGTACGTGAAGCTCACCGTTTCGCTTTCCAATAGCCAGGAGGGGTTCGCGGCGCCGTCCTTCGGTGGGTTGGCGGTGGTGCAGGGCCCTTACGAGAACAGCAGTTTCAACTACGTGAACGGGAAAATGAGCAGCTCGGTGAGCAAGACCTGGGTGCTTACCGCGACCAAGGCCGGGAAGTACACCATTGCCCCTGCCCAAGTGCGCGTGGGTGGTGGTGTGATCCAGACGGAACCGATCACCATAACGGTCTCACAGGGTGCCGCGAAACCTGCGGATACCGGGGCCGCCCAAGGCCAGTCCCGAGATGCCAATCTCTTCGCGACCATTACCCTGAGCAAGAACAAAGTATACGTCGGTGAACAAGTGGTGGCCACCTACACCTTGTATTCTCGCTACAACAACATTGAGCTTTCCAAGTACGAGCTGCCCAAAATGGATGGTTTCTGGGCGGAGGAGATCGACTTGGGAAACACCGGATGGGAAGATGCCCTGCAAACGGTGAGTGGCCTGCAATACCGCGTGGCCATCCTCAAACGACAGGTGCTATTGCCCCAGCAAAGTGGCAAGCTCCGGATCGCGCCAATGGAACTCACGTGCATCGTGAACCGGTCTTTCTTCAACCGGGGTAGTAGTATGAACGTTTCGAGCAATGCCGCTGAATTGACCGCAATGGCCCTGCCCGGTAGTGCTCCGGCAGATTACAAGGGAGCGGTGGGTGAGCTTGCCATGACCGTGAAAACCGACCGCACTTCCGTGATGGCGAACGAGGCGATCGAGCTTACGATCACCTATTCCGGAAAGGGCAATTTGAAATTATTGGATGCACCGGAACCGGAATTTCCCACGGATTTCGAGGTGTACGATCCTAAAGTAACAGACCGCATCACTGTGAATTCCGGTGGTATGAGCGGGTCGCGCACCTATCAGTACTTGGTGATCCCCCGCAGAGAAGGTGAATACCCTTTGGAGCCGATCAGTTTCAGCTATTTCGATACACGATCGGGCAGCTATCGCACTATGACCGCCGACCCGATCACCGTCTCCGTTTCACCTGGAGTTGGTGGCCCTTCAGCAGGGATCCAACGTCCGAACAAAACGGAGGTGGAAGTGCTTGGCAAGGACATCCGGTATATCCGCACCGGGGATCTTGACCTGCGGCCGACAGGGAAGCACATGTTCGGTTCCTTGGAATGGATCGCGGGCATGGGGGCACCTGCTCTGGCATTCTTGCTGTTCCTCGGTTGGCGCGGGAAACGGGACCGTGATTCGCAAGATGTACTGGGCAACCGACGGAAACAGGCTGACCGCGTGGTACGCAAGCGATTGGCTGAGGCGGAAAAGGCATTGCAGGGTAGTGACCGTGCGTCATTCTACGACACACTCGGTAAAGCGCTGCACGGATATGTAGCGGACAAGTTCGGACTTGGACCTGCCGAGACCAACGCAACCGTGATCACCCAACGCTTCGCCCAACATGCAGGTGGTGAAGGCTTGGCCGCGGAGTACCTCAAGCTGATGGAGGCCTGCGACATGGCCCGTTATGCACCTGTCGAGGACAGACCGAGGGAGCAGTTGTACAATGACGCTGCATCTCTCATAAGTAGAACGGAACAGACCATTCGCTCATGAACCGTTTTGTGCTTTCTTTCGTGTTGATCGTTGCATCCTTCTCGTTGGTGCGCGCGGATGTTCCTGTGGAAATGGACTCGTTAACTGCCCAAGCAACCCGCACGTACGCGGCAGGAGAATATGAGCAAGCGCTCGCTCTGTTCGACTCGGTCAATACGCGATACTCCTCTCCTTCCCTTTTGTACAATATCGGTAACTGCTACTTCAAGTTGAACGATATTCCGCATGCCATCCTGTTCTACGAACGTGCATTGCGACTTGCACCCGGCGATGCTGATGTGAAAGCGAACCTTGAACTGGCCCGGCAAAGCGTTGTGGACCGCGTGAACGAACTACCCGCTTTCAATTTGGGCAGTACTTGGGGAAAGATCCGTGGTGGCAATGATCCGGACCAATGGGCGCGACGCTCGCTTTGGGCTTGTTTGTTGTTGTTCTTGGCACTTACCACCGCCGTCGTTGTGCGGTTGAGGATCCTCAAGCGTGCACTCTTCGCATTGAGCGGACTGCTCTTCTTCGCCACCCTACTATCCGTTTCATTCGCTGCCTACCGCAACAGCGAGGTGAAGGATGACAGTGAAGCGATCGTAATGACAGCCAAGGTGGACGTGCGCAGTGAACCGCGTACAAATACAACCGTGCTTTTCGTGTTGCACAAAGGTACCAAGGTCATCGTGCTGAAGACCGAGAACCAGTGGTCAGAAGTCCAGTTGGCCAATGGCAGCGTGGGTTGGATGCCGCCATCGACCATTGAACGGATCTGATCGCCTTTCGTCCCCGACTTCGGGGTGCGGTCTATGGCACTTGGGCCGTTCGCACATTCGTTGCAACGGTGCCACCGATGATCGTAAGGATAATGTCCCGGTCGTTATCAACCCCGGTATAAGAGGTCGTGCCGTTCAAATTCAGATCGGTCCGCAAATAGCCCTGCACCGTGTTCGTCGCCACGACTGAACCGATCCCGAGGAGTATGACATCGCGATCGTTGCCCGTTCCTGTGTATTGTACGGTGCCATTGGTGGTCACGTCACCGGGCCAAAGAGCACGCTTAGTTCCGGTCGTCATGGTACCGTTCGTGCCGTAGAGCGCCGTAGTGCCCAGTGTTAGATCGATGATCTGGCCATTGGTAGCGATCGGCGTATTTGCCATAGCCGCCAAGTGGTTCCGATGTCTGATCACCATACGCTTGCCAATGGTGGATACGTTGAAGTTGATCTGCGCAGAACCCGTTGTCGAAACCACTTCTCCGTTGCTACGGACCAAAGCGGCACGGCGGGCGGCCACCGTGTTTCCCGCATCGTTGTTGCGCAGCTCGATAAGCACCCAATCCACAATGGACTGCGCACCGGTCGTGTTAAGCAAGCTCGCTGTTAGTGCTGCGTTGGTGTTCTCCACTGTATAGCCCAACGCGGAGTAGGGTTCTGTGGAAGGGATGAGCCCTTGTTGGCGAAGGTTCTCGCGCATGAGGCCGGTAGTGCCCACCATGGCACCGCCCAAAAGTACTTTTGCACCTACTGAGCTGGCCGTTGGATTGTTGCAGCCGGTGCCGGGTACTTGGTAAATGATCTTGCTGGAATAGGCTGCAACGGACTGGTTCCCGGAGAGCATGGTGCCGTTCATATCGGACCAGCATCCCGTTGGAAGTGGAAAGCTTTGCGCAGTGGCCTGATCATTGACGAGCAGAACATGTTCTTGTGAAGGAACCCTTGGTTGGACAGTAACGCGGTGCAGTTCCACATTGTCCAACCAGTACGTGTTGTCCGTGACGTTGTTCGCGAAAGCACCGACGGACTGTTCCGAAGTATTGCTTTGGAAGTAGAGTTCCAGGTCACGGCGCTCACCATCGAAAGGTATATTGTCCACGTGAACATATCCCGGAGTACCCAGCTGGGAAACCGTTTTCACCCCGGTTTCGATCACCCCATGTATGCTCGACTGCACGCTCATCCGCATCCGATACCATTGGCCGTTCTGCATGCTGAATTGATCTTGTCCGACCATGTACAGGATCGAACTTTGCGATGAATTCGGAAGGGTCACCTTCAGTGCTCCATTGTCAAGGTACCCATCGTCACGGGTAAGCACGGAGTTGGAGGGCCAAGCGCTCCAACCGCTGGCGTTGCTGGCGAAGTTGCCGTTCAGGATCAAATTGGAACTCAATTCGCTTACCGTGTTGTACATCGTGGAACGCAGTGGACTACGGGTGGAGCCGGTCTCCTCGTTCCGTTCAGCTTTCCAACGTTCCAAGGTGTACTCCTTGAAGTTCCCGGCTGAAAGGTTCTGGGAATAGATGCTCAACTCATTATAGGGGCTGTACAATTTGTTGTTCGTGAATGTTCCGTAGTCCACGTTGCCTTGCTGATAGCAATTGAGGATGTACATGCAATGTTGATCCGCGTTCAAGGAGTACATCTGGTTCCCTGAATACACCGTGTTGAAGTTGGCCACGTAATATGGCCATGCGGCCCCAGGTCCGTTGTAGTTGGAGTAGTCCGAAATTGAAAGTTGGTACAGATTATTGAACAGGATGTTGTCCTTCACCTGGTTGTTGACACTCACCATCGTATGATCCACATGGATGCCACTGGTGCAGTTGCTCACCGTATTGCGCCGTACGATCGTGTTCTGGATCACGGCCTGGCCGAAGTACACACCATGCAGGATCGGAAACGTTACGTGTACCGTGGACGCAATGCTGGTCAGGTTCCCGATCGGGTCGCGAACGATGTTGTCCTGGACGATCGCCCCATTCGCGTTATCGAAATAGATGCCTCCTCCATCATTCACCGTGGCCATGGCCCCTACCACCACGTTCTTCTCCACAAGCGTATTCCCCTCGAAGAAGATCCCGCAATACCCAATGGTCTCCATGCGATTACCCCGGACCGTATTGTTGGCACCGATCGCGCGCATCCCGAAATAGCCGGTGGACGATTCACCAAGACCTGCCTCCAACGCGATGTTCGTGAACGTGTTGTTGGAGATCATCGTGTTGTTATCGATCAGCTCCATGGCCGTGGCATAAGTGCGATCGAAGGTGTTGTTGTTGTATGTATTGTAGCTGCTGTAGCTCCGGATGCCGTAGTAGAGTTTCTCGAATCTGCATCCGGTAACGTTGGCGTAGCTCGCTCCCGGAAGGTCGATCCCTGCGACCTTCTGGCCCTTGAAGGTCAAGTCCTGAATGGTCACATAAGTGCGCTGCCATTCTGCGAAGATCCCGAAATCATTCACCGAAGCTTCCACATTCAAGCTGCTCGGGTTCCCCCCGCTCGGTGCCCAGAAATAAAGGACACCTGCCGTAGCATCGTGGTACCATTCACCTGCAGCATCCAATTGGCTCAACTTGTTGCACAAATAGAAACCCCAATCATCGGTGCTTGGGTTGAACCAAGTGGAAGGGTAAGTAACTGTGTTACCGGAATGATTTGAGATCACGCGATTCTCGTAACACCAACTCTGGCTTCGTAATACGATGGTGCCGCCGGTCCATGTACCGCTGCCCTGCGTGATCCCCGAACTGGTGACCTGCGTGTTGCTTCCTGCACTGTTCCTTAGCCAGCCCGTGTTCGGAAAGCGTGCTAGGGTTTGTAACGCGCCATTCACAAAGACATACTGCACCGCTCCCGAAACATTCGCCTTATAGATATTGCCCGAGTGTTGGGTCCAACCGGTAACGGGGACCGCACCGTTGATAACTGGAGCAGCGCCTGTTCCATAAGCGCCGAAGACAATGCGGGAAGCGCTTGTCCCCGAAGAGGTCCATGACAACTGGCCCGGGAAGTTGCCTCCCCGTTGGAACAAGAACTGATCACCGGGCTGTGCCGTGTAGCGCAATTGCTGCACCCGTGCGATCGTTTTCCATGGCGTGGTCTGCGAGGTCCCGTTATTGCTGTCATTTCCACTTGGTGATATATAGTACACCGCGGCTTGGGCGCTACAGATCACGAAGAAGAGACCCAGAGAGAGGGTGCGGAGCAAGTGGTTCATCATTTCTTTGTGCAGGGCTTTTGTTACGGTTGCAAAATTGGCCCTGCATAACGCCGCAGATCGAGAAAATGGTCGTAAGGAATTCAACAATTCGACCAGTGAGGGAGCTTGCCCGTTGGACCTACCAGCCGCCGCTTCGACCGATGTCATTCACGGTATGAACGCCCAAAAATGCTTGAGAACAGGTGTGAATAACGCTCCTTACGATGTTCATCTTTCCGAAAGGTCCATTCACGACCTTCAACAACGCATCCGTCGGAAAGTCCTAAAACCCGATCTCGGAAATCCAAGCTTTCCAGGATCCTGAATGAGGTCAACTGCCGTCACAAAGTGGTGTGAGCTGTTCCTGAATGAACGGAAAATGCACGCTCGTAAATGCGGATCTTGCTCCCGCGAAGACCAAGAATACGTGCTATTCGAATACCAGGAACTTCCGTTCTGGACCTGTGGACATGGACTCCACAGCGCCATCCACTGTGCGCGTCGCCGTTGTGATAACCCCACCAACATGTAGACGCGAAACACCGAAGTAGAGCGCCGCCAAAGGGTCTACATCGAACTGTGTTGACCACGTGTATGGGCCTGGACCGATCATGGTCGTCGTTATCATGACGGTCGTATCCATGCCGTTGATGACCGTATCCCTCGCAACCGTATTGGTCATGGTGTCCGGAACGATCTTAACGTAGTTGGACACCCCATCTGCGTCCAGATACCGTGCCGAGCAGTAATAGCACGAAACGGAATACTCCACGGATCGTTTGTCCTTCCCACAGGAAAAGAGAACTACGGCCAAAAGGCAAAGGATGGTTCCTTTCATGTCCCCAAACATACAGATCCATTAGGTATGTAGTTCTGGGACCTTCTCGAGTACCATTGAGGACTGAAGTGATCCCGGTTGGATCGGCTTTGCCTTTCCGCGGTCATCCGTGCAGTGGATCATTTTGATCGAAAACCTGCAACCCCAAATTGCACAAGCGAACTTTGGATCCGACCCGGTTGGATCGGCTTTGCCTTTCCGCAGTGGTCCGTGCAGTGGATCGAATAGATCTATTGAAATACCAGAACTCCAAATTGCCAAGCTCGCTTGAGCAATTTGGAGTTCTGGTATTTCGTCTATTCGTCGATCATCAAGTGATCCCGGTTGGATTCGAACCAACGACCGCCAGCTTAGAAGGCAGGTGCTCTATCCAGCTGAGCTACGGGACCGGATAAGGGTTGCAAAGATCGGTTATTCCGGCCGGTGATCCGCAGGGTTTGTCAAGGTCCTTATTCTCCCTTATGAAGTGTGGACGAGAATGTACATGAGGAACCTAGTATTACTGAAGAAGCCGTCCCAAAACTGGAGACGGCTTCTTACTGTCGGGGCGGCCAGATTCGAACTGACGACCTCCTGCTCCCAAAGCAGGCGCGATACCGGGCTACGCTACGCCCCGAAATTCAATACAAGCCCCTTTTGAAAGGACCCATGCGGAGAGGGGGGGATTCGAACCCCCGGTACAGAATAACCCGTACGGCAGTTTAGCAAACTACTGGTTTAAGCCACTCACCCACCTCTCCTTTTGGGCACCACCACGTTCGGCGGGGCGGCAAAGATAGAAGTACCTTCCATATGGGCACTATCTTCTTTGCATCGGTTACCTTTGCGGCCTCAAATTTTACCAAACCCCCTGATTTCCATGGCCCGTGAAGTAGTGATCGTTTCAGCAGTCCGCACACCGATAGGCAGTTTCGGAGGCTCTTTGGCGGATGTTCCAGCTACAGAACTTGGCGCAACGGCCATCAAGGGTGCTTTGGAGAAAGCCGGTGTGGATCCTTCCGCAGTGCAAGAAGTGATCATGGGAATTGTGCTTCAAGCCAACCTTGGCCAAGCACCTGCCCGACAAGCTGCCAAAGCTGCTGGCCTACCGGATGAGGTGGCTTGTACTACGGTGAACAAAGTGTGCGCCAGTGGCATGAAGGCGATCATGATGGCTACACAGGATATCCTGCTCGGTGATCATGACGTGGTAGTGGCTGGTGGTATGGAGAGCATGAGCCGTACACCTTACTATGTGGAGAATGCTCGTTACGGATACCGTTTCGGCAACGGGGTGTTGATCGATGGTATCAGCAAGGACGGACTACTGAACGTATATGACCAAAAGGCCATGGGCGTTTGCGCAGACCTCTGTGCTACCGATAACAAGATCAGCCGGGAAGATCAAGATGCCTTTGCCATAGAGAGCTATACCCGCAGTGCCAATGCATGGAAGGCCGGCAAATTCGCCAATGAAGTGGTGCCTGTTACCGTGAAGGGCCGTAAAGGGGATGTGGTTGTTAGCGAAGATGAGGAGTATAAGAACGTGAATTTCGACAAGTTGAAGGCGCTGAAGCCGGTCTTCACCAAGGAGGGCAGCGTTACGGCCGGGAATGCCAGTACGATCAACGATGGTGCGGCCGCATTGGTGTTGATGAGCGCCGAGAAGGCCAAGGAACTAGGTCTGAAGCCGATCGCGAAAGTGATCGGGTATGCCGATGCCGAACAAGCGCCGGAATGGTTCACGACCACGCCTGCCAAAGCATTGCCGATCGCGGTGAAGAAAGCCGGGTTGAAAATGAGTGACATCCAATACGTGGAGTTGAACGAAGCATTCTCGGTTGTTGGGATAGCCAATACGAACATGCTCGGCTTGGATCCGTCCAAGGTGAATGTGAACGGCGGTGCTGTTTCACTCGGACACCCTTTGGGATGCAGTGGTGCTCGGATCGTTGTAACGCTCCTCAATGTGCTTCAGCAGAACAATGCCAAGTATGGTGCCGCTGGGATCTGCAATGGTGGCGGTGGTGCCAGTGCCATAGTGGTTGAAGTGCTCTGATCATCTGACCCCCTCCCATGAACGCTGTGATCTGCCCTCTTGCCATTGTTCCCGTTCGAAAGGAACCTTCCGATCGATCGGAAATGGTAACCCAATGGCTCTTCGGAGAAACCGCGGAGGTCTTGGAACGTCTTCCAAACTGGACCAAATTGGTTTTTGACCACGACGGTTATGAAGGTTGGGTGGACAATAAGCAGATCGCCGTTTGCACAACGCCCAACAACGATCCGGACCTGCGCGTAGTGGACCTCTCAGCGATCTTGGATCTGGGTGAACGACAAGTGCATTTACCCTATGGTTCGGTACTTCCCTTTTACACCGATGGCCTCATTACTTGGCAGGATCGTCGTGTTCCCGTTGAGGCGATCACCAACCGACCGACCGACGGCACACGTGCGGAATTGATCGAGCTACACCTGCACCCTTATCTCGGTGCACCGTATCTCTGGGGAGGCCGCACTCCTGCTGGTATTGATTGTTCAGGACTGACGCAAATGCTCTTCATTTTCCAAGGGATCTATTTGGATCGTGATGCTTCGCAACAAGCCGAAGAAGGAGATATCGTCGAACTCTTGGACCTTGTGGAACCGGGGGATCTCGCCTTTTTCGATAATGAGGAAGGCGCAATAACCCATGTCGGTATGGTGCTTACCCGATCCGAAGAAGGAGACCTGCGGATCGCGCATGCGAGCGGCCGTGTTCGTATCGATAAGTTGGACCAACAGGGCATCTTCGATCGCGAAAAGAAGACCTATTCGCACAAGCTGCGGATGGTGAAGCGGGTTTTGTAGTAGGCTTGGGCTTGGCCGAATTCGGCCTATTGAGACCCATTACCCAACACAGTGATATAACCTGACTTCTGCGTGGTCCCACCTTGCCCAGAAGTGATCTCAGCGATGTAGAAATACGTTCCATCAGGGACTTTCAAGCCACTGTTCGTGCGTCCATCCCATCTTACATTGAACGACTCGACATCGTACAAACCCTCTCCCCATCTATTGAGGATCCGTATATGCACTTTACTTTTATTAGGTGCTGGATAGTTCCATGTATCATTGACACCATCCCCGTTTGGGGTGATCACGTTCGGAATGACCACGATCGGACCCTCCCCCTCGCAGGAAATGAAACCGACCACTACTGTGACAGCCACATCGCATCCGTTGAGGTCCGATGCCGTAGCCGTGTAAGTTCCGGGTTGCTGCACCATGATCAAATTACTGTTTTGACCTGAATTCCAAACCACATCAGACAGGTCGGTCGGAAGTTGTAAGGCTAATGCTTCTCCATTGCACAGCACGGTATCAGGGCCTAGGTCCAAAAGCGTTGGAGCAAACACCATGAGCGTATGGAAAAGGGTGTCTCTACCGCAATTTCCAAGCGCCACACGAACCTCATATAGCCCAGCATCATTCTCCGTGACGGGATCCAACAAAGCCGTCGCACTTGTTGCACTCGTTCCATTCGGCCGGATCCACAGTGCCGTTCCGGGAGCCGGTATCGCAACGCTCAAAGTAACCTGTTCGCCTAGGCAAGCTGAAGCAGGCCCCGTTACTGAAAGTTCACCCAGTGCTGGGAATACCGTAACTAAAACGGACTGTGGTGGCGTGGTGCAGCCATCTGAGGATTGCACCAGATAATAGATCGTCGTTTCAGTTGGAGACACCGAGTATGAGTGGCCAGAGTGGACAAGTTGGATCAACCCCGGATCAGCGTACCAGTCGATCGTGCCAGAGCCTGTCGCATTCAATGTTACACTTCCACCGGCACATAATGTCGCACCTGTTGCTATCAACACACTATCAAAGGGGTATTGGAGTGTGGTGGAGGCCGAATCGACACAACCGAAAGCATCGTAGGCGAAGAGCTGAACCGGACCTACCTCCGTTACCCAAACTGCCGGTTCCCCAGAATTCAGACTAGGCCAGAAATAGCCTGCTTGACCAGGTGTTGCGATGAGCAGAACACTATCGCCGGGACAGATCGTGAACGGACCAGGGTCAATGAACGAGGCACTTGCGCCACCCTGATATATCGCCACGGAAGTCTGATAGACAGACCCGCACTGGGTGATATCGCACGAATATACTCCGCCTTGAAAAACGACCTGGCTGGTTGCCGAACCAGAAAGCGGTGACCCCCACGTTACTGCATTGAGCAAACCGGCGATCACGTGGATCGTAACCTCCTCGCCGGGACATAGTGCGGCCTGTGGGAATACTTCAAGCGAAGGTGGAGCAACATGATTGATGCTAACAGGACCCAATTCTGAAACGCAACCGCGGTTATCCACAAGGGAAACAGAATAATCACCGGGAATGGTAGCTGTCAGCACTGGACCCGTTTCCAGCAAGACCCCGGCAGGGCCACTCCATGTGTACGTTGCGGCAGGCTCTGATGTTGAGATCTCCATCGAAGCACCCGGACAAAAGAGTCCGTCGTAGGGCGATAACTCCAAATACGCAAATGGGTCTGGACCTTCAATAATATACTGGACCACCTCCGTGCAAGCAACATCGCCACCTATGGAATATACAAGCAACGTGTATGTGCCAGGTCCATGTATCCAAACCGTATCCGCATTCACGGAGATCGAATCCACCCCGACCCCGAAAAATCCCAAACTATCACAGAGCGCACAATTGATCAGAACTATCCCTGGTTCATATTGACAAAGAGCTTCAGGAATTTCAATATTGTACGGAGGGATCTCACTTGGTAACATGAACAAACTATCACTCACTTGGACTACAATATCATCGCCAGTGCAGTTATAATTGGTCAAAGTAACATGCACGGTAAAATGGCTCCATTCGCCAGCGACAACGGGAATGGAGTTGATCCAGCCGATCGGTGTATCGTGCAGTACTCGGCTCATGGTATCCGATCCAACGATCAGATCAACAAGCATGTCAAGATCGGGTGGCGGGTCTGCTTGCATGCCGTCTATATACCAGACCAACAACGCCGTTACTCCGTATTGATCATAGCAGCTATGAACTGTATCCTGATATAGGGTATCCAACCCAAGGAATAAGGTGAGTTCATGATCCGTGATATTCGGCATGGGTGAACGTATTCCTACAAATACTTCGTTGGAAGCTGCACAGCTATCTGCCGTCGTGTACGTTACGGTCAGTGTTTCGTAAAATGGATATTCGATCAACACACTGTCGCTTGTTGAAAGTACGATGGCGCTATCATTCTCCCAAACCACTGTACCACCCACCGGTGGATTGGTCACCCACACCCAAAATGGATCGCAACCGAGCACCGGGTCAGGCTCTTCGTTCGCTTCATTTACCATCAAACCATCACTGATCAATGGAATATCAGGTGGTGCAAGTATGGAAACAAAAACCGAGTCCGTCTCCCAAGTCCAGCAACCATTATCAGAGGATAAGGTCCATTGGACCCAATCCGAAAAAGGATATTCGTATGGTTGCACTAAATCTGGATGGATCGATGAGGATGTTGCGTATATACGGGGTTCAGAATGTTGAAAAATGTTATCCATCAAAAGTTGCACAGAACATCCAGAAAATGAATCCAAGTTCTGAACCGGTTGCACTACGTATGGAGGGCGGTATAAGACCCTCATGTTGATACTGTCCATAACTCCTTGACGATCACACGAAGGTATCGTATCCCAACGCCTCCAAACATCCAACGGCTCACGGGTCCTATCATACCCTTTTCCGACGAAAGCATGAGCTTCGCCCTCTATGGGTGCATTCCAAATCCCATACGCGGTATAGAAACTATCTGCACAATAAGAGAAGGGGTACAGCAGGGCCCCTGGAGGCCACACCAATCCCAATGTATCCAAATTCTGTTCCTCTGTATTCCAAAGCGGACTAATTGGTACTGTTAACCATTGGGGGAAACTACCTCCAAAGGTCAAATGACCATCAGGTAGAAATGAGATGCCATTCGCGTGCTTTGCACTCGGACCTGCAAATTGTTGGGCATCGACCAAGTCGAGGCTGGAATATGTCAACCGGGCTATGAACAGATCCACATCACCAGTGGCCATGAAAAGTCCACTTCCACTGTAATGATCGGCCAGCCCTTGGAATTGACACTTGAATTCACCGTATATAGCCAAGGTGTCACCCTGCAAAGCCAGTGATTTGGCCGCTACGTTGGAATACGAAGGTATTGCTGCGTACTGCGAAAGTGTGCCATCTATGGTTACCCGCCAAACGAAGGCCGCCCGTGAACCGGCAGCGGTAAGTAGTTGCTGGGATGTGCCGGAGAAGATCATTGATGACCCCATACCACCACATATAGCAAGATCACCTTGTGGCGTGTAGATCACTTCGTAACCCCGGTCCGTGGGTCCACCTCCTGCGCTACAGAACCACTCCTCAGTCCCTGTAGTGCTGTACCGGATCAAGAAGATCGCCGAGAAGTAAGGATTATTGTGCGTCTGATCGAAAGTGATCGTATCGCTGAATTGTCCCAATGCATAAACTTCGTTCCCCGGGCCATGCGTCACGGAAACCCCTCGATCGGTGTATTCCGCAGCGCCTTGCCTGACCCATTGTAACTGACCTGTGGCCGTATAGGATGCAACGAACGCATCCGTACTTGACGTCATTGACAATGGGTTGATCATACTTGTTAAGTATGAAACATCCCAATTGGCCACCCCTATGAATTCCCCGACCACGGCTACTTCGCCATTCGGTGCGATGCTCACCCCGAGGCCTCGGTCCGTCCCTTCATCTCCGCCGAATCGTTCGGCCCATAGAGCGGTTCCATCATCTGCATCCAATAGAGCAACGAATCCATCGGCCGAGGCGTTCGCGCTTTCCAACGAGATCCCGAAAATATCGGCGATCCCAACAAAATTTCCCGAAACCGCTACAGTACCGTTCTCACTCACTGCTACCGACATGCCCTGGTCCTTCAAAGTACCACCTGCCCTGCGGAGCCAAACATGATTTCCCGCAGGATCGAGTTTCAATAGGAAGATATCCGTACTACCAGACGAGTGCACGTACACGTCTTCGAACACGTCTTCGAACTCCTGATGCATAACCAAGTCCCCACGGAAATCTCCCAATACATACGTATTGCCGGCTTGATCAGTGACAATGTCGTTCACTAGGTTCTCCCCACGTAACGCCCGCAGCCAATGGGTCTGTGAGTGCACCGCGTTGGCACTCCATAACCATGCAAGAGCGACAAAAGTCAGAGCGGAACGGTATCCTTGGATGTCGGCCATATCCAAATCTAAGTCCAACCATCCCTGGATCTTCCGCTTCAGATCAGATTATGTCCAAAATCACCACTTTGGGGGATACGGCCATTTCCTTCGATCAAAACCGCAACGTGTACATGATCACTGGCAGCAACGCCAACTGCGGTGCCCCTTGGATCGTTCCTGTTCTGCGGTCGTAGTAGGTGTAAACGCGCGTGCTGCCGTTCAATACGTTCTGTGCATCGGCCTTGATCTCGTGGCTCACTTTAGCACGGCCAACGCGGTAGGCGATCATGAGGTCGAGCTTATGGATCGGATCACCCTTCTTGCTCCATGGCGCCCCACCGGCAACCTCCTCTCCTGCTGCTTGACTGGCCTGTAGGTCGATCGGTGTGCCGTATTGCCCGCCCAGCACGGAGTAGCGGAAACTGGTGGTGAGGACCTTGTCCTTACTGCCGACCTTCCATTCCTTACCCGCCAACGCATTCGCCACAAGGCCCATGTTGAAACGGGAATTCCGCCATACTCCGTCCAGTGCCTTGTACCGCGTATCGCTCAACGATGCGGTGGTCATGAAATGATAGCCGTGGGTGAAGAACTTCTCCAGCGACAGCTCCACGCCATAGTTGCGACCAACGCCTTTGTTGACCAATGGCGTGGTGGTGAACCAACCGGAGTAATTGGTGAGGCTGTAAGAACTGTTGGGGTCGTTCTCCACGGGCACATTGAAGTGGTGTTGGTAGTACGCTTCCATTTTGAACTGGATGTCCTCGGTCAACATTTGTTCGTAGCCGATCACCGCGTGTGCCGCTTTTGAAAGACCCAGGTTCTCGTTGGGTCTGTATGTTGAACCTGCATCGTTCGTTGCCTCTGCTTCGTAGGTCATGATCGCTTCTGTACGCGAATGCAAGCCACCCGCAATACTTAGTGCTTTGCCGGGATGAAACTGGTACTTGAGCCCCACACGAGGTTCAACGCTGGCAGCTCCGTTGAGGGCGTAGTACAGCAAATGAACGCCGCTGGTCATCGTCAGCTTTTCGTTCATGCGCCATTTCCAACTGGTGAATGCTTGGACCGTGGTGGCCTCTCCTCGTGTATCCAACTCGGTCACGGTGCGTTGCACTTCCCGGTCGAAACTCGAAGAGCCCATACGGAATTGTTCCATGGAAAGGATGATACCGCTGCGCAATTTGTGCTTTGCGCTAAGACGATTGTTCACCACGGTCGAAGCGCGTAACGTCCACTTGCCTAGCTCATCCGTGTGGTAACGGGTCAACGGTGTTTCTCCTGGCACTTCACTTTCATCGTATTCCGTTGCACTGCTGTTCCCACTGACAGAGACCGTGCTGTAAACGAAACCGCTTGCGCCCAAAGTACGCGTGTGGGTGAGGCCCAGCACACCAATGCGTGATCCGAAATCGGCACGGGAAAAGAGGGTGTCCCCATTGTCGCTCTCATCCTTGTCCACGATATGGCTCGTGCCGCCAAGGCCGAACAAGGAGAACGTTCCATTCTTGCTTGTGGGCACTTTCACTTTGAAGGAACCATCCATGTATTTCGGCACACCGCCGTAATCCACGATCCCGGCTCCATCCAGCAGGGCCAAGGTTGAATAACGGAAGTTCGCTAAGTAGGACCCGCCCTTCAAACCGGGGATCGGCCCTTCAGCAGTGAGATCGGTACCGAGTACTCCCAACTTGAAGGTGTATTCGCGCTGCTTGTCGTTGCCATCGCGCAGCCGCATGTCGAAGATCGCGCTCAACGCATTGCCGTATTCAGGAGCGAAGGCACCCGTGTAGAATTCTGAATTGTCCAACATGTCACTGTTCAACACGTTGATGGGGCCACCGGTACTTCCTTCGTCGCTGAAATGGTTCGGATTGGGGATCTCGATCCCTTCCAAACGCCACAGAACACCTTTGGGCGAATTGCCACGGGCAATGATCGAATTGTCCCCTGTTGCATCGCCCGCAACACCGGGAAAGCTGCTTACCATGCGTGCCGGGTCGTTGATACCACCAGCGATCCGGGAGGTTTCCTCCACACTGATCCGTCGTGCACTCAACGTTGCCATATCATTACGCACCACACCTTTCTTCTCTTCGGGCTTCACTTCGAATTCCTTTAACTGCACAAGTGATTCCTGCATGCGTACCGTAACGATCAGCTCCTTCGCACTGTTCAAGAGCAGGTTCGGTAGGATCTGTTCCTCATAGCCCAGCATACGGATCTGTAGATCGACCCGACCTGTGGGAACCGCTTCGATAGTGAAATTCCCATCGATGTCCGCCGTAGCTCCTTTCAATGGATCGGAATTGATCACGATCACCGTGGCACCGATCAAGGGTTGTCTGGTATCGCTATCGAGGACGGTGCCGCGAATGGTTTGTTGGTTCCCTTGTGCAGATAATTCCTGGACAAGAAGAAGAAGGAACACACTGAAAATGATCTGAAGAATTCGAACGGACATGGTTTGGTGGTTTGTGGTTTAGGACAAGCACTGAATTGAATACCCCTACTTCTTCCTAAAAAATAGTTGGGCCGGATCGGTTCGGGAAATATTCCCTGAACGATCCGGCCCCTTTGGCGAAAAGAAGATCAGTGATCAGAACTTGCCAACCTTTATACTGACCCCGGTGGTAATGCCATGCAATGCATCCTTGGCTGTACCGGGTAGATCGATATCCGTCGTGTAGCGATACGAAGCACCAACGCCGATGCGTAAGAAGGGAATGAGGTTCATCTCCAGTT